>Ga0307473_10000229_pt1 | contig 11569 bp, 7 predicted proteins | sample atmos_gasesAM5C__FD_203744 | JGI IMG/M metagenome (GOLD analysis project Ga0307473, IMG submission 203744) | Hardwood forest soil microbial communities from Morgan-Monroe State Forest, Indiana, United States - atmos_gasesAM5C_515 | ecosystem: Environmental > Terrestrial > Soil > Temperate forest...
GCAGGTTCTCAAGCTGATCGCCGCGGGACGGCGCAACCGCGAGATCGCCGGGCACCTCTCCTTGAGCGTAAAGACGGTGGAGAAGCACCGCGCGAATCTCATGACGAAGCTCGGCCTGCACAACACCGCCGCTCTCACTGCGTTTGCCATCAAGGACGCGAGGCTGTCGACTTGACCGCGCCGGGCGGCCGCCCGACCATGGTTCATGCGTTGCGACTGGCTTGGCGCTCTTGCCGCGGCACTCCTCACAGGCTGCTCGGCAGGGTCTGCTCTCGCTCCGGGCAGCTCGACCGAAGCGGACGTCAGGGCGGTGATGGGCAAGCCGGTGGAGACCCGGCGAGGCGCCGACGGCGAGACCGTCCTGTGGTACTCGCGCGAGGTTCCCGACAGCGCCTACGGGCGCGGAAACTACGCCGCGCGCATAGCCCCTGACGGCCGGCTGATTTCCCTCGAGCAGCGCCTCAGTGATGCGAATATCGCCAAGCTGCCCCCCGACGCCTCGAGCGCAGAGGATGTGCGCGATCTGCTGGGGCCGCCGCACCGCAGCTATCGCCTGCCGGGCGAAGAGCGCGAAGTATGGGAATACCAACTCGAAGGCGTCCAGCGGCCGCTGACGCTCTACGTGCGGCTCTCTTCCGATCAGATCGTGCGCGAGGTCTTCATGCTGGAGCGCCGCGGCGCCGCTTCGCGCGCCCAGCATCACGACAAGCGCTGAAGCGGCTGTCTCGGGGCGCCCGCACGCGACTGGGGCAAACTACTACCATTTGCGCTACGGGATTCTACGTAGCCACGCAAATAGTCTGCTCCGAATAGCCCATTGTGAGCGGCCTCTCACACGCATCAACATCCCCACTGGCGAAGGTCTAATTCAAGCCCATCTAATAAAGCTCATCGTCACCGCGATAGCGCCGTGTTTCGCTGGATCATCGGCTCCAGTCTGCAGTTCCGCTTTCTAGTCGTCGCCGCGGCGGCGGCTCTGCTCGCCTTCGGCTCGCAGCAGCTGCGCAAGATGCCGGTCGACGTGTTCCCGGAGTTTGCGCCGCCGAAGATCGAAATCCAGACCGAAGGCCCGGGCATGACCTCCTCCGAGGTGGAGGAGCTGATCACGATCCCCATGGAGGACTCGCTGCGCGGCATCCCGGGCATCGACGTCATCCGCTCTTCCTCCGGCGGCGCGCTGTCGCAGGTGGTGATGCTTTTCAAGCCGGGCACCGACCTCCTGGTCGCCCGGCAGCGCGTGCAGGAGCGCCTCAAAATCGCCATTGCCGAGCTGCCGCAGTCCGCCGGCATGCCGGTGATGCTGCAGCCGCTGTCATCGACCAGCCGCGTCATGAAGATCGGGCTCACGTCGAAGACCTTCGACATGATGGACCTGTCGATGATCGCCTACTGGACGATCAAGTTCCGCCTGATGTCCGTCCCCGGCGTGGCCAACGTGCCGATGTGGGGCGACCGCATCAAGTCGCTGCAGGTGCAGGTCGAGCCGAGCCTGATGCGCGCCCACGACGTCACGCTGGACGAAGTCATGGAGACCACCTCGGAGGCCCTCGACTTCGGCCTGCTCCGGTACACCTCGGCCGCCAAGACCCGGGTCGACGGCATGCTCGATACGCCCAACCAGAGGCTGGTGATCCATTTCGAGTCGCCGGTGTTCGGGCCGGAGCACCTCGCCGAAGTCCCGATCGCGCTGAAGAACAAGCGCCGCGCGGACCAGCCGCGGCTGAAAGACGTCGCCCACATCACCTGGGACACCTGGCCGATGGTCGGCGACGCGGTGATCAACGAGGGCCGCGGCCTGATGATGATCGTGGAGAAGCTGCCATGGGCCAACACGCTCGACGTGACCCGCGGCGTCGAGAAGGTGCTTGCCGACCTGCGCCCCGGGCTGCCCGGGGTCGAGATCGATTCCACGATCTTCCGGCCCGCCACCTTCATCGAGATGTCGATCTCGAACCTCAACGTGGCGCTGATCGTTGCCTCGATCCTGGTCGTCCTCATCCTCGGCGCCTTCCTTTACGAATGGCGCGTGGCGCTGATCAGCCTGGTCGCGATTCCGCTGTCGCTCGTGGCGGCGGGCCTGGTTCTCTACTTCATGGGCGCCACGATCAACACCATGGTGCTGGCCGGGTTCGTCGTGGCGCTGGGCTCGGTGGTGGACGATGCGGTGATCTATGTCGAGAACATCGTGCGCCGGCTGCGCGAGCACCGCAGGGGCGGCAGCACCAAATCGACCGCGCAGATCATTCTGCAGGCGTCGCTCGAGGTGCGGCCGCCCATCCTGCACGCGACGCTGATCATCGCCCTGGCCGTCACGCCGGTGTTCTTCATGGGCGGGCTGTCCGGCCCGTTCTTCGAGCCGCTCGCGCTCGCCTTCATCCTGGCGATGCTCGCGTCGATGGTGGTGGCCACGACCGTGACGCCCGCCCTGTGCCTGATCCTGCTCAACAACGCCGCCGTCGAGCGGCACGAGTCTCCGCTCGTGCCGTGGCTCAAGCGTCTTTACATCGCGGCTCTGTCGCGAGCCGTCCGGGCGCCGCGCGCTACTTTCATCGGAGTACTGGTCATCGTCGCCGCCGGCGTGGGCGTCTGGCCGCTGATGGGGCACTCGCTGCTTCCCGCGTTCAAGGAGCGCGACTTCCTCATGCACTGGGTGCCGCCGGAAGGCACCTCGCATCAGGAAACCTTCCGCATCGCGCAGCGCGCGAGCAAGGAGCTGCGCGCCATTCCGGGCGTGCGCAATTTCGGCGCGCATCTCGGGCGCGCCATCGGCGGCGACGAGCCCTACGGCATCAACTTCACCGAGAACTGGGTGAGCGTCGATGCGAAGGCGGATTACGACCGCACCCGCGCGGCCATCGAAGCGGTGGTCGAAGGCTACCCGGGGCTGTACCGCGACGTGCAAACCTACCTTCGCGAGCGCATCAAGGAGGTGCTGACCGGAGCGGGCGAGTCGATCGTGGTGCGCATCTTCGGGCCCGAGCTTCCGGTGCTGCGCGAAAAAGCCGAGGACGTGCAGCGGGCGCTGAAGGACATCCCCGGGCTCATCGATCTGCATGTCGAGCAGCAGGTGGAAGTGCCGCAGATCCAGGTCAAGGTGAAGCTCGACGTGGCCGGGCGCCACGGCCTGAAGCCCGGCGACGTGCGCCGCGTCGCGGCGACCATGATGTCAGGCATCGAAGTCACCGACATCCACCGTGACGGCAAGGTCTACGACATCTTCGTGGCCTCGCCCGCGTCGTTGCGCGGCAGCATCGAAAGCGTGGGCGAGTTCCTGATCGATACGCCCTATGGCGGCCGGGTGCGGCTGGGCGAGGTCGCCGATATCGAGCTCGTCCCCACGCCCAACAAGATCCGACGGGAGAACAACTCCCGGCGCATCGACGTGCACGCCAACGTGAAGGGGCGCGACCTCGCCTCGGTCGCCCAGAACGTGGAATCCGGCCTCGCCAAAGTGAGCTTTCCCATCGGCTACTACCCGCACTTGCTCGGAGAGTACAAGGAGCGGCAGGCCGCCCAGAGCAACCTGCTCCATTTCTCTCTGCTGGTCGCGGTGGCGATCCTGCTCGTCCTGCACGTTTCGCTGCGCGACTGGCGGCTCGCCGGGCTGATATTTCTCGCGCTGCCCGCCGCCCTCGTAGGCGGAGTGCTCGCGGCGTTCGCCGGCGATCGCGTCATCTCGCTGGGCTCCCTGGTCGGCATCATCACCGTGCTGGGGATCGCCGCGCGCAACGGCATCCTGCTCATCCACCATTACCGCAATCTGGAGCGCGTGGAAGGACAGCCCTTCGGCGTGGAGCTGGTGCTGCGCGGGGCGAGCGAACGCCTTTCGCCGATCCTGATGACCACGCTTTGCACCGGGCTCGCGCTGCTGCCGCTCATCGTCGCCGGCAGCATCCCGGGCTACGAGATCGAGCACCCGATGGCGGTGGTCATCCTGGGCGGCCTCGTCACCTCCACCCTGCTCAGCCTTTTCGTCATCCCGATTCTTTACCTGCGGTTTGGCGCACCCGATGGCCGCACCGCCATGGAGGCCGCATGACGCGTCACTATGGACGGCCCGGATTGATCAGCCTGCATCGCCTCGCGGCGGCCGCGCTCATCGCTGCGGCGCTCGGCGTGCCCGCCAGCGCGCAGAACAACCCCGGCGAGCCCGAGCGCTTCCGCGGTGTCATCACGCGCGTGGACGCATCCTCGGTGGCGATCAGGACCGGCGAGGGCAAGGCGCTGAACTTCGCGCTGCCGGAGGGCTTCGCGGTATTCGCCCTGTCCAAGGCCAGCTTCGCCGACGTCGATTTCGGCCTGTACGTCGGGGCGGTCTCCGAAAGGATGGGAGACACCTTCAGCCCCATCTATCGCGACTCGCTCAGCTGGCTGCACAAGGGCTTCGAACTGCGCATCATCGACGAGCCGTTGCGCGGCATCGCCGTCGGGCACACCAAGTGGGACCTGACGCCGAACGCCGTGATCACCCACGGCTGGGTCGACGACCTCGAGGACCGTGTCATCTCGATCAAGTACGGCCCCACCGACCAGGAGGAGACCGACGTGGAAATCTCGCGCGACACCCCGGTTCTCAAGATGTCGCTCGGCGACAAAGCGCTCCTCAAGGCCGGCGCGCGCGTGCTCGTCGGCGCCCAGAACGCGGGCGGCGGCGGCTATGCGGCGGTATTCGTCTTCGTCGGCAAGGACGGCATCGTGCCGCCGCTTTGAGCAACGCTTCTCGATACGAAGGAGAAAAAGCATGAATGCACAACTCGTTGCGCTTGCAGCAGGAGCGATCCTCGGCGTGTTTGCGCAGGCGCAGGCGGCCGATCCCAGTGTTGCGGCGGCCACGAAAAGCGCCGCGGCGAAGCTCGAGGCGATTCCAGGCTCGGCGGCAAAGCGCGTGATCCTTTCGGCGAAGGCGGCGGCGCGCCTGGGCATCGAGACCGGCAAGGTGGAAGAGCAGCCCATCGTGCGCAGGCAGATGGTGAGCGGCCTGGTGATGGCCTCGCCGGAAGCCGCGCCGGCGCCCAAGCTCGCCTTCGGCGGCCCGGGAGGCTTCGGCGCCTTTGCCCAACAGGTGGCAGGCAAGCCCATTCAGCCGGCCGCGCAACCGGCGCTGCGCAAAGCGGCCGCGGGCGGCGAGGAGGCCTGGATCGCCGTTGCCCTGTCGCCCGCGGAATGGGACCGGCTCGCCAAGGACAAGCCGGCGCGCCTCTATGCGCTGGCCACCCGCGAGCAGCCCGCCACCAAATTGCTGGCCGAGCCCTCCGGGATGCCGCCCGCCGAGGACTTGAAGCGCAGCATGCTCACGACCTACTACGTCGTCAACGGCAAGGACCACGGGCTGGCCGTCAACCAGCGCATGCGCGTCGAGCTGCAGCTCGCCGGCGCGGAGGACAGCCAGAAAGTCATCCCGTACGGCGCGCTGTTCTACGACGCGCGCGGCGCAGCCTGGGTTTACGTCAGCAAGGAGCCGCTCGTCTTCGAGCGGCAAAGCGTCCGGGTCGATCGCGTGGTGGGCGATGTGGCGGTGCTGACCGACGGACCCGCGCCCGGCACTTCGGTCGTGACGGTGGGCGCCGCGCTGCTCTACGGCGTGGAGATCTTCGGCAAATGAGTTTCGGCAAATGAGCTTCGGCAAATGAGCCGGCGCGCCGACGCATAGAAGGGAGATCGGACCATGTTTCGCTGGATGATCGCCTCGAGCCTGCAGTTCCGCCTCGTGATGCTGGGCATTGCCGCGGCGCTGATTGCGTTCGGAACCGAGCGGCTCTACAGGATGCCGGTGGACGTTTTCCCCGAGTTCGCGGCGCCGGTCGTCGAGGTGCAGACCGAAGCGATCGGGCTCTCGGCCAGGGAAGTGGAAAGCCTCATCACGCTGAACCTGGAAGAGCTGCTGAGCGGGGTGCCCTGGCTCGAGTCGATCCGCTCCAAGTCGGTCACCGGACTGTCGTCGATCGTGATGACGTTCAAGCGCGGCACCGACATCGTCAAGGCGCGCCAGATGATCCAGGAACGCCTGACCCTCGCCTACACGCTGCCCAACGTCGCCACGCCGCCGGTCATTCTGCAGCCTCTCTCCGCGACCAGCCGCTTCATGATGGTCGGGATTTCCTCGGACAAGGTCGAGCCGACGGAGCTCTCGCTGCTCGCGCGCTGGACCATCAAGCCGAAGCTGCTGGGCGTGCCCGGCGTCGCGAACGTGGCGATCTGGGGGCAGCGCCTGCGCCAGCTGCAGGTGCACATCGATCCGCAACGGCTGCGCGACGCGCGGGTGCTGCAGGACGACGTCATTGCCGCCGCGGGAGACGCGCTATGGGTCTCGCCGCTGACTTTCCTGAAAGGCTCGGCCCCCGGCACGGGAGGCTGGATCGACAATGCGAACCAGAGGCTCGGCGTGCATCATCAGATGCCGATCAATTCGCCGGAGGACATGGCTAAGGTGGTGCTCGGCGCGCAGCACCTGGTCATGACGGGCAAGACCATGGCGCTGGGCGACGTCGCCGAGGTGACCTTTGCGCACCCGCCCCTGATCGGGGACGCATTCGTCAACAATGGCAGCGGGCTCATGCTGGTCATCGAGAAGTTTCCTTCCGCGAACACGCTGGAGGTGACGCGCGGGGTGGAGCAGGCGCTCGCCGAACTGAGGCGGGGACTGCCCGGCGTGAAGGTCGACAGCACGGTGTTCCGGCTGGCTTCCTACATCGAGGAATCGATTGCCAATCTCGCGTACGCGCTGGCTGCCGCGGCGTTCCTCGTCGTCGCGGTCATCGGCGTGTTTCTCTACAACTGGCGCACCGCGCTCGTCGCGGCCATCGCCATCCCGCTTTCGCTGCTCGCGGCGCTGCTGGCCCTGCAGCTCGCCGGCGCGACCCTCAACAGCATGATCCTGGCCGGCATGATCGTCGCCCTCGGCGTCGTCATCGACGATGCCGTGGTCGACGCTGAAAGGATCATGCACCGCCTGCAGGCGCACCACGACGGGTCCGGCGCATCGATCGCTGACATCATCTTCCAGACCACGCTGGAAACCCGCAGCGCGTCGCTGTACGCCATGTTGATCGTCATGCTCGCCGTCATCCCGATCTTCTTCATGGGCGGAGTTTCGGGCTCGTTCTTCGAGCCCTTCGCGCTGTCGTACCTGCTCGCGGTCGCCGCATCGATGCTGGTGGCGTTGACCGTCACGCCGGCGCTGAGCGTGATGCTGCTCGGCAAGGGCGGGCGCGCTGCGGGCAAGCCGCCCCTGCTGTCCAGGCTGAGCGGCCGCTACGAAGATGTTCTGCGGAGGGCGATCGCGGCGCGGCGCAAGCTGTTTCTCGCCGCGGCGGTCGCTGTCGTGGGCGGTATTGCCCTGTGGCCCTTGCTCGGGCAGTCGCTGCTGCCCGCCTTGAAGGAGCGCGAGCTGCTGGTGAACTGGACCACCGCGCCTGGAACTTCGTATGCCGAGACCTATCGGATCACTTCGCGCGTGAGCCGCGAGCTGAAGACGATTCCAGGAGTGCGCAACGTCGGCGCGCACGTCGGGCGCGCGGTGACCGGCGACCAGGTCGTCGGCATCAATTCGAGCCAGATCTGGGTCGGCATCGATCCCGCGGCGGACTACGACAAGACGGTGGCCGCCGTCCGGGAGACCATCGAGGGCTATCCGGGCAGCGAGCGCAGCATGCACACCTACCTGCGCGACAAGGTGAGCGAAGTGCTCACGGGCGCGAGCACGGCGATCGTCGTGCGCCTGTACGGCCCGAACCGCGACATCCTGCGCCAGACGGCCGAGGAAGTGAGAGCCGAGCTTGCCGGCATTCGCGGCATCGCCGATCTGCGCGCCGAGGACCAGGTCGAGGAGCCGCACGTGCAGGTCAGGGTGAACCTCGATGCCGCCGGCAAGGCGGGCGTCAAGCCCGGGGACGTGCGGCGCGCTTCGGCCACCATATTTTCGGGGCTCACCGTCGGCTTCCTGTTCGAGGAGCAGAAGATCTACGACGTCGTGGTCTGGGGCGCGCCCGAAACGCGCCAGAGCCTCACCGATCTGCGCGAGCTCTGGGTCGGCAAGTCGGACCGGCAGAATGTGCGCCTCGGCGACGTCGCCGAAGTGCGGATCGTTCCCACGCCGACCTTGCTCAGGCACGAGGCCATCGCGCCTTACGTGGACGTGGTCGCCAACGTCGCCGGGCGGGATCTGGGCTCGGTCGCCGAAGAGATCGACGACCGGCTCGACAAAATGCAGTTTCCGCTGGAGCACAACCCGAAGCTTCTCGGCGAGTACGCCGAGCGGCAGCACGCCGAGCAGCGCATGCTCTGGATCGCTGTCGCGGTCGCGATCGGCATATTCCTGCTGCTGCAAGCCTGCTTCGCGAGTTGGCGCCTCGCGCTCATCGCCTTCCTTGCGCTGCCGGCGGCCATGGCGGGCGGCGTTCTCGCGGCGCTCGCCAGCGGCGGCAGCATTTCGCTCGGCTCGATCGTCGGCTTTCTGGCGGTGCTCGGCATGGCGGTGCGCAACGGGCTTCTGCTGATCCGCCATTACCAGTCGCTTGAGGTGCAGGAAGGCCTGCAGTTCGGAGAGGAACTCGTGATCCGCGGCGCGCGGGAGCGCCTGGCGGCCATCCTGACGAGCTCGGCCGCGATCCTCGCCGCGCTTCTGCCGCTCGTGGTCCGGGGGCAGATTCCCGGCCTGGAGATCGTGCAGCCCACCGCGATCGTGATGCTCGGCGGCCTGGTCGCTTCGACGCTGATGACGCTGTTCGTGTTGCCGGCGCTGTACCTCGCTGCCGGCGCGCCGGCGCAGCGCGAACCCGGGCTGGGACTCGCGAATTAGCAGCGGCCCTGGACGAATGCCGCGGAAGATCGGCAAGGCATGCTGCGCGGCTTTTTCCCTGGCGCTGGGCTCGGGCCCTTCCTCGGTCGCGGCGCAGATAGACACCGGCGCCGATCGGCCCGGCGCGCCCGAGGAGACGCGCGAGCAGCGCCGCTACGGCACGCAGCCGGCAGCGCCCTCACCTTTGCTCTTTCGGCTGCCGGGAACGGGGCAGGCCGCGCCGCCGCAGCGGCTGACTTACCAATATTCCTACAGCGGCGAGGCGGAAGCGACCTACCGCCGCGACCCGGACCTCGACCGGCGGGTACGGGACAACGTCAGCCTGGTGAAGCCCCAGGTGAACGGCATCATCGTCTACCGGCCGACCGATTCGCTGGAGGCGACGCTCGAGATGGTCCTCGAGCGCGAAATCCCGATCAGGGAGCCGGCCGAGCTCTCGCCCCGCAAGCGGCACGTGTCGCTGCTCGTCGACCAGGGCTTCGTCACTTTCAGGCGCCCCGGCTCGCCGTTTTCGCTGAGCGTCGGGCGCCGCAACTACGAGGACGACCGGCACTGGCTTTATGACACGTCCATGGACATGGTCAGCGCGGGTTACCGCCAAGGCAGGTTTCGGGCGGAAGCCTCCTTCGGACGCGAGATCTGGACGGATCTCGACCTTGCCCCGCACGTCCAGCAGGCAAAGGACCGCATCGACACCTACATGCTGTATGCCGATTATCGTGGCTTCGAAAACCACCGGCTCGGCGCCTATTGGATTACCCGCGACGACCGCGCCAAGAGCGAGGGGCGCCCCACGCTTATCGGGGTACGGCTGCAAGGCACGCCGTCGGAGAGCCTCAGCTACTGGAGCGAGCTGGCGACGGTGCGCGGCAAGGACGAGGCCTCGCACCGGCTCAAAGGGCATGCGTTCGACCTGGGCGGTACCTACCGGTTCAACAGCCTGCCGTTCAAGCCGAACTTCACGCTCGGGTATGCCTTCGGCAGCGGCGACGACAATCCGAACGACAAGACCAACACGGAGTTCCGCCAGACCGGTCTGCAGTCGAACGAGAGCCGCTTCGGCGGCGTCGCCCTGTTCAACATCTACGGCGAGGCCATCGAAGCCGAGCTCAGCAACCTTCATGTCGCCACCGTCGGCCTCGGCTTCCGTCCCGATCACAGCACCTCCCTGGATTTCGTGTTTCATCGCTACCGCCTGGACAAGATCGCGGACGAAAGCCGGTCATGGGCGCTCACGGCGTTGATGAACCAGGTGCCCGGGCAGCAGAGCAAGCAGGTGGGACAGGCAGTCGATATCGTCCTGGGGTTTCGCAACCTGTTCGGCGTGCGTCGCCTGGGCCTCGACCTGCGCATGGGATGGTTCTTCCCCGGCAAGGCATTCAACCGGGACGAGGGCACCGACGTGCAGCCGAGCATTCGCCGCGCCAACAACGCCTTCGCGCTGGTGGCGAAATTTTTCTACTGAGCTGACAAGGAGGATTTCATGAAGAAACAGGCACTGCAATGCGCGTTCGCCGTGACGGCGATCCTGACGGTTTCACTGGCCGCGGGGCAGGGCAAGGCCAAGCCCGAGTGGCAGGAGGAGTTCGGCATTTCAGGCTGCACCCTGCAGACCACCGGGCGCAATGAGTACTTCATCCTCGAGCCGGGCCACCAGCTCGTCCTGCAAGGCGGCGACGTGAAGCTGCAAAAGACGGTGCTTAACGAGACACAGATGGTGGACGGCGTCCTGACGCGGGTGGTCGAGGAAAGGGAATGGAAGGACGGGCAGCTCTACGAGGTCGCCAGAAACTACTTTGCCATCTGCGAGCAGACGAAGGACGTGTTCTATTTCGGCGAAGACGTCGCTTTCTACGAGAACGGCAAGGTCACCAAGACCGACGGCTCCTGGCTGGCGGGAAAGGGCAACCGGGCCGGCCTGATGATGCCCGGCAGCCCGAAGACGAAGATGAAGTTCTACCAGGAGATCGCCCCCGGGGTGGCGATGGACCGCGCCGAGATCCTCAGCCTCAGCGACACCTGCAAGACGCCGGCCGGGACGTTCCAGCGATGCATGCGCGTAAAGGAGAGCTCGGCACTCGATCTGGGTCTGAGCGAGTACAAGTTTCACGCGCCCGGCATCGGCCTGGTGCGCGACGACAAGCTGCGCCTCGTGAAGCACGGCTTCATCGACGCCGTCGCGAAGGGCAAATAGCGTGCAGTTTATTTTCTGAAGGGAAAGCGACCGCGCCGGTACTGGATCAGCAGCCAGCCGCCCAGCATGCCTCCCAGATGGGCGAAATGGGCGATGCCGGCTGCCGTTCCGGTGATGCCGAAAAACAGCTCCAGGGCCGCGAAGCCGAAGACAAAGGTGCGCGCCGACATGGGAATCGGCGGAAACAGCAGGATCACCCGGCGATCGGGGAAGTACAGGCCGAACGCGAGCAGCAGGCCGTAGATCCCGCCCGAGGCGCCCACCGTCGGGTAGGGCGTGCCTCCCATCCAGCCCGTGACGATCAGGTGCGTGACCGCCGCGGAGAGCACGCAGGCGAAGTAGTACGCGAGGTAGAAGCGCGAGCCGAACAGCCGCTCGATCTCGCCGCCGAACATGTAGAGCGCGAACATGTTGAAGAGGATGTGCGCGACGCCGCCGTGCAGGAAGCTGTAGCTGATGAGTTGCCAGGGCTCGAAGCCGGGGCCGGCCTCCAGGCCGGAGCCCGCCGGCCAGAGGGCGAACCACTCGATGAGCGGCAGGTCGGTCGCCGTCTGCAGGAGGAAGACGGCGACGTTGAC
>Ga0307473_10000230_pt1 | contig 11564 bp, 14 predicted proteins | sample atmos_gasesAM5C__FD_203744 | JGI IMG/M metagenome (GOLD analysis project Ga0307473, IMG submission 203744) | Hardwood forest soil microbial communities from Morgan-Monroe State Forest, Indiana, United States - atmos_gasesAM5C_515 | ecosystem: Environmental > Terrestrial > Soil > Temperate...
GGTCGCTGTAATCGGCAAACGAAAGCTGTTTTGCCCAATCTCCGGTGGAGGTCAATAGCCAGCTGTATCTCCCGCCGAGACGCTTCGGGCCCACACCGTAAATCGTGAAGCTTGCGTCTAAGCGAAACGGGAACTGACGATCTGCCCGTAAGAGAGAACGCTCAGCGGCTGTCTTCAGAATGAGGCGGCCATTCTCTTCTGCCTTGTCATTGGCCGCGACGTTGGCCGCAAGGAATAGACACATCATCGCAAGGGAAAGTCGCGGTCGGAGTTTCATACCTGCTCGCTCGCAGCTCATAGCTCGAAGCTGGCAGCTCCCTACGCCCTTGACAAATACGTGCCTTCGGCGGTATCCACCTTGATCTTCTCGCCTTCGTTGATGAAGGGCGGCACCTGCACGATAAGGCCGGTTTCGGTCTTGGCCGGCTTCGTGACGCTCGACGCGGTGGCGCTCTTCAGGCCGGGCTCGACTTCCGTCACGGTCAGAATTACGGTCTGGGGCAATTCGATGCCGACGGCTTTGCCATCGAAAAACTCCACCTTGATCTGGAGATTGGGAGTGAGGTACTCGACGGCGTCTCCGAGAATGTCGCGGGTCAGATGAGTTTGCTCGTAGTTCTCCGTGTTCATGAAGTAGTAGTCGTCCCCGTCGTTGTAGAGGTACTCCATGTTTTCCTCGTCCACGTTGACCTTTTCGATCGGGTCGGGCGAGCGGAAGCGGTGCTCGAACATGGCTCCGGTGCGCAGGTTGCGGAGCTTGGCCTGAATGAAGGCGCGCAGGTTGCCGGGCGTGCGGTGCTCGACGCTGAACACGGAGTGCAGATCATTGTTGTGCTTGATGATCATGCCGGGGCGAAGTTGGGTGGCAGGAATCGACATGCGACAGACAATCTCCTCAATAAATTGCGATCGATGGGGCCGGCGAATCGGGGACAAGCCACATGCCGCCGGACACGGGGATCAAACACCTTAGTTTACACGGAGTTGGCGATACGTCCAAGCGTGCGGCACGGCTCAGACGAAATCCCGAGAGAAGCCTTGGCGTGAAGGAATAAAATAGAACGATTGCGTTGATGCACTTCTATTGATAAGGAAAGGTGGCTTTATGAGGATTGGAAAATACGAGACGTCGGAAAAGAGCACGGCGGGAACAGCCGTCACGTTTTTGATGATTGGCATTGGAGCAGGAGCGCTCATAGCCCTGTTGCTCGCCCCGAAAACCGGCAAGCAGATGCGGAAGGAGCTTCGCCGCAAGTACGACGACGCGCGCGATACTCTGCAGGATTGGTCCGAGGATGCGCGGGAGCGCGTGAACGACGCGGTCGACAAGAGCGCGGAGTGGGCGGAAGAGCTTCGCGACGCGGCGCGGGAGAAGGCGGCGCCGATCGCGAAAGCGATTGAAAAGAGGCTTTAGGCTCTAGCGATCAGGCTCTAGCACTCAGGCTCTAGCCTGGGGCTTTGAGAGCTTAGCCTTATTCCGGCAAGTAGGGGATGCGGGGTTCACGAAGAGTCGGCGGGCGGAAACGCCCGCTCTCCATGTCGGAAACAGCTAGAGCCTAGAGCCAGATTGCCAGAGCCTGCTTTAGTGAAACACTGCTGAGAAGAAACCCTTCACTTTTCCAAAGAAGCCGCGATGCTCTTTCGGGTTAGGCTGCTCCTGGGCCACCGGCTTCGGTGCAGGAGCAGGCTGCGGAATGGGAGCGGCCGGATCGTTTCTGGGCTGCGCTCTGGGTGGAACCGGAGGCGGCATGTTGGATGCCGTCTGCGTTGTCGCCTTGGGTCGGTCTCCTCCGCGGAAAACCAGCGGAGCTTCGATCTGAACGTGGATATCGGCGGGTTTGGATAGCGGCAAAGGAGCGGTTTCTGGCCTTGCTAACGCCATGCCCGTTTGCGATCCAGCTGGGCCAGCGATTGCGGGCCGAGAAGCATTGGGCAAGGGCGGCAGCATCGGGTCGAGCGTCGCACGAGTGGCGGTGTTTGCAGAAGGCATGTGTAGATTAGGAGGCAGGTTCGCTTCTGCCACCGTCGTGGTGGTTGTTTCCGGAACTGAGGCGCGCATCACGGGTGGCGGCGGCGAGGCGCAACCGCAATCGAATGGGACATCGTTGCTAAGCCGGTCAATCCTGCCTTCATGAAAGACCACCTGCTCGGTGGGCCTCACCTGGTACGAGCGATCTCCCATCAACTCCGAGACGGTCAACGGGGCCGTGTTGCCCAGCAATGCGCGGATGCAGGTGTCGCCGTGCGAGTTGGCGCTGATCGCGTAGTCGAAGTCTCCTGGTCCGGAGAGCAAAATCCGGAAATCGGGTGTGAGCACGGCGTCGGAAGCCGTGCCGAGATGATAGTGCGTCTCGAGGGTACCGGTGCTCATGCCGAACATCAGATCCTGATTGCTCTTGGACGCGGTCACGGACACCGTGCTCCCGGGGCAGACATGCAGTTCGCCGCCTCGGGCAATATGCAAGACGGCTGTCTCCGTACTGGCCGTGATGGAGGAGCCATTGCCGATGCGGCTTCCGGCGATTACGGCAGAACCTGCGGGGCGCGAAGCGACCGGCACGACCGCTGGCTGCGCGACTGAACCGAACTTCGAGACGGTGTCAGGCTGTGCTGGCGGCGGAGGAGTTGCTTTCGCCTTCGGATCGTCAGGCGGCTTCAACCGAATTGTCAGCCGATTGCCCGCGCCATCCCATGTGTATTGGCGGGCTTCGGCGAGCGCCACGGTCACCCGCGTCACCGGCGGCGAGATCTGGAACTGATCGACGTGGAGGTCAGTGAACTGGTCGCCTTTGGCCGTCAAGTCTTTTTGCTTTATGGCCACGTTGGCGTTCGGCAGGTCAATCACCAGGCGCGGTGGATTCGAGAGCGTCTGCAACGCGGGAGGAACCGGGCGGCTGGTGACGATTTCAATCGCTGTTCCGGTAACTTTGTCGTGAACGATTTTTACGCTCTTTACGGCGGCCGGTGGCTGCGCGGAAGTCACGGCGGGGGGCGCGGCCGGCGTTGTAGCGAGGGCCGGCTGATTGACTTCAGCCGTCGGCGCAGCTTGCAGAGCGGTCGACTGCGCTGGAACGGGTGAGGCGGAGGCCGCCTGGGTCGGAACCGGAGCAGCGGGCGCCGGAGCAGGAGCCGCAGGCGTTTGACCCTGCGCCGCGGCGTTGGCGGCGGCGCGCCGTGCAGCTTCTGCCTGAAGCATCTGGCGAATGGTCTGCGCGCGCGATCCAGTCGCTGGTTGCGCCGGCTGCGCTGTGGTGGTTTGTGAGGTTGTTGGTTGGGATGCGGGCGGTTGCGAGGATTGAGGGTCAGCGGTCTGGGCGCAGAGCGAAATCCCCAGCAATGCGCAGCTAGCACCTACCAAGAGGGAAGAAATCGAGTTGGAACAATATCGCGGCAAGCACTTCACCCGGCCCCAGATTGCTGGGGCAACAATATCAAAGGTAGCCAGTTCGAGAAAGCACGGGGGGGACGAGCTTCCGCGGAATCAGGACTCAGACAGGAATTCGTACTCATCGATGACGGCGGCGACGGCCATCTTGCCGTTCGGCGCGCCATCGTCCAGACGGACCACAGTTCCCTTACATCGGACCCGGATGCTTTCGGTCAGCGTAATTTCCGCCGGAAGTGTCAACGTAAACTCAATGGGAGAGCCGGTCGCAATGGGCGAATCCACATAGAAGGAAATGCCTCTGGCGCTGACATCGCGGGTTTGCGCGGCTTTCTCCTGGGCTCCGTTGTCGGCATAGGTCACAGCAACGGGCAGACGCAACGCAAAACGTCGGGTCGCCCGCTTCTCCTGCTGGGCCTCGGCCATGAAAATGCCTCCGGAAAGCTTGTTTAGCATGGCTTGGAGGCCCTTTGCTGTCAAGACCACCGTTAGGGGATAAAAGTAGGGGACCCGGAATGGAACCCATCTGGACTCAACGACTTTGGCCTGGAGACCTTAAATCGGGCGCAGGACGCCCACTTGGACGATTTCAGGGCAAACGGTCTACACTGGAAGAACCCTGGTTAGAGGCTTGGTTCCATGGTCTTCGTTCTCGACAATTACGACTCATTTACCTACAACCTGGTGCAGTATCTGGGCGAGTTGGGGGCGGAGGTCGAGGTGCGCCGCAACGACCAGGTCAGCATCGCGGAAATAGAGGCGCTCCGCCCGGAGCGCATCGTGATTTCGCCGGGCCCGTGCACGCCTGCCGACGCCGGGATCAGCGTCGAACTGATCCGCCACTTCGCCGGGAAAGTGCCCGTGCTGGGCGTTTGCCTGGGACATCAGGCGATTGGCGAAGCTTTTGGAGGAAAGGTCGTTCGGGCGAAGAACATCATGCACGGCAAGACGAGCCGGGTGGAGCATGACGGGAAAACCATCTTCAAGGGCCTGGAATCGCCGATGACGGCAACGCGCTATCACTCCTTGATCGTCGCGGACGACCACTTGCCCCCGGAACTGGAAGTGAGCGCGCATACGGTCGAGCGTGATGGCACGCAGGTGATCATGGGCTTGCGGCACCGGAAGTTCGCGGTGGAAGGAGTGCAGTTTCATCCCGAAAGCGTGCTGACCGATGAGGGCAAGAAGCTGGTGAGGAATTTTTTGAACGGCAGCTGTTAGCTTTTGGCACTTAGCTATTAGGCATTAGCCATTAGCCATTAGCCATTAGCTCTTACCTCGCGGTCCCCGGACACCCTCGGCAGAATCCCCAGCCGGAGGTCCCCTTAACACGCAGGCACAGGCGCCCTCGCCTTGTTTTTTCGCAGCACACAGCGGATGAATGGGGAGACGATCGTCCCGGCGGCTTGTCTTCGTGTTGGTACCATGGTACATTCGTACCATGGTCAACGATGCCGAAGGCCGGCTGCTGATTGAGCGGGTGCAGACCGGGGTGCGGATCGAGAAACGCCTGCTCAAGGTATTGAAGGGCTTTGCCGAATATCACGACCTGACTCTGGGCGATTTGCTGGAGGGCATTGTTCTGCATGCCTTCGACGGCAAGTGCCCATTCAGCGAGGAGTCTCTCCGGAAGATCCGCGATTTGAAGAAGTTCTATGGCCTCGATCTGGATTCGAGCGCCAGTCACCGCTTGAAGGAAGCTGGGCCGCGGGCGTCGAACAGCAAGAAGGGAAAAAGCAAATGATCGGGCGGCGGACCAGTGTAGCCATCCGGATTCTGTGGTGGACGGTGGGCTTGGTGATTTTGCTGGAAGGCTCGCGGACATTTTCCGGGAGCCTGACCAGTGTGCATGATCCCGGACACGCCGGCGTTCTGGCCTGGGTACGCTTGATCCTGTCGGGCGCTGAGATCCTCGCTGCGCCGCTTTTTCTGCTGCCCGTTACTGCCGCCGTGGGTGGTTATGCGCTGCTCGGGATTATCGGACTGGCGATCGCAATTCACGCGCTGCACGGCGACTTTCGGGGGCTTGAGATCCTGGTTCTCTATGCAGTGGCCGTGTATGCGAGCCTGGCGTGGCGTAAGGATCGGGCTGCGTCGACTCCAACGAATTGATGTTCGGAGTAAAGAATCTCAGATTTCAGATTGAAGATTTCAGATTGCGAGGCAACGTCGGCAACTTCGCGATGACTCGGAATCAGGGAAAATCTAAAATCTACAATCTGAAATTGCTTATCTCGGCAAAGTTCGTGCCGCAGATTCCTCTGCCGCGTTCGGCTTCGGAATGACAAGAACAATAGAGCATGGCCGCGAGGGCGCGCCGTCGAGCGTACCGTCTAAGCTGAAGTTACAGCCCAGCCTACATAATGGTTGCGAATATTGGGGAAAACTCCGGATCAGGTCATAATCACAGCCCGCGGCGCGCGATCTCGACCGCCTTCAGCACGGCCTGCGCCTTGTTCATCGTTTCCTGAAATTCTTTGGCCGGATCGGAATCGGCGACGATGCCGGCTCCGGCCTGCAAATACGCGTGTCTGCCCCTCATGAACATGGTGCGAATCGTGATGCAGGAATCCAGATTGCCGGCAAAGTCCGCATAAAGTACCGCTCCACCATAGACGCCCCGGCGCGTGGGTTCGAGTTCTTCGATGATCTGCATGGCGCGAACCTTGGGCGCGCCGCTTAGCGTGCCGGCGGGGAAGCAGGCGGCGAAGGCGTCGATCGCGTCGAGTTCGGGACGGAGCTTGCCCTCCAGCGCGGATACCAGGTGCATCACGTGCGAATAACGTTCCACATACATCAGGTCGCGCACTTTCACCGAACCATATTCGCTTACGCGGCCGAGATCGTTGCGGCCGAGGTCAACGAGCATCACGTGCTCGGCGCGTTCCTTTTCGTCAGTGCGCATCTGTTCTTCCAGGAGATGGTCGGCGGCCTCGTCTTTGCCGCGGGGATGAGTGCCCGCGATGGGCCGGTACTCCAGCTTTCTGCCCGTGACCCGGACCAGCATTTCGGGTGAGGAGCCGAGCACGTGCGCATCGCCCATACGCAGAAAATACATGTAGGGCGAGGGGTTCACGGTGCGCAGAGCGCGGTACAGGTTGAAGGGGGATTGATCGGGTCGGAAGTCGAGCCGCTGGGACAGGACGACCTGGAAGATGTCTCCCGCGGCAATGTAGTCCTTGGCGCGCTCGACGCTGCGCATGAAGCGCTCGCGGGTGATGCCTGGATGGACTTTGAGGTTTCCGTTCTTCGGCTTCGTTTTCTGCCACACCGCTGGGCGCAGGCCGGTCGAGAGGCGCTTTTCGATCGCGGAGATGTCTTTCAAAGCGCGATCGTAGGCAGCTTTCGGGCTCGCGCCGGAAACGTCGGCCGTGGCGATGATGTGGATCTGGTGCCGCAGGTGATCAAAAGCCAGCAGGCGATCAAAGAACATCAGGACGCAGTCGGGCACCGAGACGTCATCCTTGGCGCGCGCGCCGATTTTCTCCAGCCGGCGAACCGCGTCGTAGGCAAAGTATCCGACCGCGCCTGCAGTGAATGGAGGGAGGCCGGGAATGGTCGCGGAGTGATGCGCGCGCAGCAACTGCTTCAGAGTGGCGAAGATGTCGCCGGTCTTTCGTTCCCGGCGTTTGCCTCGTTCGATCGTGATTTCGTCGCCGCGGCTCCAGACGCGCATGTAAGGGCGTGCGCCCAGGAAAGTGTAGCGGCCAATCTGCTCGCCACGCTCAATGGATTCGAGCAGGAAGGCGTGAGGTTCGTCCTCGGCGATCGCCAGGAAAGCGGAGACCGGCGTAAGCAGGTCGGCAGTCACCGACTTCACCACGGGCACCAAGCTGGCCTCACGGGCCAGGCGAGTAAAGTCCTTGTACTCCGGCTGCAGCATGCGGGTCTTTCGTTCCGAGCCGATCGAGAAAGGCTCGTTTCGACAGCGAGCTTCGATTATAGGGGACGAGAGCGTGGCTTGCGGCGGGCAGAGCGAGGGCCGGGCTTTTTCGGATCAGGTGTCGGCGAACCATAGATGCACCCCTGCGCCATCGAACACAGGGGTGCAGCCGTTCTAGGTCGAGGCAGGTGTGTAGGTTCCCATGCAGTCGAAGGACGTAGACTGGTCTGGATTGCCGGTTGCTTTGCAAGTGCCGCTTGCCTTGCCGCCCTTCATCTTTCCGCCACCTTCGATGAGTGACCATTTGTTGGTCCCGGCCTGGAATGCTCCGTTCTTCGTGGTGCCGGAAAATTCGTATTTGTAGACGTTCTTGTCGCCGTTCTCCATGCTTTCGACGAATTCACCGTGGCCGGTCACGTTATCGCCTGTGATCGAGAGAAACTCGGTGCCGGTGCCGGATTTTATCTTGTTTCCGGCGATGTCGCCTTTGAGGGCAGTACAGTTGATTTGCTCGATCGCATAGGCGTGGCCGGGCTTGTCGCCAACCGGAATGCTGTGCTGTTCGGAAGGTTTGTCGCACTTCCACTGAACGTTAGTTTTCCCCTGTGCCAGCGCGATACTCGACACCAGGCACACAAGGCATAGAAGCAAAAAGATCTTCTTCATTGGTTGCTCCTTCGGTGGGAAAAGTAGACAACAGGGCCCGGGGAAACTGTACTCACCGTTGGGTACTGGATGATTGGAATCGCGCGAATACTACTCCCCAAATTCCCCACGCGCAAGATCTGGGCCTTTTTCGCGGGTGGGAAATGGTCAATGAGCTCTATAAGCAAGATTCACCCTACACTACGAACGTCTCCGGCCATGGCCGCGAACGTCACGGGATCGACTCTGGAGCATAGAGGACTTGGTTGCTCTATGGGAAGCCTACAAGCAGCGGAGGGCGGAAAGAGCGGCGTGAACAGCGAATTGATTAGGCTAAGCAAACAGCATTGTGGGCGTAGGTTTTGGTATTGCTGTGGGTGTTGGAGGCACGATCGGCTCGGGCATCCTGCGCACGCCGGGCGAAGTCGCAGCCCACTGCGAAGTTCGTGGCTCGTCGTCGCGGTTTGGTTGTTGGGTGGAGTTTACGCATTTTTCTGCACCGCTTCCGTCACTGAGCTTGCCACCATGCTTCCGTCTCCATCCCCATGTCATGGGTCCTCCGTCTACCAGCATCTTTGAATCCGCCAAGGCGAGCTTGAACGATATCCAGCAGGCGCAGCGACTCAGGCAGGGATTCCAGACCTACACCACGGTCACCATTGGAACCAGCGAAACAATTGACCGGGGGGCAGAGCGCGTCGGAAGATTAACATTCAGCCGAAATTAAGGGAAACGGGGGAGTATGCGGGTCAAGTTCTGGGGGGTGCGCGGGTCGACGCCTACCCCCCAAGCCGGGAACTTGCGCTACGGAGGAAACACCTCCTGTGTCGAGGTTCGCTTCGGCGACAACCTCTACATCTTTGATTGCGGCACCGGCTTCCGCACCCTGGGCCAGCAACTGGAGAGCGAGGCGGGCGGAAAGCCGATCTCTGCGCACATCTTTGTTTCGCACTTTCATTGGGATCACATCCAGGGCATTCCTTTCTTTCGTCCCCTGTACGAAAACAGCCAGAATCAGTTCGTCTTCCACTCTTCGCGAAGAACCCGCAGCCTGCAACGCGTGATGGAAGAGCAGATGTCCTCGCCCTATTTCCCGGTGGACACCAGCGAGATGAAGGCGGGGCGGAATTTCTACGACATCGAGGAAGGCCGGACACAGCTGGACGATCACGCCCGCATGCAGACTCTATGGTTGAACCATCCACAAGGCTGCATGGGATTCCGGCTCGAGACCAGGGAAGGCGTTCTGGTCTACGCCACTGACAATGAGCCGGGGGACGAGGTGTTCGACAAGAACGTCCGCAAGCTGGCCGAAGGGGCGGACGTGCTGATCTACGATGCGCAGTACCTGCCCGAGGAGTACGAGGCGCGAAAGCGCGGCTGGGGACATAGTCATTGGCGGGAAGCCATCAAAGTGGTGATGGAAAGCGGCGCCAAAGAACTGGTGCTCTTTCATCATGATCCCGATCATGACGACCGGCTCATTGATAAAGTTGTGGAGGATGCGCGCAACTACTATCCGCGCGTGCGGGCGGCCGCGGAAGGCATGGAAATCCGGATTTCCGCGGCGCGTTAGCGCTCCAGCTCATTTACTCCGGAGTTAACCCGGCGGCTTGCCACGGTGCTCCCGCCCCCATATACTGCTCGATTTGTGCGTATGTGCAGTGAATCGCATCTATATAAAACAGCAATCATTTCTGGAGATATGAATGAAAACCGTCGCCATCGAGCAGGAAAGTAATCCTTGGGAATCGCAGGCGGCCCGATTCGATCTGGCCGCCCATAAGCTGAACCTCGACGAGGGGTTGTGGAAGGTGCTGCGGTATCCCACCCGGGAAATTATCCTGCACATCCCGGTGCAGATGGATGACGGCCACCTGGAAGTGTTCACCGGCTTCCGGGTACAGCATTCGATTGCGCGCGGGCCGGCCAAGGGCGGGATCCGGTACGCGCCAGACGTCACCTTGGACGAAGTTCGCGCGCTGGCCAGCTGGATGACCTGGAAATGCGCGGTCGTCAACATTCCCTTCGGCGGCGCCAAGGGCGGCGTGATTTGCGATCCGCATCGCATGTCGATGGGAGAGCTGGAGCGGATGACCCGGCGTTACACGGCGGAACTGGTGGAGTTCATTGGTCCCGAGAAAGATGTTCCCGCGCCGGACGTGAACACCAACGAGCAGATCATGGCGTGGATGATGGATACCTACTCCATGCACATGCGGCAAACCGTGACGGCTGTAGTGACCGGCAAGCCCATCAACATTGGCGGATCGCGCGGGCGGCGCGAGGCTACTGGGCGCGGGGTGCTGATCGTCTGCGATCAGGCGATCAAGAAATTGGGTCTGAGCCGTGAGGGCTCACGCGTCATTGTGCAGGGATTCGGCAACGTGGGGTCGAATGCGGCGCGGCTGATGGCTGCCAAGGGATACAAGATCATCGGGATCGATGAGGTCGGCGGCGGGCTCTCCAACAAAAATGGCATCGATGTGGAAGCGTTGTGGGAATATCGCCAGAAAAATGGGACGATCCAGGGATTTCCCGGAGCGGAGAAGTATCCTGCCGGCGAATTGCTGACGGTCGAGTGCGAGATTCTGATTCCGGCAGCGACCGAGAACCAGATCACCAGCCGGAACGTGGATCGCGTGAAGTGCAAGATTCTTGCGGAGGGCGCCAACGGTCCGACCACGTCCGCCGCGGATGAGGTGCTCGCGGAGAACAAGGTGTTCGTGATTCCGGACATTCTGGCGAATGCAGGTGGCGTGACCACCTCGTACTTCGAGTGGGTGCAGGACCGACAAGGCTATTTCTGGCGGGAAGAAGTCGTCAACCAGCAACTGGAAGAAATCATGGTATCCGCGTTTGAGGACGTAGTGCGCTATGCCGAAACGCACAACGTGCACAATCGCATTGCGGCCTACATGCTGGCCATTGACCGCGTGGCGTACACCATCAAGCAGCGCGGTATTTACGCGTAGCAGGAGGCGGCCTTCAGTCTTCAGCAAAAGCTCGGTGCAAAGAGCCGGGCATTATGTAGATGCTTCTCGGTTGTCTTCTTTTGCCGAGAACAATTCTTGCACCCAAGGTCCACATGTCCAGAATGACCGTGCTGCCAAGAACAAGGCGAGCACTCGCACCACAAGAAAACTCGTGATTACCACGTAGTAGCTGGACCAGTAATCATACCTGGCGAGCGCACTTCCTTGGCTCATCCTATGGGTCAGTGCAAACAGCCGTTCCGGAAGATACGTGAGCTCTGCAAGCGCCCAGCTAATCAAAAGCAGTGCGAAGGTACGGCTCATCACGAAGATTAGTTCTTTTCTTAGCATATCGTCTCTGCGGTCCCTCAAAATATAGATAACGACATCGTAAGCTAGCTGGACGGTAAATCGTTCATGTCGTGCATCTCTAGTGGTGCCCCAGGTTCGCGTCCGCCTTTCGGATGCTAGCCTGGGGAAGTCGGACCCTGATAGCTTCAACCGTTGCCCTCCTCCCAAACTTGACCGCGATCATGGCGGACTGGCATGATGGCTGCCCGCGGGGGTACGACATCCCACCCGCGTTCTCTGGCCTGATCTTCGGAAGCAGAGCTCGGGCTTCCCGCAGTTCTACAGTCGGGGCTGCTCCATCCGCCCCTCATCAATGAGGACCCTA
>Ga0307473_10000231_pt1 | contig 11559 bp, 9 predicted proteins | sample atmos_gasesAM5C__FD_203744 | JGI IMG/M metagenome (GOLD analysis project Ga0307473, IMG submission 203744) | Hardwood forest soil microbial communities from Morgan-Monroe State Forest, Indiana, United States - atmos_gasesAM5C_515 | ecosystem: Environmental > Terrestrial > Soil > Temperate forest...
TTGCAAACCGGCAAGATCACACACCTCACGTCCGACGGTTCGGAAACGACCATAAATGGAACCTCCGACTGGGTTTACGAGGAAGAACTCGCCATCCGCGACGGATTTCGCTGGACCCCGGATGGCCGCAGAATCGCATACTGGCAATTCGACACGCGGGGCGTGGGAAATTTTCCGCTGCTTTACAATCTTGGTGTTGTCCGCCAAGTGGTAACGAACATTCCATATCCTCGAGTGGGGATTTATCCCGCGATCTTCGACATCCGCTACCCGCAAGCAGGCGCGACGAATCCGGCCGCGCGCGTAGGCGTTGTGAGCGCTGAGGGTGGCGAGACACGCTGGATGCAAGTTCCTGGCAATCCACGCGAGAACTACATTGCGCGGATGGAATGGGGCGGCAGCTCAAACGACCTAGTGCTCCTGCACTTGAACCGCCTCCAAAATGCCGATGATGTGCTGCTCGCCGACGCTGTCAGCGGCACTGTCCACGCCATTTATCAGGATCATGATTCCGCCTGGGTGGACGTGATGGACGAAATTCAATGGCTCGCTGTCGGAAAGGGGTTTGTCTGGCTGAGCGAGAAGGACGGTTGGAGACACGCCTACGCTGTTTCTCGCGACGGAAAAGAGGAGCGGCTGCTAACACGTGGCGCTTTCGACGTCATTCACTTAGAGAGAGTTGACGAAAGGGCCGGCTGGGTCTATTTCATCGCGTCGCCGGACAACGCCGCACAGCGCTACCTGTATCGCATGCGGGTGGATGGCAGCGGAAACGCCGAAAGGGTGACACCGGCGGCTTCGTGGGGAACCAATTCTTACGATATCTCGCCCGATGGGAGGTGGGCGTTCCACACCCGGTCGACGTTTGATTCTCCTCCTGTGACAGACCTGGTGGAGCTTTCCGGACACCGCGTCGTCCGCGTGCTGGAAGACAATGCTGCCCTCCGCGCGAATGCTGCGCCAATCCTGAAACGGCCCGCGGAATTTTTTCGGCTCGATATCGGTGATGGCGTCGTCCTTGATGGCTGGATGCTGAAGCCACCGGATTTCGATCCGGCGAAGAAATATCCGCTCCTGATCTTCGTGTATGGCGAACCCGCGGACACTACCGTGCGTGACGAATGGGAAATAATTCACGGACCCTTTCATCACCTCGTCGCCACGCAGGGCTACATCGTTGGGAGCGTCGACAACCGCGGAACTCCCGCTCCCAAAGGACGGGCGTGGCGCAAAACGGTTTACGGCGCTGTGGGCGTACTCTCTTCCAAGGAGCAAGCCGCGGCGCTTGTAGCGCTGGAGCGCACGCGTTCTTATATTGACGCCGACCGCGTCGCCGTCTGGGGATGGAGCGGGGGCGGCTCCAACACGCTTAATCTAATGTTTCGATCGCCGGACCTATATAAGGTGGGAATGAGCGTTGCGCCGGTGCCGGATCAAAGGCTCTACGACTCGATTTACCAGGAAAGGTACATGGGGCTACCGCAGCAGAATGTTGAGGGCTACCGCGCCGGCTCGCCGATTAATTTTGCCGAAGGCCTGCGCGGCAAACTTTTGCTGATTCATGGCACGGGCGATGATAACGTCCATTTTCAAGGCACGGAGTTGCTGATCAATCGCCTGATCGAGCTCGGTAAACCTTTCGACTTCATGGAATACCCCAGCCGGACTCATGCGATCAACGAAGGGCCAGGAACCACGCTTCACATCCGCAGCCTGCTCATCCGCTATCTTGAAGAGCACCTGCCGCCGGGACCGCGCCCCCAATAGACTCAGCCTTCGACGGCCACCTTCGCACGCTCCATTCTTCGGCCAACGCGCAGGAGTTACATACCGGCGACACGGTGTTGGTAGAGTCGGCCGCGACTCTGTACGGCAATGGTACAGTCGAATTAACACGCGTCTTCGATGCGCCCATTGTGAGGCCCAAATCGATCTGGGAGGATTCGCTAACTAAGGGCCGGAAGTTCCTGCAGGTCCGGTGCTGGATGTGCGGGAGGAGTTCGCTACTCGATGCGGGCAAACCTGACCTCGATGCATCCACATTCATTGCAGAACCATTTGCGCAACCGGATGGCCTGGCGGACACAGTGAAACTAGACGATTCGCTACCTCGGCAAAGCCCAACCCTGGACCTCCCCTCGGATAAGCTCATCACTATCTCCCTGGTCGCGGGAACATCGCTCGCAATGAAGCGCCAGATGATCCAGCCACTTCTCACCATTGGGTGGCTCGGCGGCGCGGATTACGAAATTGACGACCCGCAGGTCTCGCGTTTGCATTGTGCCATTGAGGTGAAAAGGAACGCAGTCTTCTCGCGCGATCTTCGTTCCACGAACGGGACGTATTTGGATGAGAAGCGCATCCTTTCTGCTTGAATCGAGCACAAACCCGAATTTCGCATCGGTGCTTCCGTCCTGCGCGTCAGCATTGTGTCGGCCTGACTCCCCGCCGATCGTTTGTTTCGGGTATTGACATCGAGCGCCACTGCGACTAATTTGTGGGTGCAGCCCTCTCGGAGGAAGCCGTGCGCGACATCGCTCGTTCCTGCCTCGTTGCTTTTCTGATGGTTGGCATGTTGAACCTGCCTGTTTTTGCGGCAAACGAAAAGCCACTCGGGATGGTTATTCAGGCGGAAGAAGCCCAACTCGGCAGCGCCAAGGCGACCGTGGGCGCCACAGTCTATCCTGGGGACTCGATCGCTACTGGGACAGGCGGCACCATGCGGCTGAAGGTTGGCTCGGGCCAGCTCTATTTGCTATCTGCCAGCGCAGCTACACTGGCGGAGAACACGAGCGCCTTCCACGCGGTGGTGAATCGAGGAACAGTTGGTTTTTCTTCTCCGGCGGTCGAGCCATTTGAGCTGGAAACGCCGCTCGGCGTCGTTCGCCCTGCGGCTGGCGCTACCTATGGGCAAGTGACTCTCACAGGACCAAGGGAGATGATTGTTTCCGCTTACCGAGGGGATCTCATTGTTGATAACAACGGCGAACTCCACACTATCCCCGAAGGGAAATCATTCCGCGTGTCCATGGATCTAGATCCCGTGCAGCCTCAGCCGAATGCGGCTCAGGGACCCTACGGCTCGGGTGTGAAGCCGGCCGTGAATCCCCATTTCATTATCAAACTCACGGCCGTAGCCATTGTGGGGTTTGCTACGTACTTCATTTATCAGGAACTCTCCGAGAGCCCATCGAAACCCAGCTACTAGAAATCAGCCACGCATTCTATCTACAAGCCGCAGCCCTGAACGAGATTCAAGCGTGATTGTGTGGGTAGCTGGGGCGGCAATCAAGAACCGTCCCGTGCGTTTCAAGGCCTATCCATCGCGTTATCCGCATTCTGCACCATTCCGAAACATGCCATGAAATAGACTTTCGTACCATCAAATAGAACCCCCTGGTGTCTCGTCGGCAGTCCGCGCGGACCGGTACCCCATACTTGTTGCTAGGCAATCGGCCAGGGGGATTCGAAATGCAATCTGAGGGAAGGAGGAACTCCGCGCGCATCACCATGATTCTGGCGATGTCCTTGTTTTTCTGCCAGCCGCTATTTGCCCAACGCCCACTTTCATTGCGGCTGCAGACCAGTGAGGACAATCGAGAACCAATCAGCTTCATGCGTCCTCATTACGTGATTCATACAGATCCGGAAAGCAGCCTCGCCGGCCCGCCCTCGTCCGCCTACAAACCATCACAGATGCGTCATGCATATGGTTTCGACCAGATAACCAATCAAGGGTCTGGCCAGGTGGTCGGCATTGTGGACGCTTATGACGACCCGAACATTGAATCCGATCTGGGCGTTTTCAACCGCCAGTTCGGTCTGCCCGCTTGCACCAGCTCCAACGGCTGCTTCAGAAAGGTGTACGCCAATGGCCGTAAATCGGCGACAAACGCCAATTGGGAGATCGAAATCGCGCTCGATGTCGAGTGGGCGCATGCGATTGCTCCGCAAGCGAAGATTGTGCTTGTTGAATCAGCAACCATCAGCTTGGCCGACCTATTGGCGGCGGTGGACGTTGCAGTGCGAAAGGGGGCTTCGGTCGTTTCCATGAGCTGGACTGCGGGGGAATTTTCCGGAGAACTGCGCCTCGATAATCACTTTGTCACAACTGGCGTAACATTTCTAGCCGCTTCCGGTGACACCGGCACAGGTGTTGCCTATCCCGCCGCTTCTCCGTACGTGGTCGGCGTCGGCGGCACCGCACTTCATCTTGACGCCAGTGGAAACTACCAGAGCGAGACCGCGTGGAGCGGGAGTGGCGGCGGCTTGAGCGTGTACGAGCACCAGCCACTTTTCCAAGCGTTGTTCGGCATCGGATCCAATCCGCGCGGTGTGCGCGGCGCGCCCGACGTTTCTTACAACGCCAGTCCCGGGACGGGTTATGCGGTTTATGACTCTTTCGGGTTCAGCGGGGCATCGGGATGGTTTCACGTGGGCGGTACAAGTGCAGGCACGCCTCAGTGGGCAGCGCTGGTGGCGATCGTAAACTCGATGCGCGTTGCCTCACGCAAAAGTCATCTCTCGAGCACGAACAACTCACTTTATGTGCTCGCGAAGAAAAGCCTCGCAACTGAGTTCAACCCAGTGACCCAGGGCACCAACGGCTCTTGCGGTGTCTGGTGCACGGCCGCTCCAGGTTATGACTACATCACTGGGCTTGGCTCACCGAACGCGAGCTCATTGATATCCGCGCTCGCCGCGCAGTAACTTCCGACGGTCAAAGGGATGTCGCACTCCCCGCGGGGCAGCCTTTTTTACTTTGCCGGGACCCTGCTAAATGCCGGTCGGCTTGCTCATCGCCCAGCCCGAACCTCACTTGATAAACGTCAAACCGTGCGGCACGAGCTGCGGGAAGACGTAGGCGTACATCATTACGATCAGCCCAACGATGGTGCCGAGCGCGATGGAATGCCAAAAAACGAAGCGGAAGATAATTCCCTCATTGCCCACTTGATTCGTCGCCGATGTTGCAATCGTGATGGACTGGGCATCCACCATTTTGCCCATCACGCCGCCGGCGCTGTTGGCCGCAGTCATCAGCACCGGATCGATTCCGAGCTGCTGAGAGGTGATCTTCTGCAAGCTGCCGAAGAGCGCGTTCGATGAAGTGTCACTGCCTGTCAGGGCTACTCCCAGCCAGCCGAGAAATGTTCCGAAAAACGGATAGAACCATCCTGTTCGTGTGAACGCCAGGCCCAAGACGGCGTCAAGCCCCGAATAGCGCGTGACGAATGCCAGTCCCAACATGAATGAGATGGCGATCATCGCGAGCCGCATGCGCACCAGCGTCTTCCAGAAAATCTTCATCAGACCGATTGGGCTCACGCCCAGCAGGGTCCCGGCCACAAGCGCTGCCAGAAAGCATCCAGTGCCGGTTGCGGTAAGCCAGTTAAAATCGTAGCGCGCGGGTTCAGGAGTGGGCTTGGCGACAACCGGAGCTGCGCGCGTGATGGCATTGTGCAAGTAGGGAACATCCCATCCCGGCGGCCCGGGGCGCACCTTGCCGTCTGCCATCATCACTTTGAACGAAGGCGTGGTGGCCAAGTTGAGTGGGCCCTTGACTTGCTTAAGACCCCACGCCAGGACGAAGAGGGACAGGATCGCGAACGGCATCCACGCTTTCATCACCTGTCCAGCGGAATATTTCCGCGGTGCGATGTACCCGTCGTATTCCCTTGCCGTCCATTCTCCTCCGAACTGGTCCGCCACATCCTTGGTGGGCAGCGCCACCTTGGCGTCTTCCTTATCGTAGTCAAATCGCCAGATCTTTTTTGGCTTCCAGAAATGGAGAAACGCGACGGTGCAGACAATCGAAACGACAGCACCCATAATGTCCACCAGGTTGCTGTCCACATGATTCGACCAAAACCATTGCGTCACCGAAAACGAAATTCCTACGACAAGGATCGCCGGGGCCACTTCCCACGTTTCCGACCAGCTCACCATCGCTTTCACCAGCCAGAAGGGAACGATGATGCCGGTGATCGGCAAGATGCGGCCGATCATCGCATTGATATCCGACTCACTCATGGCCGTGACTGCCGCCAGTGTGTGGACCGGCGTACCGATTGCGCCCCATGCTACTGGAGCGGTGTTGGCGATCAGGTTTAGTGCGGCTGCATGGAACGGCCTGAAGCCCAGCCCAATCATGAATGCGCCTGCTATCGCCACCGGCGCCCCGAATCCTGCCGCTCCTTCGATGAACGCCCCAAAGCAATAGGCAACGAGAAGCACCTGCAGTCGGCGGTCCGGGGTAATTCCGGCAATCGATTCCTTCATGATCTCGAACTGGCCGGTCTCCACGGAAATATCGTAGAGATAAACAGCGGCGAGAACGATCCATGCAATTTTCAGAATGCCAAAGGCCACCCCATATCCGAAACTCATCGCCGCGAGCGCCAGTGGCATCTTGAACACCAGCGTCGCCACCACCGCCGCTGTAAATGCCCCAGCAATCGCGCACCAGTGCGGCCTCACCTGCAACCCTGCGAGCAGCGTGAAGAGCACAATGATCGGTAGAGCCGCCACCAACGTGGACAGCCACCACATGCCGAGCGGGTCATACACCTGGGTCCAGGTCATGAAGCCCTCCTTTTGGGTGTTCGGCCACCTGATCCGGCGCCAATTGTTCTACAGGGCCCCAACGCAGCCGCCAGGTACGGCCATACCAACGCAACGCCCGCATTCGACGACATGCTCTGGAAAACACTCGCCTGGACACACACTGCGGCGGTCATATAGCCCGTCGAACAGCGATTGTCAAGACGAAGAAATTGAAATTAGACCAGACGGAATTTTCAGCTCTTTCGTTTCCTTCGAAGCATCCAGACGCTGGAGAGCCCCACGGAGATGAGGAGGAGCGTGTCCGGCTCCGGAACCTGCGTGGGTAGTGGGGGCGGAGGCGGTGGCGGAGGACTTACCGGGATTCCCGGATTCGACCCTGGGTTTCCGAAGTATATGGGGAAGATCGGGGGAATGAAAATTCCCCCGTGATGGTCGATAACCTGAACATCAGTCGCGGGCACTGCGCCAAGTGGCAACTCAAAGGACGGACCTGTCTCCGCGAAGGGGGGAGGGTCTTGGGGCTTCTCCAGGGTCTCGATGGGGGGCTCGTGAGGAGATGTAGGCGCAAGCGGCACTTCGGAAATTTGGTTTCCGCAGCGGGTCCTGGCCGTAGTCTCGCCGTCGGTGATCAATGTTTCGCCTTTGGCAAGCCAGAGCTTTCGGTGGGTCCAATAGATTCGACTATCCAGGCGGTAGGAAACATACACCGCGCGTTCGTGATCCACCCGCATAACCCGCGCCTTCGCAAGGTTGAACCCCTGGTAATGCGAGGCGATCAGCGGGTCATTCGTGATCGCTTGCCTCAATTCCGCCTCGTTTTCAACTCCTCCAGGTACGACCGAGTATGGAAAAAGTGGGCGGCTTAGCAACCCCAAGCGATCTTGAGAGGCCGGGGAGTCGAGTGCCAGCGAATGTTTGGGAGCCGTCGCGTCTGAGGATGCGCTTGCGGGATGTTGCTGCTGTCGGTGCATTGACGCCAGAAAGAACCAGAGAAGCATGCATGGCAGAACAAGGATGACAACGGCCGCTGTCCGGCGGAGTCGTACTTCGCCGCCAAACGCTCTCCCTGGTTTCCTACCCCGCTTCATATTCTCCTTCGACCCGTCTCTGCGAACGGCCAGAGGCCTCACCCTTTATGGTGCAATCAGTTTGCCAACCCAAATCAAACCAATCCCCATTGGATTGTGGCAAACAAGTTGGCGAGGGGCAGGAGAAGGGAACATGATTTATCCACATTATGCATAAGATTCGCAGCGGTCCTTACTTCTACTCACTGAATTCGGGCTAGTTTCCCCGGAGTGGTACTCACATCCTATAACCAGGCCCAGTCTGTCGACTGCCATGGGTTTGGTTTTACACCAACCATCTCGCCTTGCGTGTTCCTGGCCACCGCACTCAGGGAGGAGCACTTTACCGGGCGAAATCGCAGCGAATCAGCGAACCAGCCCATGGACAGTTTGTTCGCCTGTTCCAATTCGGGTCCTTTGGCCAGTAGTTTATTTCCACCTGCCAGCTTAAGTTCGACTGACTATCGGCCGCGTCTTCGTCGTTGGAGCAGGACTCGCATGCGAGTCTCGCGCCACGGATGATGGGCAGCACAGCTGGCCGCGAGCCCTGGCCCCGAAGGAGATTGGGAATCCATGAGGCGACTCACGGTGATTCTGTTTTTCGTGCTTCCATTCCTTTTGGCTGCCGCTGCAACGCAACAGCAGCAGTTCACTGAAGCCCCAACCGGATTCGACGATCAGACCAACGGCGCGGTCGATCTCAGCAGTTTCACAGCCGCTGAAAACGCGTTTGCGGAGGTTGAACAAGTAACCCCCGACGGACTTGGCCCGGTTTACAACGCCCAATCCTGCCGGGAATGCCATCAGAACGTGGTCACGGGTGGGCCGAGCCAGGTGTCGGAACTGCGCGCCGGTCACCAGGACTTCAAAGGGAACTTTGTGGGAGCGACGCTAATGCTGCGCGACGGTTCGAAACTCGGTCCTCGATCTCTGATCAATCAGAGAGCTATCTGCGCCGACGCACAGGGATATGTTCCTGAAAGAGAAAATATCCGCGCGGCGCGCATGTCTGTGAGCGTACTCGGTGACGGATTCGTCGAGGCTGTCCCGGACGATGAGCTCAAGAACATCGCTGCGCAACAAGCACAAGCGACAAATGGAAGGATCCATGGCGAGTGGGTCGAAGTGCCAGTGCTGGAAGGTGGCACGCTGGCCGTCGGCCGATTCGGATGGAAGGACCAGCATGCCAGCCTTCTTTCGTTCGCCGGCGACGCCTACGTGAATGAAATGGGGATCACCAACCGATTGTTCTCCTCAGAGTCCACTACGCTTTGCAATCCGGCGGGCATTGCCGAGCCTAACGACCAGAACAACGACATCGAAAATTTCGCGACTTTCATGCGAGCAACAAAAGCGCCACCGCGAGATCAGGCGCTGGCCTCATCGCCCGATGCAATAGCAGGGGCTGCTGTGTTCGACAAAATTGGATGCACCATGTGTCACGTCGCGACACTGAGCACTGCGCCTCCGGGAACGACAATCAACGGCAGTTCGTTTACATTGCCAGACGCTCTCGGAAACAAGATGTTCCACCCCTACGGTGATTTTCTACTCCATGACATCGGGACGGGCGATGGCATCGTGCAGACCGGGGGCCAGGAAACAGCGCAGAAAATCCGCACTGTGCCGCTCTGGGGAACGCGCGTGCGTCCTGAGAAGATGCATGACGGCGCCTCGTACACTTTTGAGGATGCCATCCGGCGCCACAGGGGGGAGGCTCTGGATACTTCCGTGCGGTTCTTTTTCCTTCCGCCGCAGCAGAAGAATCAGCTCCTCACGTTCCTGCGGTCTTTGTGATGTTGCATCGCTAATACGAGGAGTTTCGTATTTGCGGGCTGCTTGAGTTGTCCCACGTCGGTGCGAAGACGGCGGCACGGAAGTCCCCCTTCCCGTGTTCGCCGTCTTCCCCCCGACTCACCGAAATCGCCGATACACCGCCTCTGAGGGATAATCGGGGGGAGTTCACTTCCGCTTCATGGATTCCCTCCCACACCCGCGGCACGAAACCGGTTGACATCCACTGGAACCCTGCAGATAATCCCTGCTTGTAGTGCCACCGTACCTCCCGGAGCTCAGCTATGTTTCGGGTGTTCGCTGCGGGCCGCTGCCATCCACCTGATGAGTTGACGGTCCTCATTGCAGCCGATCGCGTACGAATTCCTCCCGGCCGGATTGCAACGAAAAACTCTGCATTGCCCCACTATCCGGCCCGTGACTTTTGTGAGGCTCGAAGTTTTTCCGATGCAATACGGTGCGACGAAAAGTCTTTGTCAGGCATCAATGGTGTGCTGGACAATATTGGGCACTCTTTCAGACGCTGATCATCGGAGGTTCATGTTATGGAGACCAGTCGTCGAGACTTCCTGAAGGTCGCAACGCTCGGCGGAGCCGCCGCGACCGTGTTCGGGTTTGACCTCGCTCCCGCCTATGCGCAGCTGGGAGAGCTAAAGATTGCCCGCGCGACAGAGACGCGCTCTACGTGCCCATATTGCTCGGTTAGCTGCGGCCTCATCATCTACACCATCGGCGACAAGGCCAAAAACGTCACACCCCAGGTAATCCACGTCGAAGGCGATCCGGACCACCCCATCAATCGCGGGACACTCTGTCCGAAAGGCGCTTCGCTCGAGCAGGAAATCTCGAGCGAGAGGCGCTTGCTGAAACCGCAGGTCCGCCGCCCTGGCGGGACGGATTGGGAAGACATCTCCTGGAATCTGGCGCTGGACGAAGTTGCAGCGTGGACCAAGAAGACGCGCGATGCAACGTTCATCGAAAAGGACGCGAATGACAAGACGGTGAACCGCTGCGAAGGCATGGCCTTCACCGGCGGCTGCACGGACACCAACGAATTCAATTATCTCGTCGTAAAAAGTATGCGCAGCCTGGGGGTCTGCTACCTGGAAAACCAGGCCCGCGTTTGACACGGCCCCACGGTCTCAAGTTTGGGACCAACGTTCGGACGCGGGGCGATGACGAATGGCTGGATCGACATCAAGAACACCGACATGATGCTGATCATGGGCGGCAATCCTGCGGAGTGCCACCCTTGCGGCTTCAAGTGGGTTGTGGAAGCAAAACGAAATCGCAATGCCAAGATCATCGTTGTAGATCCACGCTTCACGCGTACCGCATCCCAGGCAGACCATTTCTGCCAAATTCGCGCGGGAACGGATATTGCGTTCCTGGGCGGCCTGATTCGCTACGCCATTGAAAACAATCGCATCGCCAAAGATTACCTCGTCAACTACACAAACGCGTCCTACCTGGTGAAGGATGGCTTCAAGCTGCCCGAAGACGGACTCTATTCAGGCTTCAATCCCGAGACCAAGGTTTACGACAAGTCTACGTGGAATTATCAGGAGGGGGGCGATCTCACTGGCAAGCCCGCATCGCCAGAGTCGCCAAAGGCGCAGCCCGCGCACGTAGTGGCCCTGACCAAGCCCGCGCCTGGACAACCCGCGCCTCCAGTCCTGCTGCCGGGGAACGTCGCCTACGACCTGAAGCTCGAAAATCCCCGCTGCGTCTTTCAGTTGTTAAAGCAGCAATACTCTCGATACACGCCGGAGATGGTGGAGCGGATTACTGGGATTCCGAAGGACCAGGTGCTGAAGGCCTACGACATGTTTACATCGATCCGCAAAGACGGCGATGTGAAAAAGGTCGCGACGATCATTTACGCGGTCGGCTGGACCCAGCACACCTTCGGCACGCAGATCATTCGCACCGCCGCGATGATTCAATTGCTCCTCGGAAACGTGGGGCGCGCCGGCGGCGGCGTGAACGCGCTGCGCGGCCATTCGAACATCCAGGGCGCGACGGATATGGCCGGCGTTTTCGATAATTTGCCCGGCTATTTGAAAATGCCGAACCCGAACGACGTGAATCTGGCGGCGTACTTGAAGCGCATCACACCCACGGCATCAAA
>Ga0307473_10000233_pt1 | contig 11546 bp, 12 predicted proteins | sample atmos_gasesAM5C__FD_203744 | JGI IMG/M metagenome (GOLD analysis project Ga0307473, IMG submission 203744) | Hardwood forest soil microbial communities from Morgan-Monroe State Forest, Indiana, United States - atmos_gasesAM5C_515 | ecosystem: Environmental > Terrestrial > Soil > Temperate...
AGGTTTCAAAGGTCTTGGCGATTTCCGCTCTGGCACGATTTTCAGCGGTGTCCCAGGCCAGCGGCTCGTTCCGAACACCGATCACAGACCCGACACCATAGAAGGCTTTACTATCTTTTTCATTGAACGCCCCTGACCCTTGTTTCACCCATTTCGGAGGACCTCCGCAGGCAGCTAATCCGATTATCAGAGCAATCGCCACTCCTCCCCCGACCAACATCGATCTGAACCCCAGTAGCCTATTCATGCGCATGCCTCCTTCGTGATGATCAGGACGGTGAAAATGGCGATGTGCCAGCGACAGATGCCAGTGACAAAAGTTAAAAAATTCTCACGAAATCATGCTAACATGCACCCCCCATTCAGTCAACGAAACCGACAGCCAATGGTTGATAGTCGTACTCCCTATATATTAACGGAGGATTCTTGTGGCAGATGTCCAGATCGATGAAGGCATCATCAAGATTATGAGTCTGGAGGTTCAAGATCCCAAAGCAGCCGCCGTCCTTGCCGAATATCCTCAAGCCCGGTGGGCAGAAATTACGCGAAAAGCATTAAAAATCGGGCTGGGATATCTTAAAGGCGGAGAGCGGGCCTAATGAGCCAGAAGAAAACCATCCCGCAGGACGCTCAAAAAGGCCGTCCAGCAAGGCCGCAGCGAGTGAAGACCGGAGGCGTACCCTCTCGGGTACGTTGAGGATCTGAACGATGCGAGAACGAAGCTGGCGGGCTTTTTCAGCGTCCTGCTAAGGCTTTGCGGGTGTTGACTGAGCCACCGCAGCCCTGGCACGGGCGTGATTCCCACCGAGTTCGAGATAGCGAGTGAAGGCCTCGACCGACTTCGGCTGATCCTTCATCTCATCAGCATAGAGGGTCCCCAGCGAGAAATAGACATCCGCATAATTGGGATTCACCACCAGCGCCTCCCGCATGGCCCGCTCAGCTTCGGCATAATGCCCGCGCTTTTCGTGGATCAACCCGAGCGTATAATGAGAGTCGGGGTTCTTCGGGGCATACTGCACCGCCAGCTTTGCCGCCGACAATGCATCGTCAAGGTTCGGCAGGACTTCTAGCAGCACATAGCTCTTGAGCACATAGGCGTCGCCGAACGTGGAGTCGTATTCCAGGGCCTTATTCAGCCGCTCCAACGCTTCCTCAGACGATTTTCCGGTTTGGAGGAGCGCGAAGGCTTGATCATACTGCGTCTTCGCAGCCTGTCGTCGTTCGGCCGCAGACTGAGGCTCTGATCCCATGATAAAGGCGGCCTTTCGGCCCTCGATCAAGACCGTATCCCCTTCCCCTTCAAGCTGCACGAAGAGGGGATGCTGGGCGCCCTTGGACTGCTCAAGAATGTGCTGCTTCACATAGTCTCCGACTTCCGAGGCCATGAGCCATCCGTTTTTATTACGGTCCGCCATACCCCTCAGTCCATTCACCAGAATCTGCACGAAAAGACTTTTCCCATTCTCCTGGTTCAACGACTCTCCCTTATCACCCGCCGTCAATACCTGCACGGCTCTCCGTTCCATCTCGTCTTCTGGAGCCAACCGCCCTTCAAGGGACAGGGGCTGAGGCGTGCTGACCTCCCACCCACGAACCGCGGCATTCACGAAGAAGAGGGTATGTCTGGATGCGATACGCCGGCTGAACTCCTTGAGCTGTTCAAACGTCATTGATTTGGAGACGTTCCCTATCTGCGCATCCCAGGGAACGAGATACCCCAGTTCTTTGCCGTCAAGATCCTGCGTGACACCCGCATGTCCCGAGAAATACAGCACAACCCGATCATATCGACCAACCTTGCGAGGCAAGAAATCAGAGAGCGTCTGCTGCAAACGCCGAGCACTCGCATCCTTGTCGTAGAGTTCAACGACCTCATCAAAGCCCATGCTACGGAATGTCTGGGCCACCACTTTCGCGTCCTCAATCGCGCCAGGAATTTTAGGGGCCAGGAGATAGTTCTCCACCCCGATGACAATGCCCCACGACTTGTAGTAGAGCCCTTCCGGTTTCCCCAGTTGGGCAGACGCAGATAGCGGACAGAACAGGACCGCCAGCGAGGTAGCGAGACATGCGAGAAGGAGGGAGCGCGATGGTCGGTGGGCGATCGTCAACATCGATTGGACTGGCCTCAGAGCTCGACGCGTAATTAATTTACCCTACTCTCGGCCTTGCGCGACTGTCAAGAAACGGGAGGCTGAGGGCTAGGAGCAACCGAACGGTCGCCGAGTGGCCTGCATTCTCCCTCTCCTGCGTCAGGTAGGTTGCGGAAAAGCCCATTTCAACCCAGAGAAACTTTGATGGCCGACACGCCCGCGACAAGGAGAGTCCGCTCCCCGCAGGATGCTCAAAAAGGCCGTCCAGCAAGGCCGCAGCGAGCGACGAGGCGAGGCGTACTTTGTCTCGTACGTTGAGCCTCTGAGCGAAGCGAGAACGCCGCTGGCGGACTTTTTCAGCATCCTGCTTAGGTATGGTTGAGTTCCTCCCCGCCCCTCCATCATAATGGCGCCGATTTGCTTCCCACCTCGACCTGAAGGAGTCATCGCACCATGGCAGACAATATCGATACCCTCCTCAAGGAAAGCCGTGTATATATGCCGACCGCTCAGACCAAAGCCGCGGCCTATATTCAAGACTACGACAGTGCCTACAAGAAATCGATCGCCGACCCAGAAGGGTTCTGGAGCAGCGTTGCCAAGGAGCTTGAGTGGTTCTCTCCCTGGACGAAGGTGCTGGAATGGAATTATCCCTGGGCCAAATGGTTCGTCGGCGCCACCTGCAATATCACCTATAACTGTCTGGACCGTCACGTCAAAACCTGGCGCAGGAATAAGGTGGCGGTCATTTGGATCGGCGAGAACGACCAAGAACGGGTCATCACCTATGGCGAGCTGTACCGACAGGTCAATCGTTGCGCGAATGCACTCAAGAAGCTCGGAATCACGAAGGGAGACCGGGTCACGATCTACCTTCCGAAAGTTCCCGAACAGATCGTCGCCATGCTCGCGTGCGCACGCATCGGCGTCATTCATAGTGTGGTCTATTCCGGATTCAGCGCCCCGGCCCTCGCAAGCCGCATTCAGGATGCCGAATGCAAGCTGGTTATTACGGCCGACGTCGGGTTTGACCGGGGAAAGGTCCTCAACCTCAAGCAGGTGGTCGACCAAGCCGTAGCCAACTGCCCGACCGTCGAACGGGTTGTCGTGTTACGGCGTCAATCTCCAGGAGTGAGCCTATCCTCGCCGAAGGAAATCGATTGGCAGGACTGGCTGAAGAGCGAGAAGGCGGTCTGCGAGGCCGAGCAGTTGGATGCAGAACATCCGCTGTACATTCTCTATACATCCGGCACCACCGGCAAACCCAAAGGTGTGGTCCATGTCCACGGCGGCTACATGGTCGGGACCTACATCACCACGAAATACGTCTTCGATCTCAAAGAGGATGATGTGTACTTCTGTGTCGCAGACCCGGGCTGGGTCACCGGCCACAGTTATATTGTGTATGGTCCCCTTCTCAACGGAGCCACAATCCTGACAGCGGAAGGCAAGCCGGACTATCCAAACCCAGGCCGTTGGTGGGATTTGATCGAACGCTATGGGGTCTCGATTTTCTATACGACCCCTACTGCCATTCGTCTGCTCATGCGTTACGGAGAAGACTGGCCCAAGAAATACGACCTCTCCACCCTCCGCATCCTGGGCAGCGTGGGCGAACCGATCAATCCGGAAGCCTGGGAATGGTTCCATCGCGCGGCCGGAGGGGACAAACCGATCATGGACACTTGGTGGCAGACCGAAACAGGGTCCATCCTGATTACTCCCCTTCCGATAGTTCCGTTGAAGCCCGGTTCTGCAACCAGGCCCTTCCTTGGCATCGAAGCCGACGTCGTAGACAGCAAAGGCAACAGCCTCCCCGCCAACGCGGGTGGGCTTGCCGTGATCAAAAAACCCTGGCCCTCAATGATGCGGACCATCTACAAGGATCCGGAACGCTACAAAACGTACTGGAACACGATCCCGAACTGCTACACCGCCGGCGACGTCTGCCACAAAGATGAAGACGGCTACATGTGGTTTATGGGCCGAGCGGACGACGTCATCAAAGTGGCCGGCAATCGGCTCGGCACAGCCGAGGTGGAAAGCGCGCTGGTCAGCCACCACGCCGTGGCGGAAGCCGCGGTGATAGGCAAACCGCACAAACTCGTCGGCGAATCCATCAAAGCCTTCGTCATTTTGAAGCAAGGGGAAGTGGACAGCCCGGCGCTGATCCAGTCAATCAAGGACCAAGTGATGACGGAGTTGGGCAAAATCGCCGTGCCGTCAGAAATCGAGATCGTACCCTCGCTCCCCAAAACCCGATCGGGGAAAATCATGCGGAGAGTGCTGAAAGCGAAAGAGCTCGGGCAGGATCTTGGCGATATCTCGACGATCGAAGATTGATTCAACCGGTTTCAAGGCTGGTAATCGATGAGACGTCTGTGCGTTCAACAAACATAACGGAGGCCGATCATGCATTCAGCAACAGCTCGCAGAATTACGATCGCAATCGGAGTCTTGGCAGTCAGCCTGGCAGCGATCAGCCCAACCGTCACTTGGGCGGCTGAACCAGTCAAGCAGGAGAAGAAAGCGAAAAAGCCGGCTAAAGCACCTGCAAGCGCGCCCACTTCAAACGCGGCCTCTCCCAATGTGACTGCTCCAAAATTCGCCTCGGCAGAAATTGCAGGCAAAGCTCCTTCCTGCACCGGTGAGGCGCCAAAACTAGACAAGGTCACGCCGGACGAAGGAAAGTCCGGAACCAAAGTCATTATCACCGGAACCAGCTTCGGTGAGGCAGCCTGTTTACGTGGCGTCTCCTTCGGCCCGGGTCACCCAGCCAAGTTTCAACAGACGAACGACAGCATCACCACGACCGTGCCAAGCGGGGGAAAGAAGGGCTTGGTCCTCCTCACCGTCACCACGGCCTCGGGAGAAAACTCAAAACCGTTCCTTGTAAAATAGAACGGAGCAGGTTTAGACGGAGTGGTGCTACTCGATGTGTGCGGTGGAGCGGAACCTCCTCCAACCGACTAAAGAGAGGTGTAAAGAATCAGAAAAACCTCACTCGACGGCCGCACAGCAATCAACATGGCTGCCCTTCCAAAGAGAGCAAGAGGAACCTAGCAGTGAAGGCCGCCTGACAAGGCTCGTCGGACATGAAGCGTAAACCAGGGGAACCGATTTATCTCAAACGTCATATGGTGGGGCTCGCCCTGGCCGTGATCTCCCCTATTCTGCTGCCCCTCTTATACGACCGCTACATTGGACACTTGAGCTTTGCCACCCAATTCGCTGCAACCCTGATCATCGCGGTCGTAGGCGCCATCGTACTCTATTTCACCTATCGATCCTCAGCCCAGAACGAACCGTAATACTCGGCTCAAGACCTGTCTGATATCACCTGTCCCTGCAATTCCAACCAATATCTCGGCATTCTCCATCAAGACTGTCGCTTCTCTCGAGCCACTCGTTGTCGTTCTGGGCTTCCTTGTTCACCAGCAACAGAGCCGAAGGTGATGGGCTCGGCCATCGTCCGGAGGTGGATTTCGTCCGGGCCACTCTTCGGCAAGGCAGTGAAGACTTCCCCGTCGAGGGTGACGTCGAGTGCGATATCTAGATAGTAACTTGCAAACTGCAAGTGGCTACGCTATAGTGGTTCATGCACTTCAGCAATCCGTATGTCCCAGGAGATGCGTGGCAACAATCGAACTCAACAACGGAAAGACAGGATGAAGTTCGAACGATCTGAATGCCCGATTACCAATGTCCTGGATCTCCTAGGAGACAAGTGGACGCTATTAGTCATTCGAGATCTCGTATTAGGCAAAAGGCGCTATCAGGAATTCATGTCCTCTCCGGAAAGAATTGCCACAAACATCTTAGCGGACAGACTGAAAAGATTAGCGGCGGCCGGCCTTGTGACTAGACGGACATACCAGAGAAATCCCGCACGCTACGAGTATCTCCTGACAAAGAAGGGAAAGGGTCTAGAGCCGGTTTTGGAGGCGATCATCGTCTGGGGAAAGAAGCTTTACCCGGGCACGAAGAGATTCCCTCGCGTCGAGCACCGCTAAGGGCCTGTGCACATTGACACCGACCGAGGTCTTCGCCTGGCAAATGGCAGGACAATACGCAACGGGGTGTTCTTGTATGAATAGGAGGACTCACAGATGGATCGTTAGTCTCTAGGGCATAGACATGAAATACCCGGATCTCGAGGAGACTGTGGGTCTCCGATCTCCGGACGAAGCCCAACACAAATAGTGCCCAACCAATAAGGAGGAATGAAAGATGCCACTATGGAAAGTGTATCATCCTGTCGGAGCGTTCACGGCTGAAGACAAAAAGAAGCTGGCCAAGCAGGTCACGGAAGTGTATGCAAGCATCCCGATCCCTAAATTCTATGTGGTGTTCATTTTTGAGGAGATACCCAAGGACTCTTGTTTTGTCGGCGGCGAGCCGCATAACAAATTTGTCCGGTTCAAGATCGACCAAATTGCCAGGACGCTACCCGGTCCGGTTATCAGAGAATGGTGGACCAGGACACTTGATACAGTCATTGCTCCCTTCGTAAAGGATAGGGGGTATGATTGGGAGATCTCCATTGACGAGACACCTTTTGATCTGTGGTCTCTTCAAGGGGAACTTGCTCCGCCGTTTGAATCTTTGGCTGAAAAGCGATGGGTCAAGGAAAATAAGGCGAGTGCCTATACCTTAGCGGAAAAGCTTCCTGTCAATCTCCTCCTTGCTCCTGGAAGGGCGGACCGTTAGGTTCCGGCCTAGCGCCCGTGAGCGTGCGCGGGGAGTCGTACCCAAGAGAGATGACAGCCAACATGGCAACGTTAGCTCTCTTGGGACAAGTTCCTACTTCTTCCGCCCTTGTGTAGTTAGGTGCTCTTCCTGTTCGGCTCCTGATGGATCCAGGTGAGAGGAGCAGTCGCCTCGGCAAGGTAGGCCTGCCCGAATCCCAAAACTAAGTGCGCGTCCTGTAGCCGCAGTTCCCAGAGCGAAAAATCCGCAAAGCCAAACATCATGGCCGATTGTGGGAAGCGAGCGAGATAACGCGCCTTCACTTCAGCATAGTCCGGCGCATCGACATTCAACTGCGCTGCCTCGCCCTGAAGATTCATTCGCCGTAGGGACAAAGGATTTTTCCCGGGCAGATCGGGCTCAGAGACAAAGAGCCCCACACGAGAGTCGTGCAACAGATGTGTGGTATGCATCGCCAAGCGGCTCACATGAATGTAGGCGCGCGTCCAGCGTTCGCCAAAGACATAGGGCACATGCGACCCAAACGGCCGCCCATCTCTGAGCGTCAGCAAAACCCCTGTACGAATCTCCTCGGCCAACTTGAGCCAAGCAGCCTGAACATCCTCATTCGACAGCGCTGCGGACATCGCCATAGAGACCTCCTCCTCTCCGAATCCTGATACCCTGTCTCGCCAGCCGTACGCCTCTCTCTCACCAGTAGCACTCCCATGAGTTCCTCACGAGCATCCACACAGCGAGCCCGATGTCTACGCTTCCTGCATGCGCACAAACTGACGCGCGTCGATCAGGTCCCTTCTGGTACAGAGCTGTTTCTCCAGCAGCAGATGCTCCAGCGCCGCAATCCGGGCCGTCATCTCAGGCAATATGATATCAACCTGCTCGCGCAGATCCTCCAACCGTCCGCTCAGCTCCGAATCCCCTCGCTTCGCAACGGCGCCCTTCTTTGCTCGACCAACCGCTCGACCTCGCCCCTTCTTTCGCGGAACAATCCTTTTGACTGACATGATTCCCTCCAGATTGAGAATACTCCTCCGCTCGGCTTTACGAGCTTGGCCGCCCTCCCATCTCCTCCCCTCCCCCACAGTTCACCTTTTACGTTTCATTCTCCCTAAAAGGCAAGGTGATTTCTCCAGGGGAAACCGGTATTCTTTACAGCCAGCGAGTGCGTTATAGAGATGACCGTCTCGAATCGTCTTGGCGAGAACAAGGAAGGATATCCATGAGTTCGACACCGGGGATCACCACATCACATCAATTTAAGAAGCTCCTCTTGTCAGAGCAGCTTGAATTCATCTGTGAAGCCCACAATGGACTCAGCGCAAAAATCGTCCAAGAGGCCGGCTTTCGGGGCATTTGGGCCAGCGGCCTCTCCATTTCAGCGCAATTCGGCGTCCGAGACAACAACGAAGCCAGCTGGACGCAGATACTTGAGATGCTGGAGTTCATGTCCGATGCAACCACGATTCCGATTCTCCTCGATGGTGATACAGGATACGGGAACTTCAATAACATGCAGCGGCTCGTCAGAAAATTGGAGCAGCGCCACATTGCCGCGGTGTGCATTGAAGACAAACTCTTCCCCAAGACGAACAGTTTCATCAAAGGGGGAGCCCAACCCCTCGCGGACATGCAGGAGTTCTGCGGCAAAATTAAGGCGGGCAAGGACGCTCAGACCGATCCGGAGTTTTGCATTATCGCCCGCGTAGAAGCCTTCATCTGCGGCTGGGGACTGACAGAAGCCTTGCGACGCGCCGAAGCCTACCATCAGGCGGGGGCAGACGGCATCCTTATTCACAGCGCTCTGTCAGTGCCAGATGAAATTCTGGCGTTCAAACAGGAATGGGGCAATCGGTGCCCAGTCGTCATCGTGCCGACCAAATATTACGCCACGCCCACCGATGTATTTCGGCAACATGGGTTTTCGATGGTGATCTGGGCCAATCACATGCTGCGGACTGCCGTGGCTGCCATGCAGAAAACCGCGCGGACCCTCAAGGAGCAGGAACACCTGCTCTCCATTGAAGACAAAGTTGCGCCGGTTTCCGAAATCTTTCGGCTGCAAAATGCCGCAGAACTGCAGGAAGCTGAAGACCGCTATTTACCCAGTGGCGCCGAGGATACCAGCGCCATCGTGCTCGCCGCATCCCGGGGCGACGAATTGGGGGAACTCACCGAGCAGCAACCCAAAACGATGGTCAACATCCAGGGCGCGCCGATCCTTTCCCACATTGTTGACGCGTACAATGCAGTGGGAATCAAGGATATCGTGGTGGTCCGGGGGTATAAGAAAGGCGCCGTCAACCTTCCCAACCTGACGTATGTCGATAACGAAGACTTTGCAGAAACGGGCGAGCTGGATTCCCTCTTGAAAGCTCTCCAATCAAGAAAGCGACTGGCTAAAAACACGATCATTTCCTATGGAGACGTACTCTTCAACAAATATATTCCTCAATCTCTCTGTCAGGAAGCTGATGACTGTGTCATCTTCGTCGACAGCAATTGGCAGGAACAATCCAGCTATGCTCGCCTCGGCGGGTTTACTGAGTGCACCCTTCCCAATTCGAGGAAGGCGTTTAACGCCAAAATCTATCTCAAGCAATTGGGGAACAACATCCCCAAGGAATCCATCCACGGCGTCTGGATGGGGTTCCTGAAGGTCTCGCCGAGTGCAGCCGGCCACATCGCCGACATCATCGTGGAACTGCTCGCCAAGCTTGACAACCGGAAAGCTGGCATTCCCCAACTGCTCCAAGAACTGCTGAAACGGCAATATCCCGTCCGCGTCCTCTATACCGTAGGGCATTGGCTTGATATCAACAGCATTGAGGATGTGGTCCAGGCAGGAAACTTTTAGCCCCGGTTCGTTTGGTCTATCTGGTTGGTCTGGTTTGTTTGGTTTTGGTCAAGAAGACAAACAGGATGCCGCAGGAGTCTTACCCTACCTTGCAAGGCAGTTGGCATCTATCAAGTCCCGGATATTACACAGCCTGGTTCGTTCAGAACGTGAATATGGACGATCACTCCAAAGTTTCGACACCAACTGAATCAGTAGCGCTTGTTCTGAGCGAACTGTCATGAGTTTTCAAACACGAGAAGGATTCTGGCGGGAAGCGTTTGCCCTGCATGGGTCGATTGCTCCCCGCGTCATGCCTTTCGTCTTAACTTTCGGCCTTGTCGCTAGTGCGATCTGTGGAATGTCCTGGCTAGTAGAAACGATGTTTGCTGTGAGGATCGCGCTGGCCATCGCCCCCTTTGAATTCGCTGGTACGGCTTTGGGACTTTTGCTTATCCTACGGACGAATGCGGGATATGACCGCTGGTGGGAGGCTCGCAAATGTTGGGGAGGCATCGTCAACCAATCACGCAATCTCGTGATCGGTGCGATGGCCTATGGACCGAATAATTTGGATTGGCGAGAGAAGATTGTGCGGTGGGCCGCGGTGTTCCCGCATGTGGCACGCCTCAGTCTACGGAGTGAACTGCCCTCGACCGAGGTTGCCAACCTGGTCGGCCCAGATGACGCCCGCCGAGTAGCAAGCGCTGAGCATATGCCGAGCTTCGTCGCCGCAAGACTCGGCGATCTGCTTCATGAAGCCCATGAAACATTGAAAATGGATGGGTTCGCGTTTATTCAAGTAGACAGAGAGAGAGCCTTGCTGATCGACCACATCGGGGCGTGCGAGAGAATTGCAAAAACCCCGTTGCCACGGGCGTATTCCATCAACATACGACGTTTCATTGTGGCCTTTCTTTTCATGCTGCCCTTCTCCCTCCTTCACCTGTTAGACAGTGACTGGCTTGTCCCGGTCATTACCATGATGGTGGCCTACCCGCTACTGTCTCTCGACCAAATCGGGGTTGAATTGGAGAACCCATTCTCGACAAGTAACCTGAGTCACTTGCCCCTCGATGACATCTCGACAGACATCGAACGGAACGTGCTCAGCATGTTGAAGGACCACCAGGGATCACGGCATTGACGGCTGGGTAGTGCCGCCAAACTAGGCGCTGCCTGCATAATTGGACAGCTTCTAGACCGAAGAGTATGATGACTCATCGTATGATCTGGGGGACACGCTGCGTCATACCGTTAGGGAGAACCGAGCCATGGCTTCGGTATTTTCCTACTCCACGGCTTCCTTCCATTCCACTAGCGATTGTTACGACCAGCTGACTCGGTCACCTCGGGCAATTCACTGCCTCCACTCCCCTCTGTATATCCCCGATTCCAGCTCGACGGTTCAATTGATCCGCATGCTCATCGCGACCATTGTGAACCTTCTTATCCGCAACGCACCCCTTCATGGAATCGCAGCGAATGACGCCGACGTGTCCGCGAAGAAATCAAGGAGGTTTCTATGACATCCTCCAGCAAGTTGCCACGGGGAGTTCTCATGCTGGTACTTGGATTTGGCGTCGCCGGCCTCATCGGGCCGAGCAGCGCGGCGACGGAAGGAGCGGCAGTGAGTCTGCCCGTCGAAACGGTGGCGGACTATCTCTATGCCGTGATTGCAGCAGACCGTGAGGTGTACACCAAGCATGTCGTTGAACGGATGCAGATTAAAGGAGTGGTCGTTGCCTCGGAGAACTGGGAAGAGAAGAATACGCTGCCCCTCCCGGCTCAATTCCTCATGGAATCTGGCCGCGTCCTGTCAAGAAAAGGCCTCGGCATACAGTATCGATTGATCAGCCTCTGGCCGATCAATAAACGAAATGTCGCCTCTAGCGAGTTTGAAAAGC
>Ga0307473_10000234_pt1 | contig 11540 bp, 12 predicted proteins | sample atmos_gasesAM5C__FD_203744 | JGI IMG/M metagenome (GOLD analysis project Ga0307473, IMG submission 203744) | Hardwood forest soil microbial communities from Morgan-Monroe State Forest, Indiana, United States - atmos_gasesAM5C_515 | ecosystem: Environmental > Terrestrial > Soil > Temperate...
ATTCCGGCGTCAACGGCGTCGAGCGCGAGCACGGCTTCCCCGCGATCCGAGCCGTCCAGGTTCAGCGGCTGGACGACCAGAATCTTGCGCCCCACGTGCGAGGGCGCTTTCTGCGTCGCCACCACATCGCCGATCACGCGTCCGATCAACACTTTTGTTGCGCCTCGATCTTGCTATGCACGGATTCGCGCATCCTTGGCTGACGGAATATTTACAACATCGACGATGCCGACGATGGTGGCCTCCGTGGGGACTTCCAACGGCAAGAACGGGAAGCTGGCTTCTTTCCCACGGCACCAGTAAACCGTTTCGCCCGCGCCGGCGCCCACCGAATCGAGCGCCACCAGCACTTTCCCTTTGTCGCGCCCGTTTCGATCAACCGGCTGGACCAGCAGCAGCCGCTGCCCCGCGAGCGACGCATTTTTCATGGTCGCAACGACATTGCCGATCACGCGGCCTAGCAGCATGGATTCTCTCGGGCTGGCGATGCTCGCCGCATCGTCATTTCTTGCGCGCGGCGGCGAGCTCGGCTTCGTGCTGCCGGTCGAGTTGGATGGTATCAACGATGCCAATGATGGCGGCGTCCACTGGGCGATCTTTGCATTCGGCGGCCATGCGCGCGGAGCTGCCGGAAACGATCAGCACGGTTTCGCGGAATCCCGCGTCCACGGTGTCCACGGCGATCAGGTAGCCGGATTCGTCGCCGCCTTCGGGATTGATGGGCTTCACGATGAGGAGCTTTTTTCCTTCCAGGCGCGGGTCTTTGCGGGTTGCAACAATGGTGCCGACGATGCGGGCGAGGATCATGAAGGAATGTTCAAAGTTAGAAGTTCAGAGTTTAAGGTTAAGGGCAAAATCAAACCCCGCAGTTATCGACACCAAGCCGAGAACGAAGAGCGCCAAAACGGCTGCCGATGCTTCGCCGGGCGCGCGCGCGCTGCCCGAGCGGCGCCGATTCGCAGCCGCGGCAGCTACCTGGCCGCGGCCATCGGCGTCTTGCCGATGGGCAGCACATCTTCGAGCGACTGATGCGGACGCGGAATCACGTGCACGGCGATCAATTCGCCCACGCGCCGCGCCGCGGCCGCACCGGCGTCCGTCGCTGCTTTCACCGCCGCGACATCTCCCCGCACCATCGCTGTGACGTAGCCCGAGCCGATCTTCTCCCAGCCCACCAGCGTGACTTTGGCCGCCTTCACCATAGCGTCCGAAGCCTCAATCATCGCGATCAGGCCGCGTGTCTCGATCATTCCCAGTGCTTCGCCCATGCTTCACCCTCCGGCAAAACGACTCCATCCCGCGACAAAATTCTCCCAAGCGTCAGCGCTTCTGCCTGTCCTTGTCGAGAGCCTTCTGCACTTCCTCGTCCACCAGCGATTCCAATTCACGCCGCGTCAGCGTGATGCGCTCTGTTTCCGCGCTGTCCGAAGTTACCGGGCAATTCGGTCCCACAGCCGCCGCAGTCTGCAAGCCGTATCGCTTGCGCGCCGCGAGCAATTTTTCCACATCTCCGCTGGAAAGCAAGACTTGTTTGCCGATAAGTTCAGTTACCAGCGTGACGCGGGCAAAGTGCTCGGTAGTCTCCATGCGGAAGAAAGCGGTCAGAAGATCCTGCCCATAGGTCACCACTCCGTGGTTGGCCATCAGGATCGCGTCGTAGCTTTGCACCAGCGGTTCGATCGCCTCTGTCAACTCAAGCGTCCCGGGCGTCCCATAACGGGCAACTGGGATGCACCCGAGCGAAAGCACCAATTCAGACAGGATGGCCTTGTTCAGAGGAACGCCCGATGCCGCAAATCCAGTGGCGACGGAAGGATGCGCGTGGCAGACGGCGTTGATGTCCGGCCGCCGGCGGTAAATCAGTAGGTGCATGCCGAGTTCAGACGAAGGATTCCGGCGGCCGCTCAGCTTGTGGCCATCGAGGTCGGTGATGACCATGTCGTCGGGCGCCATCATGCCCTTGCTGATATTCGTGGGGGACGTCAGAATCCGCCGCGGATCGAGCCGGAGCGAGATATTTCCGTCGGTCGAAGCCACATAGCCTAGCTCGTGGATCCAACGCCCCGCCGTGCAGATGTCGCGGCGGTGTTCGTCTTCCGTCTTCAGCGCGCCCGGCGATATCGAATCAGGGAACAGGACTACCTCCGCGCAGAAAGAAAATCCCCGCGCTGTTCAGGCATAAATCCCGCGCAGCCTGAGGGCGCGAGCCACACGGTCGATCGCGACCATGTACGCTGCGATGCGGTTATTCACGTGGTGCATTTCCGCGTAACTCACCACTTGATCGAAGCTCTGGTCCATCACATCCTGGAGGCGCTCGTTCACTTCGCTCTCGCGCCAGAAAAATCCCTGGCGGTCCTGCACCCACTCGAAATAGCTCACAGTCACACCGCCCGCATTCCCCAGAATGTCCGGTATAACGAAGATTCCCTTCTGCTCGATGATCGAATCAGCGTGCGAAGTGGTGGGGCCGTTTGCACCTTCGCATAGGATACGGCATTCCACGCGGTGCGCGTTCTGCGTGGTGATCTGGTTTTCCGTTGCCGCCGGCACCAGGATCTCGCAGGAATGGAAGAGGACCTCTTGTGCGGTCATCCTCTCGCCGCCTCCGGGGAATTCCGGCAGTGGCTTGCGTTGCGTGTACACCCAGTCGTAGAGCTTCGGAATGTCGAAGCCCTTTTCATTGTAGAGGCCGCCATGGATATCGGCCACGCCGATGATCTTGTAACCGGCCGCATGCATCAGCAGTGCGGCCTGAGAGCCGACGTTTCCAAAACCCTGTATGATGGTACGGCACCCCTCGCGCTTCATCTTCAATTTTGCGAGCGCGCGGTCGCAGCACATCATCAATCCCCGCCCGGTGGCTTCCTTGCGTCCTTGCGAGCCGCCCAGCTCAAGCGGCTTCCCGGTTACCACGGCTGTGGTAGCCTGCCGGACGTGCATGGCGTAGGTGTCCATCACCCAGGCCATGGTTTGATCGTTTGTGCCAATGTCCGGCGCCGGCACATCGCGCTCCGGCCCGAACCATTCGCTCAGCTCCGCTGTGTAGCGCCGCGTGATGCGCTCAAGTTCGGTCTTCGAAAGTTTGGTTGGATCGCAGATCACGCCGCCTTTTGCCCCGCCAAATGGGATGTTCACCACCGCGCACTTCCAGGTCATCCATGCTGCCAGCGCGCGCACTTCATCCAGGCTCACGTCAGGCGCAAAGCGGATTCCGCCCTTGCCCGGCCCGCGAATGGTCGAATGCAACACGCGGTAGCCGACGAAAACTTCGAGATGGCCACTATCGCGCGCGATCGGTATGTAAACCGTGATTTCCTTGCTGGGATGCTTCAGATAACGGTATAGGCCTTCTTCGAGCGCCAGCTTCTGCGCCGCGATCTCAAATCGCGCTTCGGCAGACTTGTAAACGTTCAGTTCATCCTGCGCAAGCGCAGACATGACCGCCTCCTCAAATATTCGAATGAGTGCTTTTCAATTTGCCGGCCGCGTGGCGTTGCCGCCGGGCTGATAACCGACATCATCAAGCGCCTTCCCAACAGCGGCGGCCAGTATACGAACACGCGCAAGGCGGCGCAAGAAAAGCGTTGCGAATTCCAGCTCCCAAGCGGAACCAGTGCCGCGATTCTTCAGCGGTGGGGGCCGCGCTTGACGAACTCGTTGAGCAGCAGATTGGTCAGCCGCGCCTGGTCATGCCGGATGACTCCGTCTTGATGAAGCAGATCGGCGGTCACGTAGCTCAATCCCATGCGCTGGAGTTCCTCCAGTGATGGCTCAACCGGCTCGGCGCCCTGGGCTGCGTAGCGGCGAAGCAGGCGCGGCGTCACGCGCGTGCGATTGATCACCACGAAATTGAACAAACCCTGCCGCGTATGCTCGTAGATTGCGCGCACATGGTCCGCCACAGAATAATCCTGCGTTTCACCCGGCTGGGTCATCAGGTTAGCAATGTACACGCATGTGGCACGCGCGCGCAGGATTGCTTCGGTCACCTGCTCCACCATCAGGTTTGGAATGATGCTGGTGTACAGCGAGCCGGGTCCAACCAGAATCAAGTCTGCTGCACGGATCGCCTCGATCACTTCCAGAACTGGCCGCACGCGCCGCGGCACCAGCCGCAGGCGCCGGATTCGCTTCTGCGATTTCGAGATATTCGTTTCGCCGGCGACGATAGTGCCATCCTCGAGTTCCGCCTCGAGCGTCACATTCTGCGTTGTCGAAGGAAAAATCCGTCCGCGAATCGCCAACACCTGCGCCGAGACGCGCACCGCTTCCGGGAAATCTCCGGTCACGTTCGTCAGCGCCGTTAAAAACAGATTTCCGAAGCTGTGCCCCGCGAGCCCGCGCCCCACTGGAAAGCGGTACTGGAAGAGCTGTCCGAGCAGATGCTCGTCCTTCGACAGCGCCACCATGCAGTTTCGAATATCGCCGGGTGGAAGCACTTGATATTCCCGCCGCAACCGCCCAGAGCTGCCGCCGTCGTCCGTCACAGTCACCACCGCTGCGAGGTCGGCGATGGGCCGCGGAGTTCGCTCCTTCTTGCGGCCCGCGACATATTCCTTTAGCCCGCGCAAAACCATGGAGAGTCCTGTGCCGCCACCGAGCGCAACAATGCGTACGGGCCGCACAGGCCGGGAGGGCTGCTGCGCTTTATTTTTCACGGGATGAATAAGAGGCTAGCCCGCAGAACCATCTCGTTCCGGGTAGAGCAGTTCGGTGAAGCGCGGGTCTTCCTGCAAGAACGCAAAATCTTCATCGTTGCGCGCGTGGTAGCGGTTCTCCGGGCGCAACTGGATGGCGACCTTCAAATTCTGCATCGCCGATTCCGCTTCCCCGGTCAGGCAATCCAGCGCCGCCATGGCATACACGATGTGGTCGGCTTTCGGCGCGGCTTTGCGGGCGCGATCCAGATGTTCACGTGCCTCGTCCCAGCGCCCCAGATTCATCAGTGCGACGCCCTGCGTATAGTGGTCTTCCGCCGATTTCGCCACGGGAACAGGCGCTCTGGATATTCGCTGCTCGCAGATCCGGAGATGCATCTGCGCGCGATCGCCCAGTTCCTTGCTCGGCCCTTCCAGCACGCGCTCGAGCGACTGCTTGGCCTTGTGGAATTTCTGCTGCTGAAAGTACTTGAGCGCCTCTTCGTAGCTCTTCATCTGCGCCTGCTTGGCCGGTGCCAACGGGTCGGGGGGCGCTGCCTTGGTCTTCGCCGACAGCTTTAACGCCTTATTTTTCAGCAGTTTGTGGCTGTTCCCTGAGGATTGTGTGGTCCGGATCGCCCGACGCTTCACTTTTTCACTCCGCACGCCATAATCGAAAACATAGCAAACTCAAGCATCTGCGTCAATGCATGTAGTTTGACCTAAGTCGGATCGAGGCGGTACGGTCCCGACCCCAGGGATCCCCCAGCGCCAATTCTGTGTTGGAAGTGTCTTGAATCTTGACGTGATTGGAGTAATATTGCGCCCCAACAGGCCCTTGGAACATGTTCTGGACTGGCAACGTTCAGGCTGCCAGGTGGTGGACATTCCGCAGGGCTACTCGTAGTGGAGGGTGTGATGCGTCGCATACTTCCTGTTCGATCTCTCTTGGTGTCTCTCATGCTGGCTCTGTTCTCCGTCGTTACCGCAGCCCAGGAAATTCCAAAGGAAAACCTGTTGGCCCAACCGCCTGCAAAGGAAGGCGAGCCTTCGCTCAAAGTGTGTCTGCGGCTTCAGGACGATTCGCCCTTCGTCGGCTCGGCAAGTGTCCGTGTTCTGCCGACTCAGGGCTACGAGGCGAGCGGTACAGCTACGGATTCCGAAGGCGAAATGCTTTTCTCCAATCTCGCGCCCGGGACTTACATGGTGGACGCAAGTGCGCCCGGCTTCCTAACACTGCGACAAAATATACAGATCGAACCGGGCCGCCACCTCCAAACGCTCTTCGTGATTATGAAGCCCAGGTCGCTCCCAGCGGCGGCTCTGGAGGTATCTCCCGCGGCACCGGCACCCGAGGCAGCGCACAAGCAGCCCTCCTGGCTCCCACCGGGCATCGACGACTTCGTGCCGGGGGTTCACAGTGGTGTCGAATGCCCCCTTCCGGTGGTGCTGCGAGGCACTGGCCAGCGCGTGAAGCAACTCGCCAGCAACCTCGAAAAATTCAGCGCCACCGAGCGTGTGGATCACTATACGATCGACTCTCTTGGCGTCCGCCACGTCCCCGAAAAGCGCTCTTACGAGTATGTTGTCATCGTTTCGCAGACTCCGAGCGGTCTGATCCTTCTCGACGAATACCGCGACGGCAGCGTTGATCAGAGCCTTTTTCCTGCGCACATCGCGACAATGGGCTTGCCGGCCATGGCGCTTATCTTCCATCCGCTCTTCGTTCCCGATTTCAGATTCGCCTGCGAGGGTCTGGGCCAATGGGAGGGGCATCCGGCCTGGCAGGTTCATTTCATCCAGCGCGAGGATCGCCCCAACCGCATGCGTCAGTACCGCGTGGCAGGGAGCGTCGTTCCGGTTCCGCTGAAGGGCCGCGCCTGGATCGATGCAGCTTCCTATCAAGTCCTGCGCCTGGAGTCCCAACTGGTTCATCCCATCAAAGAGATCGGCCTCACCGAGGAGTTCCTCTCGATCGACTACAAGCCTGTATTCTTCCACACGCACACACAGAAACTCTGGCTGCCCCAGACCACCGACATCTATGCCGAACGCGCCGGCCGACGCTACTATCGCACCCACACTTTCTCGGACTTTAGGGTTTTCGCCGTCGACACCGACCAGCGCATTCAGCCGCCGAAGGAGTCCTACGCCTTCACCAACACCACAGACAACGACATCACCGGCGTTCTCACTGTCACGCCACTTCAGGGAAAAACTCTCCACGCCATCACCATCCGGTTCACCATCCCCGCCGGCAGCAGCATCTTCAAGATCGTCGGCCCAGGCAAAGACGTCAGCATGCCCGTGGATTCCGTCGGGGGCGCAACCTTCGTCCACAACGGCCCCGCCGGCGCCGTCAAGGCCGACGCCTACTTCGTTCGCGAAAGCACTCTCGACGTCGTCTCCGACTCCACCCTCCCCATCAACCGGTTGTGAGAATCCGTCCACTGCAGGGGACGAGTGCCTGCAGCCGACAACGCCATCTAATCCGCCGGGTCACCGCTGCGGGTCTCCCCCTCCGGCATCCAGAGTGGACACACCTTCGTACGCCAGGGCCCCGCAGGTTCGACCGGGGCGCAAAGAATGCGCTTCGGCGGGCAGGACCCGCTACCGAACGGTGCGGGGCGGTGCGCGGGTTGCGGATTGCGAACCTGGGCTGTTTCGGTGCGTTGGCCGCATGTGCGTGCGTATGTTATAAGTAGCGGGCTGCTCCGATCTGAGGGGATTGTGCCGTTCATTAATTTTCCCGCGCGGGAAATCAATTGCAAGCTGGTTTACTATGGCCCCGGCCTCGGCGGCAAAACCGCCAACTTGCAGTGGATTTACGACCACACGGGATCGAATCAAAAGGGAAAGATGGTTTCGCTGGCCACGGAAACCGATCGCACCCTGTTCTTCGATTTTCTTCCGCTCGATTTGGGCAGCGTCCGCGGATTTCGCACGCGCTTCCATCTCTATACCGTTCCCGGCCAGGTGTTTTATGAAGCCAGCCGCCGCTTGATTTTGAAAGGCGCGGATGGAGTGGTGTTCGTCGCGGATTCGCAGGAAGAGCGCTTGGACGCGAACCTCGAAACGCTCGACAACCTGCGCGAACATCTGAAGGATCACAACCTCGATTTCAGTACCATTCCCTACGTGCTGCAGCTCAACAAGCGCGACCTGCCGAATGTTCTCCCCGTCCCGGAATTGCAGAAGCAACTGTCCGTGAAAAACGAGCCCGCGCTCGAAGCCGTCGCCATCACAGGGCAGGGCGTCTTTGACACGCTCAAGGAAGTGGCCAAGCTGGTCCTCGCCGAACTGAAGAAGAACGCCTGACGGTGCTCATTTCCCGAGGTGAAAATTAACTTCAATGACTTGCCACACCGCTCTCGGCTTTCCATCCTGATCATGGCTCGGTTGAAATTTCCATTTTTGGACTACCTCGATGGCCTTCTGCGTCAACCCATATTGCTGGCCTTTAACGAGATCCATTTCTCTGCCTATACCATCCTCACCGATCAAAACGATTAAGACAACGACTCCTCGCTGCTTATTGGCGAGCGCGGCGTCAGAGAAATCTGCGCGCGGACAATAGATGCATTTCGGGTAAGCATCCATCGGAGAATTCGGCGGGACCTGATTCTTCGTGCGATCGTCGATAACTGATTTGGAAAGACGGGTTTTCATCTCGTCTGTAATTGGAGCGGTAACCGACAGACTGGCGACGTCTTTTCCGTCCTTGGTCTTGGCGGCCGCGACGCCAATTTCCAGCCTGCCCCCAAATGTCGGTGATAATTTGCCGACGATGAGAGCCTCGGCGTTGAGTTGGCGAGCGAGCCACCATGCAATTTCTGGATCGCGGATGACGTCGGGAGCAACGCGATTTTTCTCAATGACAGTCCTGACCTTGGCGCGATCGATGACGTTGAATGTCCCCCCGGAGTTCGCGAGTGTGTGGCTGAATCCGTCTGCGAGTTCCTGCCCCAGCTGACTAAGCCTGTCACCCGGCCCCATGAAATCAAACACGACAACCGTTTTCACTTTAGCCTCGGTGAGGGCTTTGGCCATGCTTGGGGCGAGGCCCTGGTCGTCAGCGGTTTGTGGCTGCGCGACAGGAACCACGAGGAGCGCGAGCATAGTGAATAGGAGGACCCGCGGACGCATGCTTCGCGGATTCAGGATAGCGACGGGGACTAACCTCGTCATCTGACCGGAGTTCGCGCCAGTGCACACGCGCTAGGCGTGGGCGACGCCGCCGCGGAAGCTGGCGACGGCTTTGGCCTCGTCGGTGAATGACGGGATGGATTGGATCAGGCGCGTGAGCTCGAGGACTTCCTTCACGTGCCCCGAGGGGTTCAGGATCTTCAAGCTGCCGCCCTGGCGCTCGAGGGTGACGAAGGAACGCACCAGCGTGCTGATGCCGGAACTGTCCATCTGCGTGACCCCGGAGAGATTGACGAGGACATTGCACGGAGCTGTGTCAGCGAGTTTGCGCAGTTCGGCACTAAGCGAGTCGTTGCTGACGCCGATAATGACGCGGCCGACCAGGTCTAGGACGATGATGTCTCCGGATTTCCGCGCTGCAATTTGCAAGCCCATGGTCGCCTCCACTGCCGGCTGCAGTAAAGGATGTCGCACCGCGATCATCCCGGACGCGCCGGGTGAACACCAAGTGGCGCATTATAACTCCGTTGCTACGCCAACAAGCAAGTACTCCCTGCGCAGGCAGCAGCAGCGAAGGAAAAGACGGGAGGCGAAAGCCTGGCGGCATCCACCTCCCGGGGTGGGTGGGGTTGCTGCCGAACCGTTCTTCGGGCCTTGCGAGTTGCACAGTTGACGGTCCAGCGATCCGGCACGAGTGCCGGAGTCCACGAATGTGGCTCCCAATAGCACACGCGCAGAAAGTGTGTCAACTCGAATCGTGCGGCCTACTTATGGGTCATGAGGCGGTGCTGATCGAGGGTTTCGCGGACTTTGCGCGCCAGGTCACGCGGGGAATAGGGCTTCTGGAGCATTGGCAGTTTCTGTTGCCGCGCCTGCCGGAGCAAATCCATATCAGCGCTGTAACCAGTGGCAAAGATGGCGGGGACGCCTGGGCTTGTCTCACAGATACGAGCATAAGCTTGTGGCCCGCCGAGTTTTGGAAGCACCACATCGATGAGCAGGAGATCAACATGGTTGCGGGGATTCAGGAATTCACGCACGGCCTCTTCGCCGTCCGAGGTGAGTATGACGCGATAGCCGAGATTTACGAGCGTCTCGCGCGCGATTTCGCGGAGACCCTCGTGGTCTTCGGCGACCAAAATCGTTTCGGTGCCTCCGCTGACGGGGCTCGTATCCGGCGCGCGTTCTGGACTCTTCACGGTCTCTAAGCTGACTGGGAAATAGACGCGAAAGGTGCTGCCCACTCCCGGTTCGCTGTACACATGGACGAATCCGCCATGTTGTCTGACGATGCCATAGACCATGGCGAGACCGAGGCCGGTCCCCTTGCCGAGTTCCTTGGTGGTGAAGAAGGGCTCGAAGACGCGGTCCAAGGTGGCGGCATCCATGCCGGTGCCTGTGTCGGTAACGGAGAGCATCGAATAGCGGCCGGGACTCGCAAAAGGCTGAGTAGCGCAGGATTCTTCATCGAAGGCAGCATTACATGTCTCAATCTGTAACGAGCCACCCTGAAGCATGGCATCACGCGCGTTGATGCACAGGTTCATGAGAATCTGCTCGACCTGCGTGGGGTCAGCGGAGACCAGGGCGAGGTCTGGGGCGAGGTTTGATTTCACCTCGATACTGTTACCAATCACTTTTTCGAGCAGGCTGAGAGTTTCCGTGGCTCCCTGATTTAAATCAATACTGCGGGGCTCGAGAATTTGACGGCGGGCGAAGGCCAGCAACTGGCGAGTGAGAGCAGCGGCGCGATCAGCTTGCTGGCGCATTTTCTCGAAATGACGGTGCGGCCGGGAAGTTGGTTCTGTCTCCTCCATCCCGAGATCGGCCCAGCCGATGATGGCGCCAATCATGTTGTTGAAGTCGTGGGCAATGCCGCCGGCCAATTGGCCGATGGCTTCGAATTTTTGGGCCTGCACCAATTGCTTTTCGAGGGCGATTTTTTCCGTGACGTCTTCGACGATCACTTCGATGCACTCGATCATGCGTGCCGGGTTCGTGGTGCACCGGCCGTTCAAGTGCACATGAATGATTTTTCCGTCCTTGCGGATCCATTCGGCCAAGCCATTCACGCGCCCGGACTTCGTGTACTCCGCGAGCAAGCGGAGCCTGACTGCCGGATCCCGGTACAGGGAATCCGAAGAACGGAGCGCGAGGAGTTCGTCGGTAGAATCGAAGCCGAGCATTCGTGCGAGGGCGGGTTTACAGAGAGAAGCTCCCCGTCGATTGTCACCCAGTAGATCCCGTACGTGGCGTTGTTGACGAGCTCCCGGTAACGCGTCTCGCTCTCCCGCAACGCCCGCTCCGCGCGTTTACGGTCGGTGATATCTATGATGCTGCCGCGCACAAGCTGCCGAGCCGGCGACCGCAGGCTCACCAGATGAACTTCGCAGTCGAAATCCTCTCCTTTTGAATTGCGACAAACCCACTCGAAGCTCGGAGTTTCGCCTGCGAGGGCTTTTTCGACTCGTTCGCGCGAGGCGGCCCCTGACGGGCGGCCATTCGGCTGCAGCGACGGGCTGAGGTCCGCCGGACCCTGACGAAGGAGCTCCTCACGGCTAACTTGAAACCACCGCAAAGCACTCACGTTGCAATCTATGAACTTATTCTCCTCAACGTCGAGGACGACAATGGCTTCAGGCGCGTTTTCGACCAGAAGGCGATTGGTCTCCTCGCTCTCCAGGAGCGCTTCAACAGCACGCGCCTCAGCTTCGCGCATTAACCGGGTATCCAGAGCCTGGCTGACAGCCATGG
>Ga0307473_10000235_pt1 | contig 11534 bp, 8 predicted proteins | sample atmos_gasesAM5C__FD_203744 | JGI IMG/M metagenome (GOLD analysis project Ga0307473, IMG submission 203744) | Hardwood forest soil microbial communities from Morgan-Monroe State Forest, Indiana, United States - atmos_gasesAM5C_515 | ecosystem: Environmental > Terrestrial > Soil > Temperate forest...
CTCGACGAACAGCGCTTTGTGGTTGAAATAGCGCTCGGCCATTCCTGCGAGAGTGGAATTCAGCGGAGGGACAACAGAACTGATGATCACCCCGTCAATTTCCTGCGGCTCGAGCTTTGCCAGCGTGAAGAGGTCGCGCGTCAGAATGCCGTATTCGTCTATGGTTTGGTCGCGCGCGGTGGATAGGCGCCAGTTGGCAACGAGCTCCCCGCCGCGGAAGACGCCCAGCACGGTGTTGGTGTTGCCCACATCCAGTGTCAGCAGCATCAGGATGCCTCCGCGACATCGCCTGAGAGCACAGGTTCTATGCCGCGGCCATCGTCGCGGGCCACGCGCAGGACGCCGCTGGACTCGAGCCCTGCCGTGGTCCCTGTAAATGTTTCCGTCGCCGTGGTGATGCGCACACGCTTCCCCTGGGAGTAGCTCGAAACCTCGGCGAAGCGGCGGAGAATCGGTACGGCCCCTTCGGCGAGAAATTGATTGTAGTAGCGGTCGAGGTAGCCCAGCAACCGAATCAGGAGTTCGAGGCGCGAATGGATTTTGCCGGTTTCCATGCGCAGGGAAGTGGCGATACCCTCCAGTTCCGCGGGCATTTTCGTCTGGTTCACGTTGATGCCAATGCCAATCACGGCGTAGTGCATGCGGTCGGGCTCGGCGTGCATTTCCGTGAGGATGCCGGAAAATTTTCTTCCGCCCACGAGCAAGTCATTCGGCCAACGAATATCTGGAATCCCGTCCAGCTCTTCGGCGGCGGCATCGCGTGCAGCAAGGCCTGCGACCAAAGTCAGCAGCGGCGCGTGCGCCGGAGGCATCGAAGGGCGCAACAACACCGTGCAGTGTATTCCCGCCGATTTTTCGGATAGCCACGAACGGCCTGCGCGGCCTCGCCCTGCGGTTTGCTCTTCGGCCAGTACGACGGCGCCGTGCGGCTCCCCCTCTTCGCCCAAGTGCATGGCGACCGTGTTTGTCGAATCCACTTTGAAGAAATGGTAGATGCGCCGGGCAAAGGGCGTGCCGTAAAGGCGATGGCTCAGAAGCTGAGGGACCAGAATATCGGCCGTTCGCTCGATGTGATAGCCGGAACTTGGGTGGCCCTTGACGCGCACGCCCAGTTCGCGCAGCTTCTGAATCCAGCGCCACACTTGCTGGCGCGTGACGCCGATCTCTCTGGCAATCTTCGCGCCGCTGATGACGATTGTGGAGTTCTCGGCCAGGAGGGTGAGCAGCCCGTCAATGCGCCGGTCGGTGGTGCCGGGAAGATTGGCCAATCGTTTTGTTGCCATCGGGAGTGAGGAAGGATACTCGACCGGAGGCGCGGCGACAAGGAGGGGCAAGCGACGGTGAATGTAGCGGGAGACGATACGAAGAAAGCGAAACCTACGACCCTCGAATTTGTGTCGATTAGAACGGGTCTCGACCGTCTGTTTTGAGTGGGTTAGGCTAGAGTCTAATTCAAAAGTGTGTCGATTAGAAATTCGCGAAAAGGGTGAGTGGGAGAAGGCAGAGAGGGCGGCTATTGTCCCTCCCGGGTGCGTGCGGTTCCAGTTCGGGAATGCTCATTCATCGCGCCTATATGTTATCATAAGGTAACTTCTAATTCAAGGGTTATCGGAGGTGAGTAGTGGAGCAGTTTAAATCTATGGAAGAAAGAAGCCAAACTCACCTACGAGGACGCTAGCTACGCTAGAGCGTGGAATTCATGTATTGAGAGAACTGCGCGAGCCTTTGATCGCAACCAGGACCAGGAAGGTGCCAACGACGAAACAGGGAGCCCAGGGGATCCAGTTCATTACCGGGCGGTCAATCATGGCGGTTGTCGGGTCAACAGGGTCGTAAGGGACGACTACGGAAGTATGTAGATTGCCTGTGGAGGATGATCCCAGCCAATTTTTGAAGTGAATCACGCGATCGCCGGCGCGGAATTCGACAATGAGCATGTACGCGGTAGTGCTGCTGTTTCGGCTGCTGTCCCTGAAATATTCAGAGGCGTGGCCGACGACTACTCCCTGAGTCCGAACTCCTTCACGAATCAAGTGGAAGTGCGCTCTGCCGGCGAAGTAGCCGAACCAGAGAAGGAAGAATCCCAGGAGCGCTTGAAGGAGCGCGCCGTAGCGCTTGAGTTTTTGAGGATTTTTTTTCAGCTAGGCGATCAGTTCATCGGGAAAGGCCAAGCGGTCGCTCCAATCAGCGGCGGCGGATGGGAGTTGACATCGGCGCCGCCCGGAAGTTCGACGGTACCATTGTGCTGAGCGGAGCAGCCATCACGAAGTGGTTGTGGGTGCCGTTTCGCTACATGCGGAGGGCCGAGCTAGGATTCAAACTGGCGGAGCCGGTCGAGGAGCTTCTGGTGTTCGACCTTGCGGGCGGCGAGAGTGGCGCGCAGCTCCTCGACAATTTTTGCGGGCGCTTTGCTCAGGAACGATTCATCCGTCAGGCGCGCTTGTTTTGTTTCAATGTCCTTCGCGAGCCGCTCGATTTCTTTTTTTAGCCTCGCCACTTCGCCTACCTTGTCAACGTCTTGGTCGAATGAAACCTTAAATTCCAAGTCTTCGTTCGAACGCACTACTCCTCCAAGCGGATTCAAATGGCCATATAGTACATTTATCGCGGAGGCAGTCGTGGTCTGGAGCATCGCCTGATAGTCATTGATGAATGATTTTCCAAGCTCCGTGCTCGCGTAGACCTCTACCGGGTGCCACTTCTTCGGATCAATCTTGGCGTCAGCTCGCGCCTCCCTAATTTTCGCAGCAGCATTTTGGAAAACTATGACGTCACGCTCGGCTTCGGGATCGATCCAGTCCGGACGAGCCCGTGGGAATGTGTCCAGAGCGATGGAGTGCGCGCCGGTCGGCTGCGGTATCCGGTGCCAGAGCTCCTCGGTCAGAAATGGCATCACCGGATGCAGAAGGCGCAAAGCAGCTTCAAATGCGGCGAAAATGTTGCGCCAAGCGGCGAGCGAAACGTCGCGGTTCGGGTCCAAGAGCTGCGGCTTGACTTCCTCGATGTACCAATCGCAGAAATCGGCCCAGAAAAACTGGTAGATGTTGTGGCAAGCTTCGTGGAAACGAAATTGCTCGAGTGCGGTATTTGCCTCGCCTGCAACTCTTGAAAGGCGAGAAAAAATCCAGCGATGAAATAGCCCTAGTTTGCCTTCTACGAGATATGGCGCCCGTGCGCGGATTTTAGGCGAGGCGAGTTCATCGATGGTGACGCCCTGGGCCTCGATCTTTTCGAGATTGAAGAAGAGGAAGCGCGCGGCGTTCCATATTTTGTTTGCAAATGCGCGGGCGCTGAGGATGCGGTCTTCGCTGAGGATAATGTCGGTACCAGGCGCAGCCATGCTGACCAGCATGAAGCGGAGCGCGTCTGTGCCGTATTGCTGCGTCATCTGCAGCGGGTCCACACCGGTGCCTTTGGTCTTCGACATTTTCTCGCCGCCAGTCAGCCGGACGAGCGAATGGAGGTACAGGCGGCGGAAGGGAATTCGGTCCTCAACCGCGGCTCTGCCCGTGAGGTGGAGCCCCATCATGATCATCCGCGCATCCCAGAAGAACAGGATGTCGTAGCCGGAGATGAGCAGGCTTGTGGGGTAGAACGCGCGCAGGTCGGGCGTGTCGTCCGGCCAGCCAAGCGTCGAGAAGGGCCAAAGCGCCGAGCTGAACCAGGTGTCGAGCACGTCTTTATCCTGCTCGAGCGTTGCGCCGCCGCATTTCGGGCACTTTGTGGGCACACTTGCGGCGCGCGCCTGCCCCTCCACAATCTCAACGCGCGAATCGAGCGCCGGGACCATCTCCTTGCAATTCGCGCAATGCCAGATGGGAATGCGGTGGCCCCACCAGAGTTGCCGCGAGATGCACCAGTCGCGGATATTCTCAAGCCATTGGAGCAGGATAGTCCGCTGATTGTCCGGCACGACTTCGATCAGGCTGTCGAGCACGGTTTTCTTGGCCGGCTCGGCGAGCGGTTTCATTTTGCAGAACCACTGCGTGGAAACTTTTGGCTCGACGATGGACTTGCAGCGGTCGCATGTGCCGATGGAATGCGTGTGCTCGGTGATGCGCTCGATCAAGCCGAGTTTCTGGAGGTCTTCGATGATGCGGGCGCGCGCGACAAACCGTTCGAGCCCGGCATATTTTCCGGCGGCGGCGTTCATGTGCGCGTCGTCGGTGAGGACCTCAATTTCAGGCAAATGGTGGCGCTTGCCGACCTCGAAGTCGTTGGGATCGTGAGCGGGAGTAATCTTCACCACGCCAGTACCGAATTCGCGGTCAACGTAGGCGTCTGCGATGACCGGGATTTCCCGGTCCATCAGCGGCAGCAGGACTTTTTCCCCGATGAGGCGCTGATAGCGCTCAGCGTCGGGATGGACGGCAACCGCAGTGTCGCCGAGCATCGTTTCCGGGCGCGTGGTGGCGACCACGAGATACCTGGGAGCTTCAGGGGCTAAAGCCCCACCGCTTTGTTGGTCTTTTATGTCACGGCTAAAGCCGTGACCCACAAAGCTCTCATCAGGTTTTGGCGAGGCGCTGCCAATGATGGGGTAGCGGATGTACCAAAGCTGCCCGACACGCTCGTGGTGAACGACTTCGAGATCGCTGATGGCCGTGAGGCAGCGCGGGCACCAGTTGACCATGTAGCGCCCGCGGTAGATCAGCCCTTCGCGATACAGGCGCAGGAACGCCTCGAGCACGGCGCGATATAGCGCGGGCTCGAGCGTGAACCGCTCACGCGTCCAATCGCACGAAGCGCCCAGGCGGATCATCTGTTGCTTGATGACGCCGCCGCTCTCCGCCTTCCATTGCCAGACGCGCCGCTCGAATTCCTCGCGGCCCAGGTCCTGGCGCTTGATGCCTTCTTTCTCGAGCATGCGCTCGACAACAAATTGCGTGGCGATGCCGGCGTGGTCCATGCCCGGGAGCCACAATGTGCGCTCGCCGCGCATGCGATGCCAGCGCACCAGCATGTCGATCTGCGTGTGCTCGAGCATGTGGCCGATGTGGATCGAGCCGGTAACGTTCGGCGGGGGGAGCGCGATTGAAAATGTGTTCTCACCCGGCGCTATCGGGCCGCCGGGGCCGGAATTCTCCGCGCGGAACAGTTGCCCGTCGAACCAGGACTTGGCCCAGCGCTCCTCGATTTCCTGCGGCTCGTACGCCTTGGGTATGTCGCGCGGCATGCGCCCCCTGCATCGTTGAAATTGCGGTGGAGATGAACCAACGAATATAAGCGGCAGCGGAGTGCGGCGTCAAATCGGCGGGATTAGTTGCGCAGGGAACTCGAACTTGGGAAGAACTCGGCGCTACACAGGATTACGGCAAATGGAGATGTGGGAGGAGAGATCCTTCGCTCGTCCGCGGCGGCGGACTCGCTCAGAATGACGATCCTCGTCGGATCGTCACTTTTCTTTTTTCGCCAGCTCGCCCTGGAGCATGTTTTCAATCAGCGGCTTCAGCACACCCTTGGAAAGCAAATCGTGGAGTTGCGGCTCGAGCTTCTCAAGCACTCGTGCCACCACTGCGTCCACGGTGTCCTGGTCCACTTTGCCTGAGCCCATGCGATCGGCAGGCGGCATGAGGAACGGAATTTCGGCCAGCGCTTCGCGGTTCGAAGGCGGCGCGGTCGGAATGCGCTCGCCGTAGTCAGCAGACTCGGATTCGGGCGGCCCGGACTCGTGCGGCGGAGGCGCGAAGAATGAATGACCGCCATTCGACGCATCATCTTCTTCGAAGTGTTCTTCTGCCGGTGCGGAGATGAACGAATGGGCCGGCGCAGTGTCTTCCCCGCGCTTCCCGTATTTAGGCGGCGCTGATGGCTGATCCTTCACAAGCAGCGGTTCGGCCGTGACGTGGGCGGCAGGCGGCTCTTCGAGCGCCGGATCCTTGCGTGAGGATGTCGAATCAGCCTGCTCAGCAATCAGTTCGTGGCTGGTGGCGTTGCCCGCATTTGAAACCGGCCGGGGAGCTGGATCGTGCGCCGGCTCGTGAATATCTTCCCGGATCGCGTCGTTGGCGTCGACGTGACTTTCTTCGTGGCCGCCTTCCTGCGCCACGCTCTGCACTGCTTCGCGGACAGCCTCCACGGCGTCAGTGAACCAGGACTTCTTCCGCGGCTCCCCGTCCTCGAAGGATTTCGCTCCCGGCTGCTGCTCCGGAATCGCGGACGCCGGCGTAGCTGCATCCTCCACATGCGGGGCAACGGGGGAGGCCTGAGTCTGCGCTGATTCTGTATCCAAATGGCTGGCGGATGCATCCGTCGTCCCAGCGGCTGCCGGGGATGCCGAGGGAAGCGGCGCCATCATGTCCATCCAACTGCGCGTGCGAGGGAGCGTCGCAAACTCTGGCTCAGCCTCCTGCTTTATAACCGGCTCGTCAATATGCCCCTGCACACCAATCGGTCCCGTCTGCGGCCGCGCCGCTGGAAGGAAGAAATCATTGACGGAGGAAACAGGTTCGGGTTTCGGGGTGCTGGTGATTGCTGGCGCTGGATCATGCGCCACAGATGCTTGCTCGATCACTTCGTCCGGCACATGGATTCGCCGCGGTGGCGAATCGCGCTCAGAAGGGAAAATCATTGGCGATGTGTCGCGACCGTAGGAGTACGAAGGCTGCGAAGCGACATTCTCCGGAATCTGGATCTCCATTCCGGATTTTCGCCGCCAATCGTTGGTCGTCGAAGCTCCGTCGAATTCTTCCGCCACTTCCTCCTCCGCATCCGTCACAGGAGCTTTCGGCTCCTTTCCGGCTCCCAATTCTGCGTCATCGAGAGAGCGCACGCCCCTCCCGAAGCCGTAGATCGCCGCCGCTTCTTCAGACGTCGGCTCGGGGAATTCAGGCACAGTCTTCGGTTCTGCTTTCGCTGGAATTTCAAGGGCGGGGATCGGGGGAGGAGGCGGCTCAACAGGAACTTCCCGGGCCTTCGCAAGCTCCACTGCAACTTTCGGATTCTTTTCCAGCGCGGACATGACCATGGCGATTAACGGGTCTGGCGGGACGAAAGGCTTTTTCAGCACGCCGTCTGCTCCAACGCGTCGAGCTTCTTTTTCGTCCAGCGGGTCAAACGCGCCCACCAGGAGGATCACCGGAATATGCGCGAATCGCGAGTCCCTCTTCACAAATTCGCAGACTTCGTAACCGTTGCGCACCGGCATGAAGACATCCGCCAATATCAGATCGGGATTCGCGTCGGGGATGCGGCGGACGGCGGCCTCGCCGTTGCCGACCGCGACGACTTTGATCCCGCGCTCTTCAAACGCCAACACCACCATCTTTTGGATGTTGGTGTTGTCGTCGGCGATCATAATTCTGGGCACTGGAATCCCCTCGCGGCGCGCTCAGAAAGCGACACGCCGACCCCTTTCACTACTCCTATTGCTAGCATCCCCGAGGGGAGTGGTCAACGAGGACGAAGTACAGTGTTGCTACAGTTGTCAGCGGGGGGTAACCACCAGTCTTACCAGGGGACCATCTTGCGCAGGCCCTTCTTTTTCTTGCTGGTGGACTCGTCTTTGGGATCGGTGGCTTTGGGCGTCGACTGGAGCCCCGATTGGTCGGTCGGAGCGGTCGTCGGCGTGGATGCCTCCGGACTGGTGCCGGAGCTTTGGTCGGCGGTTGCAGGTTGAGCCGCTGGCGGCGGATCGGTGCCCGGAGGGGGGCCAGTCGCAGTCCCGGTAGCCGCCGGAGAATTTGCAGGGGTCGCAGGGGCAGTCGCGGAATCGCCTGCGGCCGACGTCGCAGCATCAGCCGCCGGCGGAATGATCTGGACGCCCGCACGCATCCCTGCTGTGCTGCCCCCGGTTGAAGCGCCCTGATTGGCAACGCCCCCCTGGGTGCCAGTCGTGTCGCTTCCACTGCTGGAAGTTGCGCCAATAGCACTTCCGCTCAGCGACATGCCCGGCCCACCGCTCGATCCCGGCTTGAGAACTTCTGTTGCCGCGAAGGTGTCGCTTGGCGGATTGAGATTCGGCTGCCCGGAATGCGCTGCCGCGGAAACATCGGGGCCAGTCTTGAGCATGCTAAGGGGTGAGTTAAGAAATCCCGAAAAAGCGGAATGATGCTCCTTCGCGTACGTCTGTTCCTTTTGCATCCGGGCGAGAGCATTGGGATCCGGAGCGGGCACCTGCTGGCCCATTGATTTCAGGCGTGCTTTGGCCTCCGGAGCATGCTTCGACACGGGATAATCGCGTGCGATCCGGTAATAACACTTCGCGGCTTGCTCGGCCCAGATGTTGCGCACGTCTTCGTCCTTCGTGCCTTGCTTCGTCTTCATATAAATGTCGCCGAGCATCCAGTAAGCTTCGTCGGTCTGGCTGTACAGTGGGTAGCGGTCGGTCACTTCCATCAACCGCGCGCCTGCGGCCCGCAGATCCTGCTTGCCATAATAGAATTTCGCGATCTTGTATTCTCCGTCGGCCAGCACCTCCTGCACTTCGCGGAGCCGCTGCTCCGCCTTCGGTGCAAGCGGGCTCTGCGGAAACTTCAGCAGCATTGCCTGGAGCTCATCTTCCGCGAGTTGCGCCTGCGTGGTGTCCCGGTCGGCTTTTTCCATCATCTTGTAATGCGCCATGCCAACCTGCATCTGTGCGTATGCGGCTTCGTCAAGGAACGGGAAAAATGTCTCGAAGTCTTTGTATTCGGAGATCGCCTGGGTCAGGTTGGACGTGCCGCCTTCTTTATAATACGAGTCGGCAATGGCAAGTTTCGCTTTGGCGAGATATTCGCTGTCCGGGTAAGTGTTGATCAACGTTTGAAGCGCAAGCCGTCCTTCAGTGTACCGGTTGTGCTTCAAGTCGGCCTGCGCGCGATCGTAAAGCACCTTGTCGGGCTCGGACGAGCTGGCAAGATCTCCCTGCTGCTTTTTTGCAGCCTCTTGCTTCTTGGTTGATTTCTTCTGCGCGCCGGCATCTATCGAGAAGCCAAGGAATAGTGAGACACCCAGCGTAGCGATTAGAAATTTTCGCTTTCCTTTGAGGAATCCTGCCATCACTGTGTTTCGGGTCAGACGCATCCCCTTCAAACTTTTTGGCTCAGCGCTTCTGTTGCCAGCTTGCGCAATTGCCGGGTGGCGGCCGCTGGATCGGGTTTGTGGAAGATCGAAGTGCCCGCCACGAACGTATTTGCCCCCGCCTGCGCCAGCTCGGCGAGATTTTCCAGATCCACGCCCCCGTCCACTTCGATCCGGAAAGTGGCATTATAGCGTGTGCGCAACTGATTCAGCTGCCGAATTTTTTCGATCGCGCCGGGGATAAATTTCTGCCCCCCGAACCCCGGATTCACTGACATCACCAGCACCGTGTCCACCTTATCGAGCACTTCCGTGAGCATCGCAACCGGCGTCGCTGGATTAATCGCCGCGCCTGCTTGCGCGCCGTGTTCGCGGATCATGGCCAGCGCCCGGTCCAGGTGCACCGTAGCCTCCTCGTGGATGAGCACACGGTCCGCCCCGGCGCGCACGAATTCCGCAATATACGCTTCGGGCTGCTCGATCATCAGATGCACATCCAGTGGCAGGCGGGTTGCCTTGCGCAGCGACACCACCACCGGAATTCCGATCGAGAAGTTCGGGACGAAGTGGCCATCCATCACGTCCACGTGAATCACGTCCGCGCCGCCTTCCTCCACCGCGCGCACCTCGTCGCCCAGCTTCGCGAAGTTCGAAGCCAGAATGGACGGCGCGATTTCGATTTGGGCGTAGCTCATCGAGTCCCTGCGAATTCTAGCATAGCACCTGCTGCGATTTGTGACATTGGCTACACCCCGAAGTGAAAGGAACTCACGGCAATTGGGACGAGGTGACGGAAACCAAACCTACTCGGCGACCTGTAGCTCGATCCCCGCTCCCGCTTCCACGCGAGTACCACGGGCCGGAGACTGGCCTACCACCGTGCCGTGAGGAGTGCCCAATACTGGAGAAAAAGTAAGTTTGGAGACTTTCAGTTTTGCGCCACCCAACAGTGATTCCGCTTCACCCAGCGAGAGGCCCGCTAACTGCGGCATCACGTAAGCAACGGGGCGCGCGCCCAGCGATACGAGCATGTTCACGTGCGGGCTGGTGACGTCGCTGGTTCCCGGCGCCGGATCCTGGCGGATCACCGTATCCTCCTCCGCGCCGGGCAAATAAGTGCTTGAAATTTCGCCCACCTGCAACCCGTCGCGCAACAACTCGATGCGTGCCGCGCGCAGGCTTCTGTCTTCCAAGTGCGGGATGGTCGCTTTTCGCGGCCCCAGGCTGAGCACCACGTGCGCATACTGTCCAATCTTTACGTGCATTCCGGCAGGAGGGCTCTGCCGCACCACGCTGTCCACTGCGAGCGGGCTGTAAATGCGGTCCTCAATCCTCAGTCCAACTCCGCGCCCCTGAAGCACCTGCTGCGCCTCAACGGCCTTTTTCCCGACCACGTCGGGCATGGCCACTTCGCGCCCCTGGATGGCGAAGCGCATGGCCGTCAGCGCGCTCAAGAACGCTACTGACGCAAGGACGAAAAGCAGCAGCGCCGTCCGAAAAATCCATTGCAGGCGTTCTTTCAGCGTGGCCATTGCGTCATTGTCCCCCGCTCGCCTCTCTTTCGCAGCGTAGCACGGGATGTCTTCGCTGAAAATCATGAATCTCTCGTGAGGATTCCAGCGAAGAAACCGTCCGTCAGAATCTCGCCCGGCGCGGTTGAGAATTGTCCATCGCCGTCGAAGAATTCTACTGGAGCAGTCCCCTCAACAAGATGGGAGAGAAGAGCGCGCGCGGCTTCGGAAGAAGATACGCGGCGAAGCGTTCGGTCGCCAGCCAGCACATCAGCGACAACTGCTTCGTTCTCCTCCGCCTCGATCGAACATGTTGAATACACGAGGCGCCCACCCGGCGCAAGCTGGCATGCTGCGCTCGTGAGCATCGCCACCTGCAGCCGATGAAGCTCAGCAAGCTGGCCGAGCTCGAGCCGCCAGCGAATTTCCGGGTGCCGCGCGAGGGTGCCGGTGCCGGAGCAGGGCGCGTCCACCAGGATGCGCTGGAATTTTTCGCTGAATGGGAGGGCTTGCGTGGCATCGAGTTCCACTAGCCTCACGTTGCGCAGTCCGAGCCGCTCGAATTGGTCGCGCATGGCCCGTAGCCGGTGCTCGTGGCGATCCGCTGCGACTACCAGGCCCTTTTCTCTAGCAGCGCGCACGAGCGGTGCCGTCTTTCCCCCCGGCGCAGCGCAGAGGTCCAGCACGTGGTCGCCCGCATGAACATCGAGCAGCAGCGAAATCGCCTGCGACGCCTCGTCCTGAATCGAAATCCAGCCTTTGCGAAATGGCTCTGTGCGCGCAGGGCTGCCGCCGCTGACGGCGAATGCCGACCGCAGCAAACGGCCCGGCTCGATGCGCAGGCCGCCTTTTTCAAGCGTGCTGAAAATCTCCTGCTGGCGGTCCGTTTCATGCATCGCGCAACTCAGCCGAGGCGCGCGGTTGTTTGCTATGAGCAGTCGGATCGTTCGCGCCTCGCCGAATCGCGAGAGCCATCGCTCGACCGTCCAAGTAGGGTGGGAATGCAGAATTCCCTAGCGCTCG
>Ga0307473_10000237_pt1 | contig 11468 bp, 11 predicted proteins | sample atmos_gasesAM5C__FD_203744 | JGI IMG/M metagenome (GOLD analysis project Ga0307473, IMG submission 203744) | Hardwood forest soil microbial communities from Morgan-Monroe State Forest, Indiana, United States - atmos_gasesAM5C_515 | ecosystem: Environmental > Terrestrial > Soil > Temperate...
ATGCTGGGCTCCTTCGATTCATTTCGATACCCTTGCGCTACCCCATGCGATATGGATGATACGTTTCTGGCGCCCTGAAATGTTCCCTACTTCAGCTGGACGCGGTCGAAATTATCCCAGGCAGACATGTCCGACAAAATCACCTGGTCGCCAATCTGCAATCCCTTCACGATTTCCACGGTATTCACAGAGGTGCGGCCCAATACGACCTGCACGCGCGCAGCGTCTTTTCCATCGTCAATCAGCTTAAACAATCCCACCGTGCTGTTCGCTTCGCCGTGCACAGGACGCCCAACGAAGAGCACATCGGTGAGCCGCTCGATTTCTATCGTGCCTTCCACGCTCAAATCCGGCCGCGCACCTTGCGGCAGCGCGCCTTCCAGCGCCACATCCACGGTCACCGTCCCATTCACCACCGCGGGATCAATGCGCGACACGTGACCCTGAATCACGCCGTTGTGTGTATCAACGGTCGCCTTCAGCCCGATCTGAATGTCCTTAGCCTGCGTCTCCGCAATTTTCAGCGCCGCTTTCAAATGCGTCGGTTGCGCCACGCGCGCCAGCACCGATCCTTGCAACACCTTCTGCCCGACCTCCACAGAGAGGTCCTGCAGCACGCCGTCAATCCCGGGGCGCACGTGCAACTGGTCCAGTTGCGAGCGCTTCAGATCGTACATAGCGCGCTTCCCGTTCACGTTCGCCTGCTGCACGGCGATCTGAGCTTCAATCGAATTCGTAAACGTCTCTACCTGCTTTTCCGCAATCTCGTTCTGCTTCGCCAGCTCTTCCGCCTGCACCACGGAAGTCTTCACGATAAAATCTGCCACAAGCCCAAGCGCAAAAAGCTGTTCGTTGTTACGCTTCTGCAAATCGGCCGTGTGATAGGCCGAGCGGATCGCCGCTGCTTGCGCGCGCTTGTCCATCAGTTGGTTTTCCATCTGAGCTTTGGTGTTGTTCAATGCCGCTTCGGCACCCCGCAACTGGTACTCCGCGTCGAGCGCCGCCTGCTGTAGCTCCGGGTTGCTCAGGTCCAGAATCACCGTGTTTGCTTTGACGGGCACGCCAGGGAGTAGATAGCGTTGTTCCACTCGTCCGTCGGTCGCCGCAGGAATCAACCGGATGGTCTCCGGTACCAATGTTCCCAGCCCGCGGACTTCTCGCAGCATCGGCCCGCGCTTCACCGTGTCGGTCCACACCGTCGCGCGGTCCACGCTCGGAGCCGCCGGCTTCAGCCTCGAAAGCGCATACGTCACCAATGGAATCAGTACTACAGCAGCGGCGATGTACGCCATCCGGCGCACTTTCTTCTGTCGTTTAACTTCTGGACGGGCAATATCCAAGGCTGTAACCTCTCCTCATCTGTCAGATATATCGCAAATCAACTTCCGGTGTCACATCTTCTCTAAATCCATCAAACTGTGTACGTTATGGGCAGCTGCCAGTCCCCGCCAAGCCTGGTTTGCCCGCTCATGGGAAACCCTCGTCCCGTTAGCGAACAAGAAAGTGGGCTCAGGAGCGGCCAAAGTACCTCAAATCTGCCTGCTTCGGTACTTTCAATCCAAATTCTGTAATTCTTACTCAGTTCTAGTAGCACCACAATCCTGTAATACGTTTATTGTCAACATCTTACAGACCGTCCAATTGGAACGGAGGTTGCGCTTCCAACCTGGAATTCCTAAGGAGGTTCATCACTATGAAGCTTTTAGGCTCGAATAGCCGGATAGTGTCAGCCTTGTCGCTATTCCTGCTCTCGCTGCTTCTAATTGGCTGCGGACAAAATCCGCAGGCCAACGAGAAGCCAAATTCCGTGACAGACAAGCCCGGCTTGCTCAGCAGGGTTTTTGACTCGACAAAACCAATCACCGTCCCCGAGGGGACCGATCTGACGGTCGTCCTCGACCAAACAATCTCGACGGCGTCGAGTCGCTCGGGCGACAGCTTCCGGGCAACACTCACTTCTCCCGTCGTGATTGATGGCAAGACTGTGCTGCCAAAAGACGCGCCGGTGACGGGCCATATCGTCGAGTCGGTACCGTCGGGCCGGTTGAAGGGCGTCGCCAAACTGGACCTGACGCTCGATTCGATTGAAGTGAACGGCAAATCGTTCGACCTCGCGACCGACGATGAAGCGCGCAAGGGCAAGAACCACAACAAGCGCAATGGCGTGCTGATCGGCGGCGGCGCTGGTCTCGGCGCGATCATCGGCGGCGTCGCAGGTGGCGGCGTCGGCGCCGTGGTCGGAAGCGCAGTCGGCGCTGGCGCCGGAACGGCGGGTGCTACGTACACCGGCAAAAAAGATATCCGCGTGCCGGCGGAGACTGCGTTGACGTTTCGCCTGGTTCGCCCAGTCACGATCCCAGTGAAGAGCTGACCTCGGTTTACCCACAACCCGCGCGAGGTTCGCCCGACTTCCCCCGGGCAGGCCTCGCGCGGTTCTGCTTTCCATGCAAGAATATTGCTCCCGCCGGGGCTCGGCGCACATCTGCGGACTTCACGGAGGGAATAGAGATGGCTGAGGACAAGGGTTTTTTCGAGACGCTCTTGGATTTCTCGTTCCAGCACTTTGTGGCGCAGAAGTACGTAAAGCTGCTGTACGCGCTGCATCTTCTCGTGGGTTTGATCGCAGCGATCGGAATGGTGTTCAACGGATTTCAAGTTTCCACGTCGCAGGGCCTGCTCTTTTTGCTCTTGGCGGTGGTGGCGTACTTTTTCTGGATTCTGTATGTCCGCGTGACGCTCGAATTCCTGGTCGCCGCTTTCCGTACCGCAGACAACATCGCGCGGGTCAGCGGCACGCCCCGCGAAACTTAGTGAGGCTCGCTGCGCTGGCGCGGCGGTGCGCTTCGTAGATCAGGACGACGCTTCCGCGCTGGCTTTGATTTCCTGCCAGCGCTTCGGGCGCCTTTTCGCGTCGAGGACTTTCTTGCGCAGGCGAATAGACTTTGGCGTCACTTCCACGTACTCGTCATCCGCAATGAACTCGATTGCTTTTTCGAGCGTCAGCTCGCGCGGCGGAATCAGCCGGATGGCCTCGTCCGCAGAAGACGACCGCATGTTGGTCTGCTTTTTTTCTTTCGTGATGTTGACGTTCATATCGTCTTCGCGCGCATTTTCACCGACGATCATTCCTTCGTACACTTCCACGCCCGGGCCCACGAACATTTCGCCGCGCTCCTGGATGCCCCAGATTGCGTATGCCACTGAAACGCCCGCGCGGTCGGCCACCAACGCTCCCGTCAACCGCATGGCCATGTCGCCCGCATAATCGGTCCAGCCTTCGAGCAGGGAATGAATCAGCGACGTGCCGCGCGTGTCGGTGAGCAACTGGCTGCGCAATCCGATCAATCCGCGCGAGGGAATGCTGAATTCCATGCGCGCGCGCCCGGAATGATGGTTCACCATTTTCTTCATTTCGCCGCGGCGCGTGCCGAGCGACTCCATCACGATCCCGATAAACGATTCCGGGCAATCCACAATCAGCAGCTCGAGCGGTTCCACACGCCGGCCGTTTTCCGTCTTCACTACGATTTCCGGCTTGCCCACCATCAATTCGTATCCCTCGCGGCGCATGGTCTCGATCAGGATGGCGAGCTGCAATTCGCCGCGGCCGAGCACGCGGAACGCATCGGTAGAGCCCATGTCTTCCACGCGCAGCGAAACATTGGTGAGCAATTCTTTTTCAAGGCGTGCCCGCAAATCGCGAGAGGTGACGTACTGCCCTTCGCGTCCTGCAAACGGCGAGGTGTTGATGGTGAACACCATGGTCAGCGTGGGCTCATCGATCAGCAGCGGTTCGAGCGGCGCGGGATGCTCCAGATCCGTGATGCTTTCGCCGATCTGGATTCCTTCCACGCCTGCAATCGCAACGATATCGCCGGCGCGAACTTCCTCGGCTTCATCGCGCTCCAGTCCGCGGAATGTGAAGAGCTTGGTAATTTTAGTCGGCTGAATTGTTCCGTTGAGTTTCGCGATACCCACTTCCGTTCCGCAGACGAGCGTCCCGCCAAATACTCGCGCGATGGCCACGCGCCCAAGAAAATCGCTGTAATCGAGATTTGTCACTTGAATTTGCAGCGTCGCTGCAGGATCGCCCGACGGTTCGGGAATGGACCGAACAATTTCTTCAAACAGCGGCTGGAGCGTGGTCGAATCGTCGCCCACTTTTCGATGCGCTACGCCGGTTTTCGCGTTTGTATAAATCACCGGAAAATCGAGCTGGTCTTCACTGGCGTCGAGGTCAATAAAAAGATCGTAGATTGCGTCGAGCACCTCGGCAGGGCGCGCGTCCGGCCGGTCAATTTTGTTGAGCACCATGATCGGCGGCAGTTTTGCGGCCAGCGCTTTTTGCAGCACGTAGCGCGTCTGCGGCAGCGGGCCTTCGCTCGCGTCCACCAGCACCAGCACGCCGTCCACCATGCGCAGCGCGCGTTCCACCTCGCCACCAAAATCGCTATGCCCCGGCGTATCCACGATATTGATTTTTGTGCCGCGGTATGTGATCGCGGTGTTCTTCGCCAGAATGGTGATGCCGCGCTCGCGCTCCAGTTCGTTCGAATCCATTACGCGCGTAACTACTTCCTGGTTTTCGCGGAATATTCCGCTCTGGCGCAGCATGGCGTCCACGAGGGTGGTCTTTCCGTGGTCCACGTGCGCGATGATGGCGATATTGCGAGTCGGTGTCGTCATTTTGGTCGGGCCAAATAAAAAAGGCTGCAAGCGCGGTCTTGCAGCCCCGACGTGTCCCCAAGGAGAATTTTCAGGAGCAACAAACGCGTACCCATTTTAGCACGGTCGGTGCGGCAGGGCCATTCTCTGGCAGTATTGTCCACACCTCTTGGCCCCGCTCGGAGCAAAGCATGACAGCGACGCAGAGAATTAGCCACTTGTGGAGGAGCTGTTTTTGTTGCGATTAGAAAATCGTAAAAGCTTTTATTTCTGCGAGTTAGCTCGATTTCTGAATTGGCGAGTGTTGCGATTAGCCTTTTCTTCGCCTTTCGGAGATTGGGAGCTTGAAACCGGAGCCTGGATGTTCGAAGGTGGGGAACAGGGACGCTGGAGGCGGGTTCGAAGGAGCGTGGCACCAGTTCGGCGACGGCTTGGAAACCCCGGAATTTTTCGCGATTAGAGAAATTTCTGCTGTTTGTTTTCAATGATTTGGACCCAGTTCTAATATTCCGATTCGCGATTAGGATTTCTGGCCTGAGGGCCCGGTTCCGGGGGCCGGATAGAGCCCACCGGACTATTGACGAAGCTCGAAGCCTTAGGCTGGCTGGAGCGAGTTGGAAACTAAGAGACGGTGATTCTTCAGCTGATTTGCCGGAAAGAGGTGTATGGCCGCCCGGGAGCGGATCGGAATGAAACTGGGGTCGGTTGAAAATTGCCACGAAGGAGGGTAGCACGATTGGAGCTATTTGTAAATTGGTTAATAGTTCTGGCAAAGCACTGAATTTTCGATAGTTACAGACGCACTTGTGCGCTTATTTCCAAATTTGGAAGCATGAGACGGCTCGATCACTGCGATGAGGCTTTGAATTCAGGTAACCAATTGTACACAAAGACTTTATAGTTAGGGGAATTTGCGAGGGTAACCGGAAGGGCTTCTGTGGCATCATATAGGCTATGACAACTCAGAAGCGTAAGGGACACGGACGGCTAGTCCCCACTCGGCCCACAGGGGTTGAGTATCGTGTAAATTACGGCATCCATATGGTTGCCCCGGAAAAAAAGCACGGGCGAGGCATGGCCCCCACTCGTTGGGCGCGCTGCGTGGTTCGCTCGGAGAATGCCCACCGGATCCCCAGTGGAGAATATTTCCTCCATGCGGATGAAGGCGGGGTGTTCCAACTGAAGTGCAACGGCACGACCTGGCACTATCTGGCAGCCGCTTAATTCGTCTCCTGATTCGATCATCCCGCTCGGCGGTCTGATTCATGAGGAGACGTGTGCCCATTTTCTCCCTCTGGCAGTGAATCCGTTTCCAGCAAGTCGAGCAGAATTGTACGCGCGTTTCATATCCCTTTCTATGGGCCTCGCTTCACGAAGAGCACGCAATAATCGTTTTGCGACCAATCGCTGACTGCTTTTTCCACCTGCAATCCGGCGGACGTCAACTCCTCCACCACGACCTTTTGAGGGATTCCATGGCCGCCGCGATTTTTCGGGACTCCTTCCACGGGCGGTAAATTCTCGTGGGCCGGGAAATCGATGATCGCGAGGTGTCCTCCGGGCTTCAGCGAGCGCACCAGATTCCTGTCGAACTCTACGGGCTCGGTCAGATGGTGATAGACGTGCCGCAGAAAGATTGCATCGCAGCACTCCGTGGGCAGCTTGGTGTCGTCCACCGCTCCTTCCACAACGATCACGTTCGAGAGTTTACGTTTCGAGACTTCCGTCCGGATCTGCTTGAGTTTGTCCGTGTCAATCTCGGTGGCGTAAACGCGTCCAGTCGGCCCAACAATTTCCGCCGCCGCAAAGCTGTAGTTGCCGTCACCCGCGCCAATGTCCGCCACGATTGTTCCAGCCTTCCATTGCATCAGCTCCGCCAAGCGAGCGATTTCCTGGCGTTGGTTCGCCGCTGGCCCGGGAATCAAACCTCCCAGGAACGAACAGAATAAAAGCGCCGAGATAGCGCCCAACACCGACATAAGCCATCCTCTTCGATTCATGATTGTTGTTCCTCCTGCGCCTCTTCTCGGATACGCATCAATTCTGCGACAACTCGCTCGGGCTTCCATTTAGCTTTGACGCGGAATAGATAGCTCAGTGTTTCCAGGGCTCGTGAGGATCCTAGTAGCGCCATTCGGAATTCGGGTCTCCTAGTGAGTGCGATGCTGTTGAAGGAGCTGTAGAAACAAGGCTGCATATATGAAAGCTTTACGGCCAGGACTATAATCCCAGACGATGATTTCCCGTCCGATCCGCAAGGAGGAGACCATGAAATGGCGCATCTGTTTTTGCCTTGGCGTGATACTCCTTCTGCTTCCTCTGATGTGTCGGGCTCAGTCCGCCAATCGCGTCACGATCCTGTATGACGCGTTCAGCAAATCACCGGCCGTCACGAAGGACTGGGGATATTCCGCGCTGCTCGAGTACGGCGGAAAGCGCATCCTCTTTGACACCGGCAATAATGCGCAGATTTTCGAACACAACGTCAAAGCGCTGGGCGCCGACCTAAGTAAGCTGGACTTCGTGGTGATTTCTCACCGGCACGCGGACCACACCAGCGGCCTCAACTACCTGCTCAGCGTGAATCCGACGGTGAAGATTTACACCCCGGACGAAGCGTTCGGATTATTCGGGAAGGGAGTGCCCAACACGTTTTATCGCAAGGAACTATCGCTGGCCGCCAACATGCGGTATTTTGACGGGAATCCGCCGCAGGCTCTTTCAGCCGGCACTCCCTGGCCCCAGGCAAATTTTATCCCGGTGAGCGCCACGATGGAGGCTGCGCCGGGAATTTATCTGGTTCCGACGATTTCGCAGACGCCCGGAACGCTGGAACTCCGTGAAGTCTCGCTCGCGATTCGCGGGCCGGATGGTCTTATCGTGGTGGACGGCTGCTCTCATGCGGGTGTTGAGAAGATCCTCGAAGCGGTGACCAAGATCGATCCGCACGTCCACATCCTGTTCGGGGGGCTGCATTTGGTGCAGGCTCCCGATCCGGAAGTCGCGCGACTTTCGGCGGCATTGCGCGACCAGTGGAAACTGGATTTCGTCGCCATCGGACACTGCACGGGAGAACCAATGTTTGCCGCATTGCAAAAGACTTTCGGCGAGAAGTACATCTACGCCGGGGTGGGCACGACGGTGAATATTCCTTGAAGGACCAGCTTGCACCCAAATCATGAACGTTAGCCTGAGTCCGGCGATGATTACGACGGCGTTCGAGCTTCCCGGCTATCGCGTGGTGAAAACGCTGGGGCTGGTTCGCGGCGTGACGGTGCGTTCGCGCAGCATACTCGGCACGATCGGGGCGTCGCTGGAAACGCTTGTCGGGGGCAACATCACGCTGTTCGAAGAAATGTGCGAGAAGACGCGCGAAGAAGCGCTCGAGTTGATGATCCAGCATGCCGCCGAGCATGGCGCCAACGCCGTCATCGGCGTGCGGTACGACGCCACTGAAGTGATGCAGGGCGTAACCGAAGTGCTCGCTTATGGCACCGCGGTCCAGGTGGAGCGCGCAGCGTAGTTGGGGCCCATCGTATTTGGCCAAAAGACTCGCTCGGGACTAAAATAAACGCGCAATAAGTAAACGGAGGATCATTCATGAAGCTCGCATTGCGATTGCTGCTCGTACTCTTCGCGCTCGCCTTGCTCCCGGCTGCATTCCACGTCCGCGCCGACGCGCCCAAGACAGAGACGGTCGAATTCAAGAGCGGCAACGACACCGTCAGCGGTTTCCTTGCACTTCCGGGCACTCCCGGCACGCATGCTGCAATCGTGGTGATCCATGAATGGTGGGGCTTGAACGACTGGGTAAAGGAGCAGGCGGAAAAACTCGCAGCGCAGGGCTATGTGGCCTTGGCCGTGGACCTCTACCGCGGAAAGGTGGCCACGGACGCGGCTCAAGCCCATGAGTTGATGCGCGGCCTGCCCCAGGATCGCGGCATCAAGGACTTGCGGGCGGCGATGACTTATCTGGCCACGCGCAAAGACGTCAAGCCGGATCGGCTCGGCGCTATCGGCTGGTGCATGGGCGGCGGGTTCTCCATTCAACTGGCCGTCCACGAGCCGCGGCTCCGCGCTTGCGTGGTCAATTACGGCGCGCTGCCAACTGATCCCAACGACCTGCAGCAGATCGGCGCCGCGGTGCTGGGAAATTTTGGCGCGGAAGATCACGGGATCACCGTGGCAGACGTGGAAGCATTCAAAAAAGCAATGACCAACGCGCAGAGAGCATTCGAGGTGAAGATCTATCCAGGCGCCGGTCATGGATTTGAGAATCCGAATAACAGGGACGGCTACCGCCCGGAAGACGCCGCCGACGCCTGGATGCGCACCATCAATTTTTTCAAGTCAACCCTAAAGTAACCATTGACGATGCGCGTCTGAATGGGCCGCGTAACTTCTACGGCATTTCGCTGCTCATTTAACCGCCCGTACCATTGCACGCTGGGATTTCTCCTACTAGCCTCGTAAGTGAATCTTGAGGCAGCGGCAATGGACGAGCGATTCCAGAGCAACCGGCCGATTGACGAACAGCCGCAGGAACAGCCGCGCGGCGTGCGCATCGCTATTTTTGCCTCCGCGCTCCTCCTCCCTTTGACGCTGATGATCGCGCTGAAACCTGCCGCCGCGCGCGCTGCGTGGGAACAAATCGCCAGCATCATTCAATTGAAAAGCGACCCTCTTCCCGCTTCGCCGGCTAAATTTTCGGAGCACTTGAATGAAGGCCTCGCGAGTCTTGCGCCGCAACGCCAGGCCGAGCTGCTGCTCGAAGAATCGATTAATCATTACCAAGGAGCCATCGAGCAACTGTCGAGCCGTATGGATTCGTGGCGCGGCCATCTCAAACTGAACCCGCATCTTTCCGGCTTGCTCGATACGGCGCTTAATTCTAATGACCGGCGCGTGCGCGCGGCGGGAATCGAATTGGAGCTTGCTGTTTACAATCTCCCGAAGTCACCTGAAAGCGCGCAGGGCCTGATCCAGCGCATCGAATCCGATCCCGCCGCGCGACCCTGGGCTCTGTGGATGCTCGGCGCCATCGGCAATCGCGGCGTTGAACCCGGGCCGGCGCTCGAGACACTTCTCCGCTATTCGCGCGACGCGGATGAAAAAACGCGCCACTGGGCCGTTGAAGGACTCTCTCTCCTCGGCAGCGACGCGACGATTGAGCCTCTGCTCGATATTTTCCGGAATGATCGTTCGATGCAGGTGCGCGAGCGCGCCGCATGTGGCTTGGCCCAATCAGGAATGCTGACGAAAGATCAGCGCCTCACCGCCGTCCCCACACTACTCAACTACACGGAAGATTCCGCATTCGATTCGACCGCGAGGACCTGGGTCTATCAGGCACTGCGCGACATCACCGGCGCCAGCATACCCAATGATCCCACTGCATGGCGCAACTGGTGGGCCGAACACGCGCCCCGCTAACGCGCACGCCCTCAACGGCAACGGCTACACCACCCAAGAGAGTTGTTACAGCGCGATCAGTCCCGCACGAATCGCGAGCAGCGACGTAATAGCAACGGCCGCCCACAAAAGCACTCCCTGAATCAATGGGCGCGTTCCCACCTGTTTGAGCGTGCTCATCGAAAGCCCCGTACCGATCAAGTAGAGCGTCGCTGTCAAACCCACCCTGCCCAGGCGCGTCAGAACCGGATACGCCGGCGCAAATAGCGGCACGTAGGTGTTGGCGACGGCGGCAAGACAAAAAAACAAAATAAACCACGGCCATTGCACGCGCGCCTTGCTCTTCATCATGTAGGCCGTCACCAGCGCAATCGGCACGATCCACAGTGCGCGCGCCAGTTTCACAGTGATTCCGATCGCCAGCGCTTCGTTGCCGTATTTTGCGGCTGCGCCTACCACCGAACTTGTGTCGTGAATCGCCAGCGCCGCCCAAAGCCCGAATTGCGATTGGGTGAGGCGCAGGGCAGTTCCGATTAAAGGAAATATCAGCAGCGCAATCGAATTCAAGACAAACACAGTGCCGAGCGATACGGCGATCTCCTCGTCATCTGCATGGATGATGGGCGAGACGGCGGCGATCGCGCTTCCGCCGCAAATCGCCGTACCCACATTGATCAGGTACGACACTTTGCGGTCCACCACAATCAGCCGGCCGATGAAAAGTCCCAGCAGCATGGTGGTGGCGATGCCTGTGGCGGTGTACACAAACCCCGAGCCCCCGGCGCGCACCACCTGGTGCAAATTCATCCCGAAGCCCAGCGCCACGACCGAAGCTTGCAGCAGCCACCTCGATACCGTCCGGGTTTGCTTCGGGTACGGCACAGCAAGACTGAAGCCGTAAATCAATCCGGCCAGCAGCGCTACCGGCGGCGAAATTAGTCCGCTGGCGGCAAGAATCAGGCCCGCGAAGAAAATTATCTTGGCGGTCATTCAATCTCAAAGGAGTTGAGAAATTGGAGACGGCAATCGGATATCGTCATCAGTTCGAAGGGGATGTGGTAGTCCCGTGCGGGCTCGAACCGCAGACCTCTACCGTGTCAACCTACCACGATTACGAGATACAAGCACTTACACAGAATGGACGGCTGTCTTTCCGAGTTTTGTCCCTGTAACACAGGTATAAATCACAGGTAGGATTTACGGGTAAGCGCTCATAGTGGTAACGGAAGTGACTCAATGCCGAAAGGAGACAAGCCATGTCCTACAGCGTAGCGACCTTGCTGACCCGCAATCTTCAAGAAGTCTTCGGTGAAAACGACCCCGCGCGCCGGCGCGCGGCCGTTCAAGAGCTCTACACCGAAGATGGCGTGTTCTACGACCCCAGCAAGGGA
>Ga0307473_10000240_pt1 | contig 11431 bp, 10 predicted proteins | sample atmos_gasesAM5C__FD_203744 | JGI IMG/M metagenome (GOLD analysis project Ga0307473, IMG submission 203744) | Hardwood forest soil microbial communities from Morgan-Monroe State Forest, Indiana, United States - atmos_gasesAM5C_515 | ecosystem: Environmental > Terrestrial > Soil > Temperate...
TCTTCCGTTTCCTGACGGCTGGTTCGACCTTGTGATTTCGCTCACCGCAGTCCACAACTTCACCCACATCGAGCAGGGATTGAAGGAAATGAGGCGCGTGGGGAACAAGGTCTGGGTAATCACGCTCCTCAAGAAGTCTCCGAAATTTGCGAGCATGGAAGCGCTGCTCCGAAAGCTCTTTAAGGTCGAAACGGTTCTTGAGGACGAGACGGACGCGATATTTATTCTCCGCTAGATTACAGTTTGTACGTTACGCTGCCGCAGCTACCCATCTGGTCAGGCATCGTGGTCGTCGAGTGAAAGAATTTTCCTCGAATGACGGGCCGTTCGTATTTCTGAACGGGCTTGAAACGTGGCTTGTGCCAATAGGCGGGATTGTCTCTTGTTGTAATGCTTTCCAGAGCTGATTCGAGGAACGTAATGAAATTGGGCGCAACCGTGACGGCATCGTCTCGTTGTCGGGTATTGAGGACGACGATTTCGCCCTTGCCGGGAGCTTCTCGTTTGTACGAAATCAATTCGTTATCGAACACTCCGATGGGAACGACATAGAAGAAATCGCGTTCGCCATCATACGTGAACGTGTGCATTCGTAATGAGGAAATGCCAAGCAGGATGAGTTGTGGTTGGTGCGGTCCAAATTGAACGCGCCAGCCTCCTGTCCGTTTCAGGAAATGGCGGTAATCCGCAGGGAACTTGCCAAGAGCATTCTCGCGCTCTACAATAGCAGTCTCGGGAGCGTCTTCCTGCGTGAGCAGCGTGTTCAAGATAGTTGCGATATCCCCCATAGCTTCGACGTTGCGGGTGTTATCTTATAAGATTTTGTTTACTTGAGCGGATAGGTGCCGAAATGCTATTAAACGTGCGGTTTTTAAATCGCTTTATGGTGTCCGACCAAGCACAGTCCTCGTTAGTTACTTGCCGCGGCAGAACCGACGTTCTCGGGCGGCCTCAAGAGCGTCATGACATCGTTGCGACGAAACGCCACATTGCCGCGAGCGACGCTCCTCCGCTCTACGCAATCTTCATTCCTGCTCGCTTTGATTTCCCGCTCTCGCTCATCCGCTCCTCGGGCGTGTTCTGCGTCAACCGGCTTTCGGAAGAGCGCCACGGCGAAGTCGCGTTCTGCACTCGCCACGCGGGCGACCATCTCGACAAGTTCCAAGAAACAGGGCTCACGCTGGCGGAATGCGAGACGATTGACTGTCCAAGAATTGCGGAGGCCGTTGCCTATCTCGAGTGCGAACTCGTGGAAGAAAAGGCCGTGGGCGACCACGTGCTGTTCGTCGGCAAGGTCCTGCGCAGTGTTTCACCGCAATCTTAATAAAGCACAAGCAAGCAAAACGGGTTGAAAAGAGATGGACGCAGCAACCGCCGAGCGCATCAACAATCTTGCGAAGAACCTGAAGGACCTCCACCTCGCGGCATCGATGGAGGAAGCATTCTCCAAGGCGCGCGAAATCATTCTCGGAAACCAGGGCAGTGGCAAGCCCATCAGGGAATTGGTGGACAGCGAGCAGCGCATTGTCGAGACGGCGATGCAGGAAAGCGAAATCGTCAGCGAGGCAAAAACGCTCGAGCGCGACGTGAGCACGGTCAAGGAATCCAACACGAAGGACGAGCTCAACAACGCCGAGCTTGCGCAGGAAGCGTCGAAGGCGAGCGAGCAGCTCCAGAAGCATCAGAAGGAACTGGAAAAAATCCGTTCCGAAATCGAGGCAGCGAAGCGCGCGCTCGATGAAGCGAAGCAGGTCAAGGACCGCTTCGAGCGCCAGACGCCGGACATGACGCCGCCTGCTCAAAAGCCGCGTTCACAACTTTCTGAAGAAGACAAGAAGAAATCAGATCTTTCTCGCATTTTCAACTTTGGGAAGCGCTAGGGCGCAAATACTCGTTCGGGTGTTCAGCCACGCTGAGAAGTCCGCCTGCCGCTTGCGGCGTGTAGAGCAGGTTGCCGGGTTGGAGAACCGTTCGTTCGAGCAATTCCTTGGTGCGCCGGTCAATCAGCAATTCGTATCCTGACTTGCTCGACCACCTGCGCCTCCAGTAAAACAGTTTGTCCGCGTTCGCGAGAACGAAGTGTGCCGCGTCCTGAATGCAGCGTTCGTGCGCAGGAATGCCTTCGTGCGCCATCGTCACGTAGGATGCAATCAAGTCGGCGTTGGTGAACGACAATCCGTTGCGCTCATTTCCGGTCTTGCTCCGGAAGTCTGCGGGAATCTCCTGCGGTGTGAGCTGGACGTCGTTGAGGAAATTGGTGGCAAACGAATAGCCGTTGTCACGGCACCATTGCAATCCTTTTTCTGCGCTCCGCACTCGTTCCTCGATGGTGCCCGTTCCCGGAATTTTTTCCGCGCCTTCCGTTATTTGCTTGGCGGCATAGTCCAGGTGGCGGATGCGGTCAAATGCATGCTCGACAAAGTCTTTCGGATTGACGTACACATCATCTTCCGCCAGCTTCTGGTAGTTCGGAAGCCACGGAATGTCCAAGACTAAGCCGGTACGCACGACTTTCCGCACGGCACGGACCAAATCCAGCGGGTCAGTCATGCGCGAACATACCCCTTCATGAGCTCAGCGGCTTTCGCGAGCCGCGGCGCGTCTTCCTTGCGCAGCAGGCCGTAGGCAAGGTGTTCCTTCAGGTGCGGCAAATACGTGCGCTGGAAGTTGTTGAGGAATCCGCGCGCGTGCACCTTGCCTGCAATATCAAGCGTTCTTCCGATATCCATTTCCGGATGCTGTTCCTTGTAGTGTTCAATCGTGATGCACGGCTCCTGCAGCAACCGCACGGGTTCTTTCTGCATCTCGTAGGCCTTTGCGCAGGCGTCCTTGAAGACTTTTGCCTTCATCTCTTCGGGCAGTTTTCCGATGCTCTGCTGGAGAAGCCCCAATTGCGTGTACTCCTCGCTCGTCGTGTTGTCGCGCGCATAGCGGAGCTTCCGCTGCATCACGACCAGTCCCTCGAGTTGGTCCTTGAAATCATAGACGCACTCCATGCGGACTGCGATGTTGCGCAGCTTGTGCTTGTCTGCCCCTGCAATTGTGTCCATCCGTCCGAAAGTCCACCGGTTCAGGCAGCCCTTTGCAAGGCGGTAATCGGATTGATTGAGTACCTTGTTAAAAAGATAGTGCTGGTGCACGTGGTCGTGGTGCCACAAGGGCTTGTCGTGCTTCAGCGCAGGAAGCAGGTCATTGATGATGCTTGCGAGCGGCTCTTCGTACGCGGTGAGGAGTTCGCTGTTTCTCGCAATGCGGTAGTCTGCGTACGGAATTCCATCCAAGAGCCGTTTTGCCTCCGCAACGGTGAGCGACTGTTCATCCGCGACTTTCTTTTCAAGTTTTGCTGCCGTATCTTTGATGACGCCTGCGTGTTCCATGTGCCACAGGTCCTTCATCACGGGCATGTAGGCGTCCGAGGGGAACGTGCGGTTCTCGGCGATGAACGCAACGACAAGCTTCACGTCGCTGCGGCTCGTCTTGTAATACGGGTCCTTGAGATGCTGGACTGCCAGCCGGACGTCCTGCGGCAGTTGCTGTTTCGAAATCCATGCCAATTGGCTGCCGAGGTAGTCCGGGCTGGTCTCCTTGACGGGTCCGGAATGGTGGAGAAATGCGAATGGTTTGCCTTCGTCAAGCACGAGCCCTTCGAGGTCGTCCTGCACGGACTGGCGCTTCCTTGCGGCGCTCTTCTTGTCCTGTTCGAGAATGACGCCGGTGCCGAGGCCATAGCCCGCGAGGATTCTGCCGCAATCGTGGCCGATGAAGTGTTCGCGGTCTCCCGGGACATGCGCGCGGTAGCCGTCCGCGTGGCGTGTGCCGCACATCCAGCAGGACTGCATGACGTCCGTCTTGACGCGGTCCTCGATGCGAATGCTCCTCACGGCGTTCGGGAGGTTGTCGAACTCGCCGAGCCGGTAGAGGAACTCAAAGCGCTTTTTCGCCTTGCTGTTGTTGTTCGCCCAGGCAACCGTGATGTCGCGTCTGAGCCGGCGCGCGAGCGTTCCTTCGACGTTCCGCGGTGCCCATTTCCTGATTGCGTAGTAGAGTTGATTTGCCATGCCCGAATGGGCGTCAGCAAACTATATGAGAACGTGCGGTGATGTACTACACCACACTAGGGACGTTCATAGTTGCGGAACAGCCACGGCTTCCCGCGGCGGTCTTCCATGAATTTGTTGAACGCGGCCTCGCCGTAGTCGTACGGGTTGATGCCCGGATACGTCGTGCGCTGGAAATTGCGTTCGAGGATTCTTCCCGCGAAAAGCTCGGTGAGGTCCTCGTCAATCATCACTTTCTTGCCGAGCTTCCATGCGTATGCGGCAAACCGCTCGACTTCGTCCCAGAGGTAGAAGCCGCCCACGCGGAGTTCGCTCACCTGGTGGAAATTGCTCATGATGAAGCGCTCATCCGTCATGCCGCCCTGGATGCCGTTACGGTACGGAAGGACGTAGTCATGCTTATGGACGTCAATCTCCGTAGGCATGTGCTTGCCGTCTTTGAGGAAATAGATGATGGTGTACTTCTGCTTCCGATAGCGGAGATGAATGCAGTCATTAAACGCATCGTAGTGGAGCTTGCGGAACTTTTTCATCGTCTCCACCCGGCTCTGCTGGAGCAGCTGCTCGAGGTCCTCGGGCTTGGTGTTGATGAGCTTGATTTGGCGTTCTTGTCCTGACGGCGTGTTGCGCCACGTGCTGACGTTCTTCAGCAGTTCTTGCTCGAACTGTTCCAGCACGGGGTTGAGATAGATGAACGCCTTCTCCATACGGAGTGCCCTCCAGGGGCCTTTTATATGGTTTATGATGAGCACATCCATGGCGCAATGTTTATAAAGCGTCCCCTGTGCCAGTCGAGTAATGGGAGTGTAGCTCAACCTGGCTAGAGCATCTGGCTCTTAACCAGAGGGTTGGGGGTTCAAATCCCCTCACTCCCGTATTTTTTCTTCAAATAAACGACGCGTCAAAAGTGCGGCAAACGCATAAGGAGGCCAAGGCAGTTTTGACGTTGCGTCGTTGCAAAACACCCTTTCCTCGTCGAGCCAAAAGTGCGTTTAAATCAACTTATGGACGCTATAAACGTATTTTACGATGGAAAAGCTTATAAAGAATCCGCCATCTAATTACAAGAAAGTGGGTGAAGCGAAGCGCTTCTTTTTACCGACCAAAACGACCATGACAGACCAAACTGCCCAAACCGAAAGCTACGGCGCCAAGGACATCCAGGTTTTGGAAGGCATGGAGGCCGTGAGAAAGCGCCCCGGAATGTACATCGGTTCCACGGACGTCCGCGGACTCCACCACCTCGTGTACGAAGCCGTTGACAACGCGATTGACGAGGCGCTGGCGGGCTTTTGCACGAAAATCAAGGTTATTCTGCGTCCTGATAATTTCGTAACCATTGAGGACAACGGTCGCGGCATTCCCGTTGACCTGCACCCGAAGTTCAAGATTCCCGCCGTCACGGTTGTGATGACGATGCTCCACGCCGGAGGCAAGTTCGACAAGAACGTCTACAAGGTCTCCGGCGGACTGCACGGCGTCGGCATCACGGTCACGAACGCGCTTTCCGAGCGGTTGATTGTCCACGTCAAGCGCGACGGCCGAGTCTGGAGACAGGAATTCCGGCAGGGCAAGCCCGTTGCGGATTTGGAAGACCTCGGTCCTGCCCAAGGCACGGGAACGGCCATCACGTTCAAGCCCGACTTCACCGTCATGGAAAAGGGCGACTTTTCGTACGACACGCTGCTTTCGCGCCTGCGCGAACTCGCATTCCTCAACAAGGGCATCGACATCACGCTTCGCGATGAACGCGTCGATCCCGCAAAGGAACAGACCTTCAAGTTCGACGGCGGCATCGTTGAGTTCGTCGAGCACCTCGACAAGGTGAAGCCGAAGCTCTTCCACAAGGTATTCTACGTCGACAAGGAACTGAACGCGCACCGCGTCGAAGTCGCCTTGCAGTACACGACGGATTACAATGAAACCTTGTTCGCGTTCGCGAACAACATCAACACGCACGAGGGCGGTTCGCACTTGACCGGATTCAAATCTGCATTGACGCGCACCATCAACAACTATGCGGAAAAGCACAAGCTGCTCGAGGCAGACAAGCTCACGTCGGAAGACGTCCGCGAAGGTCTGACGGCAATCATCTCAGTCAAGGTCCCGAACCCACAGTTCGAGGGACAAACGAAAACGAAGCTCGGCAACAGCGAAGTCAAGGGACTGGTCGATTCCGTTGTCTCGGAAGCATTGATGACGTTCTTTGAAGAAAATCCATCGGCGGCAAAAGCTATCGTTTCGAAATGTTCCGAAGCAAGCCGCGCACGCGAAGCCGCAAGAAAAGCGCGCGAGCTCGTGCGCCGCAAAGGAGCGTTGGAATATTCGACGCTGCCGGGCAAGCTTGCCGACTGTGCGTCACGCGACCCGACACTCTCGGAACTGTTCCTGGTCGAAGGAGACTCCGCAGGCGGCAGTGCAAAGCAAGGCCGCAACCGGGAATTCCAGGCCATTCTGCCGTTGAAGGGAAAAATCCTGAACGTCGAAAAGGCGCGCTTGATCAAGGTGTTGCAGAACGACGAAATCGGCACGATGATTACGGCCATCGGCACGAGCATCGGTGACGAGTTTGATGTCACGAAACTGCGCTACCACAAAATCATCATCATGACGGACGCGGACGTCGACGGCAGCCACATCTCGTGCCTCCTGCTGACGTTCTTTTACCGCTACATGCAGCAGCTCATTGAGGCGGGCAAGATTTACCTCGCGACGCCGCCGTTGTACAAGCTGCAAAAAGGCAAGTCCGTGAAGTATGCGTACAACGACGCCGAAAAGGACGCGCTCGTGAAAGAAATGGGCGAGAACGTCGGAATCTCGCGATACAAGGGTCTGGGAGAAATGAATCCGCAGCAGTTGTGGGAAACCACGATGGACCCGACCATGCGAATCCTGAAGCAAGTCACGATTGAGGACGCCGTCCTCGCGGACCAGATGTTCACCGTCCTGATGGGCGACGAAGTCGAGCCGCGCAAGGACTTCATCCTGACGCACGCGAAGGAAGTTAAAGAGCTTGATGTTTAGTTTGTTTAAATAGTTTTTAGGCACTCTTCCCCACTTCTATAGTATACTATTCTCAGAATACAAATCCATATAAAACGTGTTTTGAGTGCCCCTAAAATGCTGCTGTGGGGTGGGATATATGGAACGGCTACTCGTCCAAACGCGCGCTTCTGACAAGGACCCGTCGCTTGACGACCAGAAAATCGAGGGAAAACCCTTCCGCGAGTATTTCAGGCAATTCGATATCAAGACGTTGAAGGACGGCGACCTGGTTGCGTCGTGCCACGGCAACACGGACTATTCTCTTCGCGCTGCGGAGCAAATGCAGAAGCTCGCTGATGAAGGCCATCGCGTCGTTTCAATTCAGACCGGAGGACTGTATTTTGCGCGCCCGAGCTTGGAAGCGGCAACGGCGCCCACGGTTCCTATAATTAGCGTTCCTCTCGGTGGTTTGGATGCCTTCCTCGCGGCCAACCTGCCTGCGGGCGTGGCTGCGATTGGCGGCGTGTCTGTTGGCAATTACGAGACTGCCGCTCGCGTCGCAGTGAACATCCTGACCAGAACCCATGCAGGTATCACGCAATGGGGCATGCAGTCAACGCGGCTGACGGACGCCATCAAGTTGTTGCGCCTGCCCGTCTACCAATCCATATCGCCTGTGAAGCAAGAATTTGCATTTGCAGTCGGAGTGCTCATCGGTGAAGTGCACCCGACGGATTTCGCCGCATTCGAAAAGTGTGCACCCCTCGGCGTGTACAGCACCGGAGTCGACCCGAACTACACGATGCGCGCGAGCAAGGATATGAAGCACAGCGTCTATGTGCGCGGTCCGGAAAACCTTGCGTATTTCGCGGCAAAAATTGTCGCGATGGAAAACGAGGACGTCGCGAACGCGTTGAAGGAAGCGAAGCTCGCGAAATCAAAGACGTACAAAGCACCCAACCTGACGCTTGAAGCGTTCGACTGACCATGACCAACTACTTGACGGAAACGGAAACGCGCAAGCTTGTCGAGAACTATATGGAAACGGAAGGAGCCATCAGTTCGACACAGGCCATCCTCGATTCAGGAGCCATTTCCCGACTGAAAGGCTATCGCGTCCGTCCGGGAAAAGTCTCGGACTCGATTTTCGGCGGAACGTTCGAGCACAAGGGCGTCACGTACGAAAACCCGCCGCTGAACGACCGCAACGGAAACCCGGTCCGCGTCATGGTGCGCACCGAACGAATCTCGACGCACGACATCACGCGCGGCAGCATCCCGTTCAAAGACCAGATTCTCGCGGAAAACCACAACTTCATGCGGAAACTGCTGCGCGGTGCTTTGGGCACGTCGCAGTACGACGTCCCGGGACTCCCGGACAACGCCGTGGTTATCGCTGCAGAAGACCTCAAGCAGCTCGGCGTGGAAAACGTCATGCGCGCGTACATGGCAAAGAGCACCACCTCAACTTCTTTGTACCAATGGTATGTTGCGCGCGGAAACCGCGGCAGGTTCGCAGGACATTTCGTTCCGGAAGGGCTCTTCACGAATGGCCCGTTGCCGTACATCATGGACACGCCCTCGACAAAGTCGGACAAGAACGATGAAACCGTCGACCCCGACTATCTCTTTGACTCGGGAGTCTGCACGCCGCAGCAGTTCCGACAAATCCGAAACGCAGGCATCTTCGCGTTCGGACAGGTATCGCAATACCTCGCCGCACGAGGCATCATTGCCGTTGATACCAAGACCGAGCACGGCATCAATCGCAAAGGCGAAATCGTTTCCCAGGACGAAATCTGGACCATGGACTCGAGCCGGTTCTGGCGGGCATCGGATTACGACAAGCAACTGGCGCTCTATCGCGCGGGAAAAGACGAAGACCTCCTGAAGCACATCAAGGACATCAATCCTGCCGCAAAGGAAAAGGACTATCTCGAAGGCGGCCGCATCGTCATCACGCCGTTGAGTCTCTCGAAGGAATTCGCACGCGGATTTTCCGAAGGAGACAAGGGCTACACCGCAGAGCAGCGTGTCATCATCGGCACGCGGTATATCATGGGCATTCAGGAATTGCTCGGCAAGTGCTTCGCGCCCGACATGCGCTCGCGCGACGAACGCGTCATCCGCGGACTCGAAACCGTCGTGAAGGAGCTGCTCTGATGCTCACTGAGCTTCTCGCGATTTCGCCGGTCGATGGCAGGTATCGCGATGACGTCAAGGAGCTCGTTCCCTACTCGTCAGAAAAGTCGCTCATCGAGCACCGCCTCGAGGTCGAAGTGGAATACCTGCTCGCGCTCGAGCGCTTCGGCATCACCCAGTTCACGGACGGAGAACGCCAAACGCTCGTTGACACTGTCAGGAATCTTTCGGATGCAGATGCCCAGATGATCAAGGACATCGAGACCAAGGGCGTCGAGGGCATCAACAAGGGCAAGAAGACCGACCACGACGTCAAGTCGCTGGAATTCTGGATGCGGAACAAGTTCAAGGGCGGCTCGCTCGAGAACAAGATGGAATATTTCCACATCTGCTTAACGTCGGAGGACGTCAACAACCTGTCCTATTCCATGATGCTGCAGAACGGCGTCCGCAAGTGCATCGTGCCCGCTCTCATCAAGCTCGAGGAGACGCTCCTCGGATTCGCGGAGAAGTATGCTGCGATGCCGATGCTCGGCCGCACCCATGGACAGCCCGCCATCCCGACGACTGTGGGCAAGGAGCTTGCGGTGTTCGCGTATCGCTTGTCAGGAGAGCTTGAGGATTTGGCGAAGACGCGCCTGAAAGGAAAGCTCAACGGCGCCATCGGGAACTACAGCGCGTTTGAAGCGACCTTCCCGGGCAAGGACTGGGTTCTGTTCGCGAAACGATTTGTGGAGTCCTTCGGCTTGGAGTTCGCGCCAGTCACGACGCAAATCGAGCCGCATGATTCCATGGCAAACCTGTTCGGCAAGATACGCCACATCAACACGATTCTCATTGGATTCGACCAGGACATGTGGCAGTACATCAGCGACGAATACATCGTGCAGAAGCGCGAGGAAGGAACCGTTGGCTCGTCGACGATGCCGCAGAAAATCAATCCCATCAAGTTCGAGAACAGCGAGGCGAATCTCGGCGTATCGAACGCGCTTCTCGGATACTTCGCGGACAAGCTCCCCATCTCGCGGTTCCAGAGAGATTTAAGCGACAGCGCGACCCAACGCTGGATGGGACCAGGATTGTCCGCTGCGCTGCTCGGGTACATCAACACGCGCCGCGGGTTCACGAAGTGCGAGCCGAACGAGCAGCATTTGCGTGCGGAACTGGATGCGCATTGGGAAGTGCTTGCCGAGCCCATTCAACAAATTCTCCGACGGGAAGGCGTCAATGACGCGTACAATGTCCTCAAGGAACTCACACAGGGCAAGGTCTGGAATCAGCAGTCTATTGCTGAATTTCTCGACAAGGCAAAGCTGAACGACAAGACACGGCACGAGATTGCTCAGCTCACGCCGTTCAATTATGTCGGCCGCGCGCCCGAACTTGCTCAAAACGCCGTGCAGCACGTCAAGGGCGTCCTGGAGCGCGTGAAAAATTACGTGGGGTACGATGGCTAAGCACATTATCAGGGAACCGGGACGCACCTACCAGGAGTTCAGCCTGCTCACAGGACTCACGAAGCGCGACTGCTCCATCACGACAGTCGGTCTCGAAACGAAACTGCACGACAACCTCGTGCTCAAGATTCCGCTCGTCGGAGCGGCGATGATGTCCGTCACGGGCTACGAGATGGCGCTCGCGCTCGGCAAGGAAGGCGGCATCGGCGTGCTTCCCGTGCGGCTTCCGGTGGATGTGCAGGCAGACATCGTGAAGCGCATCAAGAATTACGAGATGGCGTTCGTCCAGGAACCCGTGACGGTGCGTGAGAACGTGCTCATCGAGGAGGCGTTGCGCGAAATAAAGCGGCACGGCCACTCGAAGATTCCGGTCTGTGACATCACGCACAAGTTCGTCGGCATGTTCGACCAGCCGCACTATTGGAAAACGAGCGCAGGACCCGGCGACCTCGTCACGAAAGCAATGATTCCGCTCAAGGACGTGCCGTATGTCTGCAAGCCCGACATCACGGTTGATGAGGCCAAGCAGGCAATGGATGAGCGGAAGGAAAACTATCTGGTCGTGCTCAATCAGGATAACACGCTCGTGAAGTTGGCGTTCAAGAAGGACGAGGCGAAAATCAAGGTCGCTGCAGCGATTTCGACGCACGAGGGCTGGCAGCAGCGCGTCGAAGCCAATGCCGAGCAGGGCGTCGACCTCATCTCGATTGATACCTCTGACGCATTCAACGAATTCACCAGCGATGTCGTGAAGCACTACAAGGCAATGAAACTGTCTGCCCCGCTTTG
>Ga0307473_10000241_pt1 | contig 11424 bp, 10 predicted proteins | sample atmos_gasesAM5C__FD_203744 | JGI IMG/M metagenome (GOLD analysis project Ga0307473, IMG submission 203744) | Hardwood forest soil microbial communities from Morgan-Monroe State Forest, Indiana, United States - atmos_gasesAM5C_515 | ecosystem: Environmental > Terrestrial > Soil > Temperate...
CCTCCCGCTCATGACTGCCTCCTCTCGGTTGTGCGAGCTATGTCGGCATCTTGGAAACGTCCTGCGCCTTGATGATACCCAGCGGGAGCGTTACGCCCGCCGCCTGAGCCACTTTCCGCGCCATCGTGTCGTCGAGCGCACCGCTCGCCGGCTTGTCGACATCGATCACCTTGGCCGCACGCAGGTAAACGTAGGTCTCCATGAGCAGCTTGCGCACGCGCTCATCGAACACAAAAGGCTTCTCGTCTCGTATCGGGCTGCCGCCCGCGGACGGCGGTATCGCCCCGTAAATCGAGAACCACGCCATGGGCACGGTAATGCCCGCGGTCTGGCTCTTCACGAACTCGGCCACTCTGGTCCAGTTCTTCGGATCGATCACGTACTGCTGCGCCTCGAGCTCTGTCCTGAGCCATGCTTCGACGATATCGGGCCGCGCTTTGATGAAATCCTCGCGCATCGCGATGGCACCGGCGTCCGAAATCCCGAACGTGTACCCGGTGGCGACGATGCGGGCAACGCCCTCGCCGACGATGTCCCCGATTCGCGAGACCGAAGGCTCCCACAGCACCGCGGCGTCGATCTTGCCGGCGCGCAGATTCGTGGCAATGACCTCGATCGATTGATTGAGGATCGCCGCCGGTTTGATCTTGGTGATCTCGATGACCAGCCCGAGAAAGCGATGCGCGCAGCTGCCCTGCGGCGTCGCCAGCGTCTTGCCATCGAGCCATCTGACCGCCTCCTGCGGCGAACTGAACTTCGGCGCATCGGCGCGCACCATGATCACGTTGCAGCGCTGGCCCGGTGAAAGGCCGGTATTGGCCACCAGGTCGATCGGGGCGACGCTGCGCTTGGTCGTCGCGACGACCGCCGGCATGTCTCCCAGGTAGCCGATCTGCTGCTTGTTGGCGAGCATCTGGTTGACGATGATCGAGCCCTGCAGAGCGTTCTGAAACTCGACTTCGCTGCCCGGCGGAAGGTGCTTTTTCCACAACTCCAGTGCCCGGATCACCACCGCCGAGTAAGAGATGGTGTCGTAGGGCTGATAGCCCACGACCAGCTTGACCGGCTCGGCCGCCGCCCCGGTGCCTGCGGCCAGCGCAGCCAGCAGGACGAGGCCTGTTTTCAGCTTCATTATTTCGCTCCCGATGATGCAAGATAACGCGCAATCAGCGCTGCAAGCCGGCGCATGACGATAAATCCCGCCGCGGGATCGCCTTCGAGCACGCGCAGCGCCGCCTTGCCGTTGATGCGCAGCAGCGCCGACTCCTCCAGGCAGCGCGCGCTCGCGATGCGCGCCGGGTAGCCGTCGAGGAGCGCGGCCCAGCCGAACACCTCGCCCTTCTTCAGCATGAAGCCGCCTGGCGCGGTGCGGTCGCCGCGGCCGATGAGAAACTCGACGCGGCCCGACTCGAGCACGAAGAAGTCCTCAGCCTGGTCGCCCGGCCGATAAAGCATCGCGCCGGCCGGGTAGGTCTCGCGCCTGGCAAGGCGCGCGAGGGCGTCTATGGTTCCGGAGGGCACGCCGTTGAAGAGCTCGCCCGTGCCGAGCGCGCTGTCGTCGCCGCCGAGATAGAGCGAATCGCCTTCGACCGTGACCGGATAGCGCTGCAAAGGGGCCTCGGCGATCCCGAGCGGAGCGCCGGTGCGCACATCCCATTGCCATAGATGCATGTGGCAGGTGAGCACCGAGCCGTCGAACAGGCCTTCGCACAGCGGCACGTCCTGATGCGGGCAGACCGCCTGGAAGCCGAAGAACTCGCCGCCCGCGTTCGCCACCACCAGCCTGAGGCCGCCCTCGGCCTCGCACTCGCGCAGGCCGTTCTCGGGGACATCGGCGACGCGGCACACAAGTCGTTTGGTCATGGTCCGCTCAGCTGAACTTGTCGTAGCGGATGTTGTCCGTTGTGAGCTTTGCCTCGAGCAGCAGCACGCGGATCGCGGCGTCGACCGCAGGCGGCGGGCCGGCGACATAGGCGCGGACCTCCTGGTACCTGCCGGCCATCATGCGCATCGCGACCTCGTGCACCAGGCCGCGCGCAAAGCCGAGCTGCGGCCATTCGCTCCTGGCGGACGCCGGCACGTCCTCATCCGACAATGCGACCGTGATTTCCAGTCCTTGCACCCTGAGTGCGCTCAATTCCCTGAGGAAAAACGCGTCGCGCATCGTCCGTACGCCGAAGAAGACCCAGCCGCGGTGGCGATCGAAGTAGCGCTCTCGCGCCGCGCGCGACAGGATCGACATCATTCCGGCGATGCCCGAGCCGCCGGCGATGCACAGCAGGTTCTTGGCGAGCGCCGGATCGAACGTCGCTTTGCCTAGCGGACCGAAGGTCTCGAGGCGCTCGCCTTCGCGGTCGGCGCCGAACAGCCACTCCGAGAAGCCGCCGCCGGGCTTGCGCTTGACGACGAAATCGAGCTGCCGCCCGCCGCGCTCGAAGTTGCACATCGAGTACGCCCGGTAGCCCGGCAGGCCCGCCGGCGCGAGCAGCACGAACTGCCCGGCGTCAAAGTCGCGCGGCCGCTCCAGCTCGACGCCGAACGCTATCACGTCGTGCGCCAGCCTGCGCGGCGCGCGCACGGTCCCCGCGCAGGCGTCGGGGGTACAGGCGCCCGGCTCCATCGCGTACACGAATTTCGATACCTCCAGCATCAGGTCTCCGTCGGCGGCGCACTGGCACATCAGGAACTCGCGCTGCTCGGGCTTGACGTACTTGCGTCCCGGCGCGTCGCGCCAGCCGTCGTGCAGCTGGCCCGAGATCAGCTTGGCCTTGCAGGTGCCGCAGGTTCCGGTGGCGCATTCGTACGGCAGGTCTATTCCGGCGCGCAGGCCGGCGTACAGCACCGATTCGCGCGGCCGCGCGTCGAACTCGAAGCCCCGGTTGCGCGCGTTGAGCTGGACCCGCATCTGTCAGAACGGGATGTGGTAGCCGTAGCCGAGCAGCCGCGTGTCGAGCTTCACGACCCGCCGCAGGAGCTTCGGTTGCGCGCCGTCGAGCTTGACGGTGTCGTGGAACCGGCCTACCGCGAAGAGCTCGGTCGCGCCGCCGTCCAACTGGGTGCGGAAGACCTGCAGCGCTGAAACTACCGATGCATTTCTTGAAGAATCCAGATCTACGGTGTACACCGTCGCGTGGCGCGTAAGGGGCGAGTGGTCGCTGTTGTGCTTCGGAAGGTTGGTAAACAGCGTCTCCATGCCCTTCTTGTCGTGGTCGAGCCAGACCATGTCGCGCTTGATCTCCGCGCTGTGCGTCGTGATCGTGTAGCGAAAGGCCTCGTCGCACAGGTCGAGGAACGCCTTGAAGTCCCTGCCGTCGAGCGCAAGGCACGAGCGGTAGACCAGCTCCTCGATCGCCTGGCGCTGTTCGGACTTGATCACTTAGTAGGGATGGTAGGCGGGCCGGCCCATGCGCCGCGACCACTCGGCGTAGTAGTGCCGCATGCCGACCTCGTCGTGGATGGTGCTGTTCTCCTCGCGTCCCTGCAGCACCCAGCGGCTGTCCGTGCCCTGGCGCATCGCGCGTCCCTGGCCGTGGACGCCAAGCAGATCCTCGTGCAGGTTGCGGCCGAACGGTCCCCAAATCGTGTTGTGGTCGAACACGCGTTGCGCGCGCTCCTCGGCCGTGTCGCGCTTCAGGCCGAGTCCGCGGAACTCTATCAGCACCTCGTTCGGGCCGAGCGGGATCGCGGTGTCGATGCGCAGCACCGACGTGCGCAGGTTGTAGGTCAGGCCGGGGAATAGATCGACCATGTACCACCCGCCGCGCGCCATGCCTGGCCAGCCGACCGCGCGCTCCTTGGAGCCCTCGTACTTGTCGTACTGGATCTGCATCGAGCCCACGGTCGCGTGCCCGTTCGGGAAGCCGGTATATTTGCGCTCGAAGTAGCCGGGCTGCAGCATGCCGGTGATGCGGTTAAAGTAGTGCAGGAAGTCGTGGTAGAACTCGCTGTTGGTGTCGTGCCACAGCTTGAAATTGGTGCGTACATGGGCTTTGTGGAAGTGGAACACTTCCATCGGCTCCTGCATGTAGGGCTCGAGGATGTCCAGTGCGCCGCCGATCGACTCGCGCAGCGGCACGCAGTCGTCGGCGAGGTTCACCCACACGAAACTACCGTACGCGACCTCGCACTTCACTTCGCGCAGCGCGGCGTCTTCCTTGCGGAAGCGATCCTGGTAGCCCTGCTCGGCGCGCGTGATCTCGACGCAATTCCCGCGCGTGTCGAACGACCACTGGTGGAAGATGCAGGTCATGCGCTTCGCGTTGCCCGACGGGTCGTGCAGGATCGTGTTGCCGCGGTGCGGGCAGATGTTGTAGAACGCGCGCACCCTGGCGTCATCGCCGCGCACCACGATCAGCGGAACGCCCGCCGGATGCGTGAACAGGCGATAGTCGAAGGCCTCGGGCAGCTCCGACTCGTGGCAGGCAATGATCCACGAGGGCCTGAACAGCTTCTCCTTCTCCTCCTTGAAGATCGCCTCGTCGGTATAGAGGCGTGAATCGACGTAGTGCGTCGCCGGGAATTTCGGCGGCGCGCTCCACTCGGCGGCGGTTCTACCCATGATCAAGTCTCCTTCAGGGCGATTCTGTGCCTGCGCCGCCGCAGGCGGCAAGTCACTTGCAGTTGGTCATGCAGCGCACCGCCCTGGTATCGGGCCGGTCATCGAGCAGGAAACCGTTGCGGTTTGGCATCTGCACCTGCGCCAGGCGGGTGGCGTCCATGACCGCGTCGGCGGGCACCAGGCCATTCAGATTGAGCAGATAGGCCGATACCGCATAGACCTCGTCGGCGCTCAGCGTCTGCGGCCGGTCCATCGGCATCGCGCGGCGGATGTAGTCGAACAGGATCGGGGCGTACGGATACATGCTTCCCGGCGTGAGCACGCGGGTATTGGTGGTGAACGAACCGATGCCGCCGACCATCGTGGCGTACATCGGGCCGCCCTTGGCGTCCGCGCCATGGCAGGCAACGCATTTCGCTTCGTAGAGCTTCCTGCCTTCGGCGACGCTCCCCTGCCCGGCAGGCAGGCCCCGCCCGTCGGGAGTGCGGATGTCGATGTTCCAGGCGGCGAGGTCGGCCTCGCTCATCGGCTGGCCGAAGCGCGGCTTGTCGGGCAACGGTTGCACTGCATGCGGCCCCGTGCTGCCCAGCGGAATGCCGCTCGACGACTTCATACCGCCGCCGATGCTCGCGCAACCCCACAAGGCACCTGTGATCAAGATAAAAATCAGCTTACGCTTGGCCGATCGCATTGCGCACCTCGCCTTTGGCGTTGACCGACCAGGGTTGAATGCCGTTGTGGTGCTGCACGAAGCCCGCGATCGCGCGCGCCTTCTGGATTTCCTGCACTGCCGGCTGCACGTAGCCCGTGCTGTCGAGCGCGCGGCTCATCAGCACGGCCGGGGCGCCGTTCCAGTCCCAGCCGGCCTTGAAGCGCGTCAGGCATTTGTCCATGATCGGCTCTTCGAGCATCGCCTCGCGCCAGTTCCTGCCGCCGTCGACCGACACGTCCACCGCGCGGATCCTGCCCGCGCCGGACCAGGCCAGGCCGGTGATCTCGTAGAAGCCGGGACCCTTGAGCTGCTGTCCGCCCGAGGGCGAGGTGATGACGGACTTGCATTCCATCACCATGCTGAACTGCCGCCACTTGCCTTCCGGCATCGGATCGGTATAGCGCGCGGTCTCGCTGCGCAGGTGCCAGGGCTCATCGGAGACCTTGATGCGCCGCAGCCACTTGACGCTGGTGTTGCCTTCCCAGCCTGGAAGCACGAGCCTCACTGGATAGCCGTTTTCCGGCCGCAGGCGCTCGCCGTTCATCGCGTAAGCGATGATGGCGTCGTCGAGCACTTTTTCCATCGGGATCGAGCGCGCATGCGCCGCCGCGTCGGCGCCTTCGAACAGCGCCCACTTGCCGCGCGGATCGATGCCCGCCTCCTCGAGCAGCGTGGCGGCCGGTACGCCGGTCCACAGCACGCCCGACAGAAGGCCGTGCGTCTGCTGCACCGTGGTCGAGGCCGGCTTGAGCCAGTCGGTGAGGCCGTTGCCCGAGCATTCGTGGAAATGAAAGCGCGACACCGACGGGTAGCGCACGAGATCGTCCATCGCAAACGCCAGCGGCTGCTTGACCATGCCGTGGATCGCAAGCCGGTGCTTCGCGGGATCGATGTCTGGCGTGCCGGCGTGGTGGCGCTCGAAAACCAGGCCGTTCGGCGTAATGATGCCGGGCTGGTGCTGCAGCGGCGTCATGCTCCAGTCCGACCAGTTCTGGCGGTTCTTCAGGACGTCGCTGCGCCGCCGGGCGACATGCGCCTCGTACTTCGAAGGCACGCCGTACATGGCTTCGGGAATCGCCCGCCCCGGCTCCTGCGCGCTCGGCGGCACGGTTAGCGGCGCCGCACCTGCGCTTGCGGCAACCGCGCCCCCGGTCAATGCCGCGGTCTTACGCAAAAAATCTCTACGGCTGGATATTCTCGCCATGAGTCCTCCTCCCGTGTGGCGGATTCAGTATGCCCTCAGCCGCTCAGGAATGTCCACTCAGCTCGGCGACGGCGAGCGCCCGCGGTTCGCCTGCCCTGGCCGCCTGCAGCGCGCGCCATACGCGCTGAGGAGTCGCCGGCATGTCGAAATGCGTAACGCCGGCCTGACGCAGTGCGTCGAGCACTGCGTTCATCAGGCAGGGCATCGAGCCGGTGACCCCGGCCTCGCCCACGCCTTTGGCGCCGAGCGGGTTGGTCTGTGTCGGCACCGGGTGATCGAGGAGCGTGAGGTTGTTCACCAGGAGCGCGCGCGGCATCGGGTAGTCCATGAAGCTGCCGTTCAGCAGCTGGCCGCTGTCCGGGTCATAGATCGCCTGCTCGCCGAAAATGTGGCCGGCACCCTGGGTGATGCCGCCCTGCATCTGTCCTTCGACGATCTGGTGGTTGATGATGTTGCCGGCGTCGTCGCAGGCGACGTAGCGGACGATCTCGGCGCTGCCGGTTTCCACCTCGATCTCGACTTCGGCGATGTGGCAGCCGTTGGGGAAGGTCGTCCCGACCTTCTTTTCCTTCAGGTCCACGTCCAGCCGGCCGGGATGCTTCCTGGCGAGCGCCGCCAGCGCGACCTCGCGGTCGGTGCCCTGGATGCGGTATTTGCCCTCCAGGAACTCGACGTCGGCCGGCGCGGCCTCCAGCTCCTCCGCGGCAAGCGCGAGACCTTTCCTGACGACCTCCTGCGACGCCATCAGCATCACGCTCCCCACGCCCAGGAGCGAGCGCGAGCCTCCGGTGGGATTGCCGAGCAGCTGCATGTCCGGGTCGGCGGTGCGCAGCCGGATCGATTCCATCGGCACGCCGAGCACGCCGGAAACGATCTGCGCATACGTCGTCTCGTGGCCCTGGCCGTGGGAATGCGACGTCGCGCGCAAGGTGATGCGCGCCGCGTCATCCCACGTGATCTGTACCTGGTCGTAGGGCGCGAAGCCGCCCGCGCCGCTCGCCTCGATGTAGGTGGCGATGCCGCGCCCGCGCAGCAGGCCGCGGTTGCGGGATTGCGTTCTTCTCTCCTCGAATGAATTCCATTCCGCGGCCTTCAGCGCCTTGTCGAGCACGCCCTCGAAGTCGCCGCAGTCGTATTCGAATCCGGTGGCGATCTTGTACGGAAATTTGTTCTGGGCGACGAGGTTGCGGCGGCGGAGCTCGGCGGGGTCCATGCCGAGCTCGTGCGCGGCCTGGTCGACCAGGCGCTCGATCGCGTAGGAGCTGACCGGCCGGCCCGCGCCGCGGTAGGCGGCGGTGGGAACCGTGTTGGTCAGCACGAGCTTCGCCTGCACGTGGACGGCCTGGACGTCGTAGACGCCGCTCGCCACGTTCACCAGGTTGACCGTGTTCACGAAGCTGCCGGTGAAGGCGAGATAGGCCCCCAGGTTGCACACGAACTCGAAGCGCATGCCGAGGATGCGGCCGGAAGCGTCGAGCGCCATCTCGCCGCGGTGCACGATGTCGCGCGCCTGCTCGTCGCCGGTGAATACCTCGGAGCGCGTGCCGACCCACTTCACCGGCCGGCCGAGCTGCTTTGCAGCGAGCAGGAGCGCGCAATATTCCGGGTAGATGTTGAAGCGCACACCGAAGCCGCCGCCGACTTCCTCGGCGATGACGCGGATCTTCTCGGGCGGCACGCCGAGCACGGCTGACATCTGCCCGCGCATGCCGGTCGCGCCCTGCGTGCACGCGTAAAGCTGAAAGATTCCTGAATCTGAATCAAACACCCCCATGCCTGCACGCGGTTCCATCGGATTGCCGACCACGCGGCTATGGTAGGAAGTGAGCCGCACTACGCGGGCCGCGCCCCGGAATGCGGCCTCGGTCGCCGCCTCGTCGCCGCCGGCGAAATCCAGCAGCAGGTTGCCGGGAACGTTCTCATGGAGCAAAGGCGCGCCGCGCGCGAGCGCCGCGCGCGCATCGATCACCGCCGGCAGCTCGCGGTATTCGACCGCCACCGCTTCGGCGGCGTCCTGCGCGGCCGCCGCGCTTTCCGCCACCACCAGCGCGACCGGCTCGCCGACATAGCGCACGCGCCCCTGCGCCAGCGCCGGCCGCACGGTAGGCAGTTGCTCGGCCCCGCCGCGACCCTTCACCGGCGCTGCCGCGGGCAGCGGCCGCAGTCCCGCTGCCGCCACGTCGGCGCCGGTCAGGACGGCGATCACGCCCGGCATGGCGAGCGCGGCGGAGGCGTCCAGCGCCGCGATTTCCGCGTGCGCGCGATCCGAACGCACGAAATGGCCGCAGGCCTGCCCAGGCAGGTTCCAGTCGGCGACGTAACGTCCCCTGCCTTTGAGCATGCGCTCGTCTTCGAGCCTGCCCTTGTGGCCGAATGGCTGCATAGCCGCGGATTGTAAAAACAAAAAGGCCCGCCGCAGCGGGCCTTTTCACATCTTGGAGAGCGCGATCAGGATGCTGCAGGGCGAGTAGTCGAGGAGCGAAGCGCCGACCGAGCCCTTCCACCAGCGCGCGGCGAACGAGGTGTTCTGGTTGTGCCCCACCACGAGGAGGTCCACGCCCAGGCCCTTGGCCAGCCTGCAGATCTCCTCGACCGGTTCGCCGACCGCGAGGTGTCCGGTGGCGTTGTAGCCGCGCTCGCGCAGCGTGCGGATGCCCTCGTCGAGCACCGACTGCGTGCGCTTCTTTTCCTCTTCCAGCAGCTCCTCGGGCACGAAGCCCTCGGTGAGAAACAGGCTCGGCGGCATGCTGGCCACCGCGAGCAGATGGGTCTCGGCGTTGAGGAAACCGGCGAGATCGCCGCACTCGAGAAGCGCGCGCTTGCCGTCGTGCGAGCCGTTGTACGCGAGAAGGATCTTGCGATACTTCATGGCGCCTCCTATTTCCCGAGCAATCCAACCCGCTCGATGGTCGCGCGCTCGGCCTGCAGCGTCTCCGCGGCCCATCGCGCGTAGTCCCTGCTCGACTTGTACCAGTAAACCTGGTCGAGCTGCTGCAGCAGCTTCAGATGCTCCGGATCGTCGAGCGTCTTCTTGAAGGCGTCGTGCAGCGCCTTCACGACCTGCGCATCCATCCCTTTCGGGCCCACCAGGCCGTACGGCGAATAGGAAACGATGTCGAAGCCGAGCTCCTTCGCGGTGGGCGCGTTCCATCGCGTGCGCTTCTCGCCGAACGTGACGAGCAGCCTGAGCGTGCCGGCGTCCACGAAACGGCCCCAGCCGGTGGAATCCGACTGCGCCAGCACATGACCGCCCAGCAGGGCCTGCATGGAGTCCGAGTTTCCCTTGAACGGCACGTGAAGGAATTGGGCGCCGGTCTTCATCCCGACCTCCTCCATCAGAAGGTGCGGTGAAGTGCCCGTGCCCGGCGTGCCATAGGAAAGCTTGCCGGGGTTGGCCTTCGCGTAGTCGAGCAGATCGCCGAAAGACTTGAGCGGCGAGTCGGCTTTCACCACCACGCCGAAGGTGTACCCGCTGATGCCGATGAGGTACGTAAAATCGTTGATGGCGTCCCAGTCGACCTGGCGCTGGTGCGGCAGCCGGTAGGCGGTGATCGGCAGCTGGGAGACCGTGTAGCCGTCGGGCCGGGCGAGCTTCGCCATGTTGCTGGGCCCGATCATGCCGCCGCCGCCCGGCTTGTTGTCCACCACGACCGGCTGGCCGAGGTATTTCTGCGCGACTTCCGCGAACTTTCGAAGATGCGCGTCGGTCGTGCCGCCCGCGGGCCAGGGGCAGATGAGGGTAATCGGCTTGGAAGGGAATGCTTGCGCAGCAACGAGGAGCGGAGCGGCAAGCAGCACCGCCGCGACCGCGAGCCTCCCGATTGAGCGCATGGACCTCCTCCTGGATGGCGATTATAGCCACCCCTCCGACCGCTAGAATAACCGCTTTCCCCTCCCATGCTAGACGTCTCCCGCAGCGATCTCGTCGCCGCCGTCGCCGGCGCCGGCACCATGGGCCGCGGCATCGTCCAGGTGCTTGCGCATTGCGGCGCGCGCACGCTGGTTTACGACGCTCAGCCCGGAGCTGCGGCAAAGGCCAAGGACGCGATCGGCCAGTCGCTCGGCAAGCTCGCCGAGAAAGGCAGGCTCAAGCCGACGGAGGTGCAGGCGACGCTCGGGCGCATCGAAGTGGCGGACTCGCTGCAAGGGTTTGCGCCCTGCCATGTCGTCATCGAGGCGATCGTCGAGGACTTGAACGAAAAAAGGAAGCTGCTCGGCTCGCTCGAAGACGTCGTTGCGCAAAGCTGCATCCTGGCGTCCAACACTTCCTCGCTTTCCGTGACCGCCATGGCCGCGGCCTGCAAGCGCCCCGGCCGCGTCGCGGGCTACCACTTCTTCAACCCCGTCCCCGTGCTGAAGATCGTCGAGGTGGTGGATGGCGTGCGCACCGAGCCGTGGGTGACGGACGCCCTCACGGCGCTTGCCAGGCGCTTCGGCCACACCCCGGTGCGCTGCAAGGACACGCCCGGCTTCATCGTCAATCACGCCGGGCGCGCTTTTGTCCCCGAGTCGCTGCGCGTACTGGCCGAGGGCGTGGCCGATTTCGCCACCATCGACCGCATCCTGGTCGACGCCGCCGGTTTCCGCCTCGGGCCGTTCGGCCTGCTGGATCTGGTCGGCCTCGACGTGGCGCACGCGGTGATGAAGTCGATGTACCAGCAGTACTACGAGGAGCCGAAATACCGGCCGTCGTTTCTCGCCGAGGCGCGCGTCGCCGCGGGCCTGCTCGGCCGCAAGACCGGCCGCGGCTGGTACGCGTACGGCAAGGACGGCACCGCCGAGGCGGTTGCCGAGGCGCCTGCGCCCAAGGCGCGGCCGGACTCTGTCTGGGCGGTTCCCGAATTGAAGGAACTTTTCTCAAGGACTGAAAGTGATCCATCAAGAGCATCCGTTTGCTTCGTTGCCCCTCTGGGCAAGGATGCGACGGCCACCGCGCTGGAGCTTGGCCTC
>Ga0307473_10000243_pt1 | contig 11373 bp, 10 predicted proteins | sample atmos_gasesAM5C__FD_203744 | JGI IMG/M metagenome (GOLD analysis project Ga0307473, IMG submission 203744) | Hardwood forest soil microbial communities from Morgan-Monroe State Forest, Indiana, United States - atmos_gasesAM5C_515 | ecosystem: Environmental > Terrestrial > Soil > Temperate...
GATTTATAAACTTAGCGTTGCAATATCGTCTGCGTCCGTCGTTGCCTCGCGTCCCCGGAAGTTTGGTAGTTCGTGCGTCAATCGAGTAGATGAAGACGACGCCTCCAACCTGCCTGAGAACGGACTACTTCGCCTGCGACGCTTTCAATTCCCTTCTCAAATTCTCCAAGAACGTAGGAAAATCTTCCTTCTTGATGCCGCAGCCGACGGCGTGCTCGTGTCCGCCACCGTACCCCTGCACGCCCACGAGCGCGCGTTGCACGAGCGGAAGAAGAATGGTCTTGGGACCGGAGCGCAGCGAACATCGCACTTCACCTGACTTTTCGCGGCCAAGCACGATGATTTTGTCATTGTACTTGTAGAGCAGTTCGTTCGCAAGGTCCTTCGTGAGCGAGAGCGTATCATCAGTATAGGTGAACACAATCAACGGATCGTTCTTCACAATCGCCTTCTCAGCGCGCGCCTTCAGTGCGTCATACGCCTTGTTGATGTGCTCATAACGCTTCCAGAGGAATTTGCCGCGCGTGGATTCCTGCCGCAAAATCTCGTAAGGTCCTTCGATGCGCGTGAGCGTCTTCACGGATTGCATGACGTCTCCGGTCGGACCTTTCAAGGCAAATGAGAACACCTTGACGAGCGGTGCCAAGGGAGAATTGAACAATGCTTCCTCCACGGTTGTGATGTTCGCAGGCAAGAGCTCCGGGAAGTGCGCGTGGAAGTCCTTGGCAAATGGCGGGAAGTACCAGTCGCCAATCGAGCCAACGGTCGCAATCCACAAGTCCTGCTGCACGATTTGATAGCAGCCGCATGGCGTCGGGATGTTGAGGTTGTTCCGCAATCGCGGGTTGAAGTAGGTGACTTTGCTGCGTTCTTGCGGTGCGTGATGGTCAATCCACATGCAGGGAATTCCATTGAGCGCATCAAAGAATTCCTGGTCTGCCATCGCGATGTCGAGGATGAACACGCGGTCGGCTCCGTACTCGTGCACCTTTGCGGCGTGTTCTGCCGTCAAGCGAGGATACGCCTTCAGGGGATAGCCGCGGCCTTCGCCCTTGTAGCGGTAGAAAAGCAAAAAGCTTGCCAATCCGTCCGGGTCGTCGTGGAAAAAGATGAACGGGCGCTGGCAGTTGTCGAGCGCATCCTTTGCCTGGACAACTTGGTCATCGGTAAGCATTTGAGGATGCGTTGTCATGGGTGTGATGTATCCCTGGCAGGCTTCGCAAGCCACCCCGGCTGGGGCGTCCCCCGGCTTGCTCGCGCCGGGACGCTGCCCAGGGACTCTTGTCGTTCCGTCTTTACTCCACCGCTCTTACGGTAGCTTTTTAAATCTTCGCGTACCTGAGGGAGAACATGAGTCTGGTCTGCAAGAACTGCCATTCGTACCAAGTGTTCAAGGACAAGTGCTGGTATTTCTGGGAAGGAAAGAGGGCGTGCAGCCAGTTCCGTGCCCACGCGGCGGCAGAGCCGGGCTTTGTCTCTATCGAGCGCCAGGAAAAACCATAATCTTCGCGTTCTCAACCGCGTGTGTAATCATTTCCTCAGGATTCGGCACTGTTGCTTCCATTTTCTCGACATCCGCGAGCCGCGCGTGCGTTACCGGATGCTGCGCAATCAGGAAACTGCAGCAGTCCTCGTAGGGAAGAATCGAAATGTCATACGTTCCAATCTTTTTCGACTCTTTCACCGTGTCAACCTTGTCCGCGCCGAGCAAGGGCGTCAACATCCGCTGTTTTGTCGCTTGATAGATGACCGTGATGTTGTCGAGCGTCTGCGACGCGACCTGTCCGAGGTTGTCTCCCGTAACAAAGCCCTCCGCGCCTTCTTTCTCGAGAATCTTTTCCGCGATGCGGAGCATAAAGCGTCGATAGACGACCATGCGGTGCGTCGCGGGAATCGCCTTGATGAGCGCGAACTGAACATCCTTGAACGGAATCAAATAGAGCTTGATGGGGTGCTTCGCAAACGTCGCAAGCTGCTGGCAGAGCTGCACGACTTTGTTTTCCACGCCGAGCTTGTCGGGCGTTTGGTGATGGAAGTGCACGCACACGAGCTCGACGCCTTGCTTGAGCATCAAATAGGACGCAACAGGTGAGTCAATGCCGCCGCTCAACAGGGAAACGAGTTTCATCGTCGTCAAACGTCCGAAGAGCGTTTAAATAACTTGCGTCCGACTGTTTTTTATAGTGCCGTTCCTCGCGACACCGTATGGCAGTTCAATTCCTCGGTCTTATCGTTCTCGCGCTCATCGTGGTTCTCGGACTCATCCTCATTCTCTTTGGTTTGCCCGGCACCATCATCATTGCCGTTGCGCCGCTGTTCTACGACCTCGTGACGTGGTCGCTTGACATCAGCATCGCGACCGTTGCCGCGCTGGTTGGCATTGCGCTGCTGGGCGAACTCTTTGATGTCGTCGCGAGCGGCATCGCGGTCAAGCAGTCAGGAACATCCTCCATCGGCGTGCTCGGAGCCGTGCTCGGCGGAGTCATCGGGGGAGCCGTCGGACTGCCCATTCCCATCATCGGCTCGATTGCGGGCATCTTCTTCGGTGCATTCTTGGGAGCGTTCGCATTCGAACTCATTCATTATCATGATGTTGAGAAGGCCTGGCGCGCTGGCAAGGCCGCGTTCGTCGGCAGATTGGTGAGCACGTTCGTGAAGCTCGCGCTGGCTGCGGTGATGGTGGTCATGCTGATCATCGCACTCTGGTGGTGAGAATCTTTTTATAGTCCCTTCAGTGCGCGGGCGGTATGGCTACACGTGAATTGAACAATGCTCAGCGTCTGGAATTGCAGCTGGACCGATTTATCCGCGAGTACCAGAAACGTCCTGACCCCCGTTGCGAGCGTTCTTTGCGTCAGCGCGAACCGGAGCCGGAACATCACAAGGATTACTTTTACGCACGACGCTTTTTCGTCATCCAGTAATTTATTTCTTCTTCCACTGCATCAAGTCGTTCAAGAATCGCTGAATCGTCTTGACGATGTTCTCGGGCTGCGTCTGGAGAATCTCGGCAGCTTTCGCAATCTGGTCGCCGTTGAACGTCTCTGAGGAAACAAACCGGAACCAGTCCGGCTCCATCGGTTTCTGTGACGAGAATGCCTTGCGGGCTTTTTTCCACTTGTCGAAAATCTCTTGCACGCGAGGCGCAATCTGCGTCTTCAGGCAGCCGAGGAACTTCGCGAGCTCGTCCACTTTCTGGTGCTGGGCGTGTTCAATCTGTTCCGCAGCTTTGCCTGCCACGAACGTGATGCGGACGACTCCATCTTGCACCTTGCTCGCCTTCAACAACTTGATTTTGCCGGCTTCCGACGTGTTGTGCAAGTGCGTTCCGCCGCACGCCTCGACGTCGATTTCGGGAATTTCAACGATGCGCAACACTTTGCCGGGCACGGCGCCTCCTTGGTAGATGCCCATGCCGTACTTCTGCTCGGCTTCCGTTCGAGGAACGAACTTCAACTGGGAAGGAATCGCTTCCTGCACGATGCGGTTTGCTTCCTTCTCAATCTTGTCCATCTCTTCCTGCGTCAGCAATTGGTAGTGGGTGATGTCGATGTGTGCCTTGTCAATGTCTTTCTTCGCAGATGCCTGGTTGATGTGGTTGCCGAGCACGCGCCGAGCGGCTGCATTGATGATGTGCGTTGCCGTGTGGTGCTGCGCAAGCTGCTGTCTTCGATTGAAATCAATCTTGCCCGTGACTTTCTCGCCGGGCTTGAACGCAGCGGGAGTGTCAAGCACGTGCACAATCACACCGCCCTGCTTGAAGACGTCAACGACCTTGTGGCTGTTCAGCGTTCCGACGTCATGCAGTTGCCCGCCGCTTGTTGGGTAGAAGTGCGTTTCGTTCAAAATGACGAAGTTGCCCATCACCTTCATGACTTGTGCAGAGAACTCAACCTTCCTCCAATCTTCATAATAGCGGGCTTGCGTATCGGCCACGCCGCTCAAGTCGAGCTTTTCCTCGCGCACGGTGGCGTGCTCTTGTTCTTTTTTGTCATGCTTTTCCGCCACGATTGCGTAGAAGTTATCGGGAACCGTGATTTTCTTGCCCTTTTTCGCGGCTTCCTCTGCAATCATGTCCGGGTTGATGCCTTGCGTGTCGTACAATTCCACGAGCTGGTCGGTCGTGAGTTCCTTGTCGAGCACGCGCGCGAGCATCTGCGCGGTCTTTTGCTTCGTGCTGTCATACTTTGCCTTCTCGACATCGAGAATCTTGTGCACTTCCGCAAGGTGCTCGTGCAGTTCGGGGAACAACGGCTTCAGGTAATCGGCGTGCCATTCCGCGACGTTCGCAAGATGCACGTTCCACTGGTATTTGTCGATGAATTGCAGTGCTCTTCGGAGAATGACGCGGAGGTTGTACATGCCGCCGACGTTCGACGGCAACGCGCCATCCGCGAGCGCAAAAAGCAATGAGCGCGTGTGTTCGGCAACCGAGTACAGCGCGGCTTGCTCGCTCACGGTTTTCTTGAGCTCATCCTTGTCCTCGCCAATCTCGTCGGCAACGCGCGTCCACGCCTTGTTCAAATCCTCAACTTCATCAACGTTCAAGTAGGATGCATAGGGGAGGAAGCGTCCCATCAAGTCCTCATCAACCTGGACGCCGGTGCCGTTTCTCAAATGCTTGATGACTTCAGGAAAGGTCGTTTCGTAACTCGTGCTTCGTCCTTGCGAGAACCACGCGTTGCGCTCGTGCCCCATGCCCATGTCGAGCACTTTCAACGGCAACGGCTTGAAGCCATCGTTTGTGTTCTGGAAGCTCATGTAGACTTGGTTTCCGAGTTCGAGCCCGCCGGAGAAGTATTCCATCGACGGCCCGCTATTTCCGCCGCCGGCCCACGCGTCCTCGTGGAAGGTGATGTCGTCGTTCTTCAAACCCAGCCCTTGTTTGAGCCAGTTGTGGATGTCACGGAAGTATTTCGGCTGGTCGTACTTCTCGGGCGGCATGAATGCGTGCTGTCCAATCATCACAAAGCCCGTGTAGTGCGCGCCCGTAATTCCCACATTGTCAATATCGTTAAAGCGCAGACAGAATTGCGGAACCACGAGCGGGTTCGCAGGAGGAGCAACCTCGCCCGTCACGACATACGGTTGGAAGTCATAAATGGAAGCCTGAACGAAATCCGTGTCTTGTCTCCAACGCGCGACAACCGGATAGCGCTTGATGGGAGTGTATCCCCATTTCGAGAAGAGCTTGGCAAACTTCTGCCATGTCTCGATGTAGTCGAGTTGGAACTTCGCAGGAGACTTGCCGATGAACCGGAACCCGCCGGAACAGGAAGGATCGCCACACACAGTCGAGTGCGTCGTTGTCCAAAACCAGCGATGGCACTTCGTGCACTGGCGTCGCGCAAATCCCTCTTCCTTCAACACGCCGGTGGCGTAGTATTTGTCAGGAGTTTTCGCTGCAAGCGCTTTCAGCTGGACCTTTGCCTCTTTGTCCGTAAGCATGGGTGAATGACGCAGAGGGCGCTTTTTAAAAGTTATGTCGGCTGAACATCCGTTTACGAAGTTTTATAAAAGTACCCAACCACGATGGTTATCATGCGAAAACTGGTTGTTTTGATGTTCATCAGCTTGGATGGCGTGATGCAGGCACCTGGCGGCCCGAAGGAAGATACCAGCGGCGGTTTCAAGTACGGCGGATGGACGGTTCCGTATGCTGATGATGCTTCGGGCAAACTGATGTCCGAACAAATGAAACAGCCGTTTGACTTGCTCCTGGGCAGAAAAACGTATGAAATCTTTGCAGGATATTGGCCGTCGCATAGTGACGTGTGGCCGGGCATCAATGAGTCGAAAAAGTATGTCGCTTCGCGTTCGCCGCTCAAGCTCGCGTGGGAAAACTCGATTCAACTCGCAAAAGACGCGGTCGCTCATGTCAAGAAACTGAAAGCCGGAAAGGGTCCCGCATTGCACGTCTACGGCAGCGGAAACTTCGTTCAAACACTCTTGAAACATGACTTGGTTGACGAGCTGTGGCTCAAAATCTATCCCGTCACGCTCGGCATGGGCAAGAAGCTGTTTGCCGAAGGAACCATTCCCGCGGCGTTCACATTGGAGAGCTCCAAGACGACTCCGAAAGGCGTCATCTTCGCAAACTACAAGCGCGCGGGCGACGTGAAAACTGGTTCATTCTGAGGCGTTTCCGTACAAATACGGAATGCTGGCTCCGTCGTTACCTCGTCCCCGGCAGTTTTGAGGCGTCGTTTATTCAATCGTTTGCAACGAAACGTCAAAACTGCCTGGGCAGCACTCAGGCGGTTACGCCCCGAAGCTTTAAATAGCCCACGTCTGAAATCCCGTCTATGCTTATCGGAATTGTCGGCAAGGCGAACGTGGGAAAAAGCACGTTCTTCAAATCAATCACCTTAGCTGATATTCTCATCGCGAACTACCCGTTCGCAACGATTGACCCGAACAAGGCATTCGCATTTGTCCGCATCGATTGTGTGGACAAGGAATTCAACACGCAGTGCAATCCTCGATTTGGCACGTGCATCAACCACCAGCGCTTTGTTCCGGTTGAAGTGATGGACGTCGCCGGACTCGTGCCCGGCGCGCACTTGGGCAAGGGCATGGGGCTCACGTTCCTCGACGATTTGCGACAGGCGGACGCGTTCGTGCACGTCGTGGACATGGCGGGCTCTACCAACGAAAAAGGCGAGCCGATTACGCCCGGCACGTACGACCCTGCGAATGACATTCGTTTCCTCGAAGTCGAGCTCGACATGTGGGTGTTCGGCATCATCAAGAAGGGCTGGGAAAAGACTTCGCGCTCCCTGCAGCAGGAAAAAGGACAGGTCGTCAAGGCGCTCGCCACGCAGCTCTCCGGCCTGAACATCTCCGAAGGGCTTGTTGAAGAGATTCTCAAGAAACTCAAGCTCCCGCTCGACCGCCCGACCGAATGGACAGACGAGCAATTGAAGGAATTGGCGATGACGGTGAGAAAGAAGAGCAAACCGATGATTATTGCGGCGAACAAGATGGACTTGCCGACCGCGGACGCGAACCTCGTGCGCATCAAGAAGGAATTCCCCGATATGCCCATCATCCCCGTCAGCGCCGATGCGGAATTGACGCTCAGAACCGCCGCAAAGGCGGGACTTATCGAGTATTTGCCGGGCGACAAGGACTTCACTATCAAGGGCAATCTCAATCCGAAGCAGAAGGAAGCGTTGGAATACATCCGCGCGCACGTGCTGAAGAAGTACGACGGCACCGGCGCGCAAAAAATCCTTAACACGGCAGTCTTTGACTTGCTCAAATACCTGGCGATTTTCCCCGGCGGCATGAGCAAGCTCGCGGACAAGGACGGCAACGTGCTCCCGGACTGCTTCCTCTTGCCCCCGAAGACAACGGCTCTCGGCTTCGCGGCAAAGATTCACACGGATTTGGCAAAGAACTTCGTGGCCGCCATGGATGTCAAGGCGCGAAGAAAAATCGGCAGGGACCACGAATTGAAGGATAGAGATGTTATTGAGATTCTGACGAGCAAGTAGTCATACGATTTTCTGCCCGCTCGCCTCGGAAGCATCAATCGTTCCCAGGTTTTTGTCAACGATGATGAACCCGGTCACGCGGTTCTTGCCCAAATGCTTTGACTTGTACAACGCTCTATCCGCTTCTTTCAGCATGAAGTCAGGCGACGCCGAGGAGTTCATGCACGTCACCGAGCCCACGCTGATGGTGGTCTTGCGGTTCGGGAAATTGGCTCCGTCAACGGCGGCGCGAATCTTCTCTCCCACGGCGAGCGCGTGCTCGGGCTTGGTTTCAGGCAGAATCACCACGAATTCCTCTCCTCCATACCGGCAGCAGGTATCAATCGTTCCCGCCGCTTCGCGCAGCACTTTTCCCATCTGCGCCAATAACTTATCCCCCTCCGGATGTCCATAGGTGTCGTTGTACGATTTGAAGTTGTCAATGTCGAAGATGATCAGGCTGGTGGGACGCTTGAACTTCGCCGCGCGCGCGACTTCGTTCTTGAACGTCTCGACAAAATAGTGCTTGTTGTACAGGTTCGTCAATTTGTCGGTAATCGCGGTCTCCTGGGCGTCCTTGTACTTGCGCGCAGCGGCAAGCGCCGCTTCAACCCGTTGCGTCAGCGCCCGCACGACGTCCTCGTATTGCCGCAAGTCCTCGTCGAGTTTGCCGTAGAGCACGAGCATGCCTTTTGCAACGCCGTTCCACAGGATGGGCAGCGCAAACACGCTATTCGCGACGCTGGACACTCCCGGCAGCTGCCCCATCAGGAAGTCGTTCCGCACGTCTTCCAGGAACAACGGTGTCTTGCTGTTGCTGATGTGCGCCCACAGCGCGTTCTCCAATGCCTTGCACGCCTCGTTCCGGTTCTCCAGATAGGAAAAGCGCGTCTCGTCCGCGCCGTAGCGGATGCTGCAGTCCTGCAGTCCGAACGTCTTCATGGAGAAGTTCAAGGTCGTGTTGAGAATCTTGTTGACGTCGAACGTCGCGCTCAGCTCGTTGAGGAAATCGAACAGCACGTTGAGCTGCTGCAGTTCGCGTTTGTCCTTCAATCGTTCAGAAGCAATGCGCGGCAGCGTCGCGGCAAACAGCTCGAGCAGGTGCCGCATCGTCGCGAGCTCGGCAGCGCCTTGTTGCGGTATTTGCGGAATCTCATCCACAAGCTCGTCGCTTCCGAGCCCGATGAGCGACGACGCCTTCACGGCCGCTTCCTGCATGCGCTGGTCTGCCTTGACGCTCTCGACAATGATGGCTCCCACTTTGCGTTCGTCAATGATGATGGGCGCGCTCATCGCGTACAGTCCTGCGTGGCAGGAGTCCTGATACACGCCTGCGGCCTTGTCTGCCCAGTCCTGCCGGCAGAGCGTGCAGAACTGCCCGCCCTTCTTCATCACGAGCTCGCAAAAGAACGGAAACGCTCCCGATTTGAACACGACCTGCCCGCGCATGTCGACGGTCACCACCGGTAATCCGATGAGCGCGGAGAACCTATCCTGCACGAGCTGCCAGGTTTCGTGGTCGACGAGGTCTTTCACGGCGTAGTTGGTTTGAGGGGATTTTAAAATAATTTAGGCGGTAGAGAATACAAGCGCATCGTTGCAGTCTTGAGTCTTGGTGGGTTCCGTTCCTAGGCAGTTTTGTCGTATCGTTGCTAACGATTGAATAAACGACGCCTCAAAACTGCCGGGGAAGAGCAACGCAGCAAGCCCTTTCCTACAGTCCCGTAAACCCCGATCTCAACAACTCAATCACGCGACTCTTGAACAAGGGGAAGTCCTTCAAGCGGCATCCGCCGCCTGCGGCGGGAATGTGTCCGCCGCCTGCCGCGTTAGGCAAACCCTCGAGCGCGACCTGGAACAATCTATTCACGGCCACTTTCCGGTCACCGCGCCGAGCAGAAAGCGTCATGCTCTTCTTCTCAGGAGCAGAGATGATAATCGTCCAGTGGGGATATTTCAATCCAAGAATCGTGCTGAGCGCGCTCTTGATGCGGAACTTCGGCTTCACGTGATAGAAGACGACGTCGAGGTCCCGGTGCCACTCGCCATTCTTCTCGATGCCTTTCGTCCAGCGTTGGAGTTCGGTCTCGACGGCATGATGGTGCTTTTTGATGGGGGAACGGAGGAACTCCTGGGGAGTGTGCGCCTCGATGACTGCGTCGAATGCGTCGTGGACGTAGCGTGCGTTGTAGGAGATGGAGTCGTTGATGTAGATGCCGACTTTTCCCAAATCGGTCTTGAAGAAATCTTTCTGCATCTTTACTTTGTACTTGCGGAACACCGAGCGTATCCAGTCCATCCAGGGCTCTGTCGATATGTCGGAAATGCAGCCCGTGACCGCCACCCAGTCGCGGTCCCGTAAATCACAATGCCGCGAGAACAGGTCATAGACGAGCTTGCTCGTGCAGTACTTGCTGTAATCGAAGTTCGCAATGTAGAGCTGCGGCTTCATCATGAGGATGTTTTTCTTCGTGAAATGTCCGCAAATGGCGTGGTTGTCGAGCTCAAGCACGTCGGCAAACTCCGCAATCTTCTCGACGGGGTCGGCATGTTCCTCGATGGCGTTGTCGCACGTGATGACTTTGGTCACGCCCGCTTTCTTGAACGCCTTCACGTGCTCATCCGTAACTCCGTACTCGAGCCGGCTCGAGCAGAGCGTGATGGCCGTTCCTTTGTTGTGAATGCGTTTCAGTGCAAGCGCAACCAGGGCTCCGGAACAGACGCCGTCAGGGTCATCGTCAAAGAAGAGTCCGACCTTATCTTCGGGCTTGATGCTATCTATGAACGCGTCGAACTGCTTCAGCAGTCCGGGGTTAGTTACCCGCATCGGAGCCATGCACCAGGTAGTAGAGCGCTTCTATAAAATGGGTTCGGTCAAAAAGAAGTGCGTAGGCGAGGAGTAAAATAAAAGAAGGCGCAAATCGAACTAAGAACGAGTTTTGCGCCTGTCTTTTGTATTGAGGGGGGTTGAGCATGAGCATGAAGGGGGCGCCTCGCCCCCCAGGAATGCCTTTCGGCACCGGATTGCTCCGTGTATGATGCAACCGCTTTCGCGGCTGCGCCAACGATAGTAATACGCGAGTGAATGGAAAATAACGGGATGGGCAACGCATTTAGCTGATTGCACTCAGCGTTGACCAGTTCAATGGGCGGCAAATGTGCACTGCAAGCCGGTCCTCATCGCCCTGGATGTGGTTCCATTCGTGTGTGTCTCTCTCGCGTTTTTACTTCCCAACCTCTCAGTTGGGAACCTATTCCACTCATAGGCGCAAGGTTAATATAGACTTAACGTACTGACAATACTGCGAATACGTTTGATACATATTTCATAAAGAGGTGTTCCGATGCATGTCCGAAAACTCGTGAAGGCAGGCCCAAGCAGTCATACGGTAGCGCTGCCGAAAGAATGGCTGCTCACGAACAAGCTTGCCAAGGGCAGCGTGGTGTATATTATTGAGCGCGGCAAGGAACTCTCCATCACGCCCGACATCAAGGACGCTCCCATCGAGCAGCGCGAGAAAGTAATTGAAGTGGACAAGAAGGACATCAACACCATCGGGCGCGAAGTCACCAGCGCATACATCAACAACTATTCCAGCATTGTTCTCGCAGGCGATTTGCGCGACAACGCCAAAGATTTGAGGCGCATCATCCGCGACTTCGCAGGCCTGGAAATCACGGAGCAAACGAACAAGAAGCTCGTTGCGCAGGACCTGCTCAACCTGCAAGAAGTTTCGGTTGACAAAACCTTGAGGCGCATGGATATGATTTTGCGCTCCATGATTCAGGACAGCATCGCCTCCTTGGACGGCGAAGACCTGTACGACAGCGTTGCGCTGCGAGACTATGATGTCAACCGGATGTATTTCCTGCTCTATCGTTTGCTCAAAGGCAG
>Ga0307473_10000244_pt1 | contig 11370 bp, 11 predicted proteins | sample atmos_gasesAM5C__FD_203744 | JGI IMG/M metagenome (GOLD analysis project Ga0307473, IMG submission 203744) | Hardwood forest soil microbial communities from Morgan-Monroe State Forest, Indiana, United States - atmos_gasesAM5C_515 | ecosystem: Environmental > Terrestrial > Soil > Temperate...
GGTTGACGAAATACTGCGCACCTTCGGACGGAAACCAAGAATCCAACTCCAACCTGAAATGCCGACAGGGCCGCTGAACCGCGTTGCAGACAATTCGCTAGCGAAGAAGCTCCTCGGTTGGACGCCGCAGACTATGTTCCACGAGGGCCTCCACCGAACGATTGAATGGTATGTGGCCACAAAGCGGCAGGGTGAAGTGGCCGATCAGCTCGAGGCAATTCTCACGGAGCGGTGAGGCATTGCTGCAAGGAATCCTCTCAGGGCCCAACGCTCCTGAACCTCGCGCTCGTCAATTCAACGAGTCAATGTGATGAACGCTGCAACTCGCAACCGTCGCATTCTCCAGTCCACCGGCATCGTGATGGGCACGATTTTGCTCAGCAGGCTTTTGGGGTTTCTGCGTGAGTGGATGGTCGCTCATCAAATGGGGTCAAACGCAATAACGGATTCGTATTATGCGGCCTTTACCCTGCCTGACTTCCTAAATAATCTGGTTGCCGCCGGGGCACTGGGATTGGTTTTCGTTCCGGTGTTCACGAAGTATCTGGCCGAGGATCGTGAGGACGAAGCCTGGCATGTGTTCTCGACGATCATAACGTTCATGACCATCGCCCTCGGCATCCTGATTCTTCTCGGCGAAGTCTTTACCCCGCAACTCGTACGTCTGATTGCACCTGGATTCCACCCGGCGGAACAGTTGAAAGTTGTATTCCTTACCCGCATCATGTTGCCCGCGCAACTCTTCTTTTATCTTGGGAGCGTAATGGGGGCTGCCCAAAACGCAAAGACTCGATTCCTAATCCCCGCTTTGGCCGCCATCGTTTACAACCTGGGCGTCATTTCAGGCGGTTGGTTGCTTTCGCCGCGAATCGGGGTCACGGGTTTTGCGGTTGGTTTGCTGGCGGGGACGTTTTGCGGGTTCTTTTTGCTTCAATCGGTGGCCATTTGGCGGATGGGCGCGAAATTCAAGCTAAATCTTGATCTTGGCCATCCGGGGTTTCGCTTGTTCATCAAACTGGCAATCCCATTGATGCTCGCTTTATCGATCGAATTCACAGACAACTGGATGATCCGCTGGTTCGGGTCATTTCTCGCGCCCGCATCCATCACCAGGCTCACCTTTGCACGGACATTGATGTTGATGCCCTTGTCCACGGTCACCTACGCCATCGGCGTTGCTTCTTTTCCTTTTCTGACGCAAATGCACAGTGAAGGCAAGTTCAACGAACTGAATCGGACTCTGAGTGCAACCTTAAAGGGATTGGTGCTGTGCCTCGTCCCGATCTCCGCCCTCACTATCGTCTTGAGCAAACCCCTCATCTACTTTGTTTTTTCACACACTCGCCTGAAAGAGAGTGATTTTCTGGCAACATCCGTAGCCCTCGCTCTCTTCTCCCTCGGAATGTTTGCGAGAGGAGCCCAGAACCTAATCTCCCGAGGCTTCAATGCGATGCACGACACAGCGACTCCTGCCATCGCCGGTACGGCTTTCACTTTTTTGACACTACCAATTTATTGGTATTCCGCGCGGCATTGGGGCTTCGCAGGATTGACTGCCGCGAGCTCTTTCACCATCGTCATCTATGCGGCATTCCTCTTCTTTTTGCTTGTCCGCCGGACTCAAAACCGGCATGCCGGCGAAATCCTGCTATGTTTCATGAAAGTTCTGTTCTCATCTGTGGTCGTGGCTTTAGCGTGCTCGCGATTGACCGCATGGCTGGAGGCGCGCCTTGTGTGGCAGACCGCATTTGGTGCCCTTGCAGTCCTCATAACTGTGACCGCCTTTGGCCTGCCCTCCATCATGCTTCTAGCCAGACTACTCGGAGTCATGGAGATTGAAGCGTATTGGAAGAAACTTGTCCCCCGGGTTCCAAAGCGCGTCCTGGTGGCGCCAGAATGACAATCTTCGCACCTCCAAAGATTGATGAAACTTCAGGTTCCTTACGTTTTCCCGTGGCGAGAGAGGCTCTTCATGCTCCTCTCTCCGTCTTCCGCAAATTCCTGAAGTTCTCTTCGACGCACGTCACTGCGGGCCTTTGGGCTATTTTCAAGATTCCGTCCGCCCGAGATCGGAACGCGACTCTCTGGCTCTATCTGAAATTTATCTCTCTCCTATTGATATTCCCGTTGATTCGGGCGCGGAAGATCTCGGAAGCAAAAGTCTTAGGTGCCACCATGAAATTCGCGGATTACGGCACCTTCCTTGGTCTGATATCGGAAATCCTCTTTCAGCGCATTTATTCTTTTAAATCAAGCTCCGCCTCCCCGTTGATTTTCGACGCCGGCAGTAACATCGGTATGAGTATTCTGTTTTTCAAGCGCCTCTATCCTCGATCCCGGGTCATGGGCTTTGAGCCCGACCCCCAAACCTTCGAGCTACTTCAAACAAACGTGCGGAGAAACCGGTGGGAGAATGTCGAACTGCATAACAAAGCTCTCCATGACTCGGAAGGTGAGATCAACTTCTACACGGACCCCGATCGTATCGGGTCCGGAAAGATGAGTACTGTAAGGGAACGGTTTCCCGACTCCGCGAACCGGACTGTGCGCTGTCAGACGGTCGAGACTGTGCGCCTGTCAACTTTCATTCGGGAAGAAATCGATTTGCTTAAGATGGACATCGAAGGGGCAGAAATAGCCGTGATTTCGGAGCTAGCGGAATCCGGCCGCTTGCGGCTGATCAACGAAATGTTCATCGAATATCACCACCACTTGAAGGTAGATGAAGACAACCTTTCCCGTATGCTCCTGCCACTGGAAGAAAACGGCTTCGGTTATCAGATTTCTTCACCCTCTGATCTGCCGTGGGCGCGGAAGAGCGTCCAACCTATGCTCATCTATGCGTATCGGCTCTCTTAAGAAAGCCTGATTGGGGGCGGGCAATGAGTGAAATGGCCAAAGCAAGCTTGCTGTACTTCAAGGCGCGTAGGCGGTCCCGCGCGCCACTAAGGCGACTCTGGTTCAAGATCTTCCTACTCTCCGAAAGGCTCGGAGTGCATGTCTTACCAAAAAATTTCTACACTCCAATTCAGGATTTCCACTGGCTGGGAAACAATAAAGAGGTATGGATCGAACGCGCCAGGCTAAATGGTATCGAGTGGGATTTGGACAACCAGCTTGACTGGCTCATGGATACTTGCCGCCCTTACTATCACGAAGTGGCTGGTCTCGAGTTTTACGAGGAAAGCGGCGCCTGCGAGTGGGGGCCCGGCTTCGGAGCGATCGAATCGCAGGTACTACATTGTTTTCTGCGTAGCAATGCTCCCGCGCGAATCGTCGAAGTCGGAAGTGGCCAGTCGACGGTCTGCATGCTCGAGGCCTCGAAACTCAACGTCAGAGACGGTCGGCCAGAAACTCGGATCACGTGCATCGATCCCTATCCCAGAAAATCTCTGCAAGGCGTCAATAACATCACCGTTATGAAGCAGACCTGCCAAGCCGCGCCCCGAGCAGTTTTTTCGCAGCTGCAGGCTGGTGATTTGTTGTTCATCGATTCCAGCCATGCTGTCAAAGTTGGTTCGGATGTGATCCGAATCTACTTGGATATTATTCCCAGTCTGCCGGCGGGTGTTTTCATTCACATTCACGACATTAACCTTCCGTATCTGTACAGTCGCTCGACGTTATCCGCCTATTTCCACACGAATTCTCAGGAAACTGCTCTGCTCACTGCATTGCTAACAAATAACAAGAGATTATCACTGCTGACTTCGCTTTCAGCACTCCATTATGACCGGCCACAAAGAATGAAGAGTCTTCTTTCCGATTACATGCCGCAAGGGAATATTGAGGGATTGTGTCCCTCCTACCCGGTCCAAGGACATTTTCCAAGCAGCACTTGGTTGCTCACTACATGAAGTCTCAACCTGGTCTGGAATTGTAGATTCAAAGCCCGGTTTTGATACTCCTGGTTTAAGGAGGCTGTAGTGAATTTCATCCTCGTGACTCGTCGGAGGTTTGGCATTGTCGGCGAGCTATTTTCATTCTTCCTCGGCCATAAGCGCTGGTGGATGCTACCCATGATTACGGTGCTGCTCTTGCTGGGAGTTTTCATCCTGCTCGCACAGAGCTCAGCGATTGCGCCGTTCCTCTACACTTTGTTCTAACAATCTCGGCAATCAGATAATCGGCAATCACTCATGTGGAAAAGCATTAAACGTGGATGGCAGGCCTGGACCCGTCTTGGTCACAAAATCGGAAACTTCCAAGCCCGCGTCCTGTTGACAATCCTCTATGGAGTGGTCGTTTTGCCATTCGGGCTTGTTGTCCGTTGGTTCGGAGATCCTCTCCGTATCAAGCACCGCCCCGTCGGCTGGCTTGACCATCCGGAAGAGTCCTACGACATGAAATGGGCACAAAGGCAGTAGCTCGTGGACATCCTGGGAATCTCTTGCTACTACCACGATGCCGCGGCTGTTCTGCTGCGCGATGGACAACTGGTTGCCGCAGCCGAAGAGGAACGATTTTCGCGGATCAAGCACGACTTTGAGTTCCCCAAGAACGCCATCCAGTTTTGCTTGGAACAGGGCGGCATTCGCGGCGAGGATCTGGATTACGTGGTCTTCTTCGAGAAACCCTTCCGAAAATTCGACCGCATCCTCGCGACGGTTCTTGAGACTTATCCAAAATCTTGGAGAGTTTTTCGCGAATCGATGATCACTTGGATTTTAGACAAGCTCTGGGTGGCGAGCACGATCGAGTCCCAGCTCGGCGTGCCCAAGGACCGGGTGCTCTTCTCGGAGCATCATCTATCCCACGCGGCGAGCGCATACCTCTGCTCCCCTTTCGAGGAATCCGCAATCATGACGGTCGACGGTGTGGGCGAGTGGGTCACGGCGACTTGTGGCGTCGGACGAGGAAACCAGATTTCTTTGACCCAGCAAATGGATTTCCCCCATTCAATCGGCCTGCTCTACAGCGCCTTCACGGCGTTTCTGGGCTTCGAAGTGAACGAGGGTGAGTACAAGGTGATGGGCATGGCCCCATACGGCACTCCGCGCTTTGTGGACCAGGTCTGGAAAACCGTGCAGGCGAATCACGATGGCTCATTCTCGCTGAACATGGAATATTTTTGCTTCCATCATTCGACCAGCAGAACATTTAACGGTCGCTTCCAGGATCTGTTTGGCGCACCGAGGCCGGCAAAGCTGCAGTTCTTTACCGAGGCGACCGGCTTTCCAAGATACTTCGGCGATCCTCCCTCCGACTATACGGAACTCTGTAAGGTCAACCAGTATTATGCGGACATCGCCGCCAGTATCCAGCAGGTTACGGAAGATCTGCTCGTAAATATGGCAAGGCATCTGCAGCACAATACGGGGATGAAGAATCTTTGTATCGCTGGAGGAGTTGGACTAAACAGCGTGGCCAACAGCCGCATGCTGGCTCAAGCTGGCTTTGAACAAATTTTCATACAGCCGGCCGCAGGCGATGGAGGAGGTGCACTCGGGGCAGCGCTCTGGGCATACAACACGTTGCTCGGCAAGCCGCGATCGTTCCGAATGGAGCACGCCTTCTGGGGCAAGGAATACGGGCCAAATAAAATAAGCGACTTTCTCAGGGGGCAGAACATTTCTCATCGAGTGATCCAAGACGATACGACCCTGTTCGATACGGTGGTCGAAAAATTGATCCAGGGCAAAGTAGTCGGCTGGTATCAAGGACGATTTGAGTGGGGTCCTCGCGCGCTAGGAAATCGCAGCATCCTTGCCGACGCTCGCAATCCGCACATGAAGGATATCGTCAACACCAAGATAAAATTCCGCGAACCTTATCGTCCGTTTGCTCCTTCGATCCTCGCCGAGTGTGCGGAGAAATATTTCGAACTTCCCCACGCCCTCCAACATTACCCGGCACGGTACATGCTCTACGTTGCTTCGGTGAGGAAATGTCAGCAGGCGATTCTGCCGGCGATTACGCATGTCGATGGGACAGCGCGTCTGCAAACCGTGTTTCGCGACCAGAACCCAAGATATCACGGCCTAATTGAGCGATTCGGCCAGGCAACAGGAGTACCCGTGATCCTGAACACTTCCTTTAACCTGAAAGGTGAACCGATCGTCACGACTCCCGCCAACGCGTACAGTACCTTTTCAAAAAGTGAAATGGATTGCTTAGTGCTTGGAAATAGTCTGGTGGAGAAGCCGGCGTGATCCAGGAATTGCCGGGACCAGGGCCAGAATCGGCCGCGGTTTCAGGCCGGAAAGTCTTGCTCATCATCCTCTCAAACCTCCTGGCCTTGTGCCTCCTTTGTGTGCTGGGTGAAGCCGTATTGCGTGTGCTCACGCGTCTTCCCGGCCATTACCGCAGCGCTCCATTTCGCAGGTACGACCCCGTCTTGGGCTTGTCATTAATTCCAAATATGGACGTTGTTCATGCTCGAGGTTGCTTTGATGGAGAAGTTCGCACGAACCACTGGGGCATGCGAGATCGCGATCGGTCGCTAACGAAAGACCAGGGAGGATTGCGAATTGCGCTCATGGGGGATTCGATTGTCGAAGGCGTGCACGTAAAGCCAGACCAGGTGATGAATATTCAACTGGAGCGGTTGTTGGCAAGCCAGGGCTATTCAAACGTCGAGGTGTTGAACTTCGGGCTGGGATCCATTGGAACGACGCAGGAATATCTGATGTACAAAGACCGCGTGCGCCAGTTTCACCCTGATTTAGTTATTCTGATGTTCAGTGACAACGATGTGATGAACAATTCCTCCATCATTCAACCAGAGGTCTACGGCATTCACACCTGGTTCGCTCCCTACTACAACCTTGATCCCAGCGGGCAACTTGTATTTCAACCTGTCGAGCCGCGACCTTTCAACAAAATTCGCACATTCTTGGAAAACCATTCCGTCCTCACCTATTACCTCGCCCGAATCTGGTTTCGATTTAATCCGACCGTATACCGCTGGAAGGGCCTCCGAGTCGAATGGGGCACTTATGGGGATCCGCTCGACCCGGAATGGCAAAACGCTTGGACAGTCACCGAAAAGGTCCTGACGTTATTTAAGAGAACGGTTGAGTCGGATGTCTCCCGATTCTTAGTGGTCGTTCCGCCCAGCTTTCATGACCTCGATCCTGACTGGCGGGAGCGATTCTCGAAAGCTGAAGGAAAGATTCCTCCGGAGATGAAAGTAGCCACTCTTGCCGAAAGGCTCGAAGCAATCGCTCGGCGCAACAATATATCCATGACTTTCCTGAAGCCATATTTCATGGCCTATCGGGATTCACACAACTTGAAGTGGCCGTACTTCTCATTGCCGTGCGATCCGCACTATTCTCCGGTGGGGCACGAAGTGATGGCCGAGGCGATTCTTGAGCGTCTCGAGACTGGTCGTCTCCTGCCTGCACGCGCGCAGTCGGCAGCCACCCCGCCCATTCCCTCGTCGGGGAATAGGACATTTCGGTAGTCTGACCCGCGCTTTTCACATTTTGGCGCGCTGTCGCAATTTATTCCGACATGGACCTGAACAGCCACTCACTCCATAACTCGATCCTGCCAGTCGACCAGGATTCTCGCGAGAGAGAAGGCAACCAGGCGAATCCCAGCCGGAACTGCCCGATTTGCTCGAGCCGGGACACCTCTGCGCCATTCTGGAAGAAACCGCGTTTCCATCAATGCCAACAGTGTGGCCTAATTTTTCGTGATCCATTTCCAACTGTCGCCAGGCTCTCGCATCTTTACACTACTAGCTGGATATCACCTGATGAGAACAAAGCGGAGACTGGAGCAACGGAAGTAAACAGTGCTCAGAGCCTGGTGAAATTCTTGATTCGGTCGATTGGAAACACAAATCTATCGAGCAAGCGCATTCTTGATTTCGGAGCCGGCCGCGGCGCCATGGCATTGGCTTTAAGACGGAAGGGTGCGCAGGTGGTAGCGGTCGAACCCTTCGGGCATGAATGCTTGGCCAAACTGGGAGTGCCGACATATCGAGACCTCAAAGAATTGCCTCGTGAGGCTCGGTTCGATGGTATTGTCTCGCTCGAGGTGCTCGAGCATCTGCCGGAGCCACGGCGGACCCTCCTACACCTCCACCAGCACTTGGTGCCTGGCGGCTGGCTTTTCATTACAACACCGAACGCCGCTGGGCTCCCCGCCAAATTCCGAGGTGAACGCTGGCGTGAGGCCGTAAGACCCGGTCACGTCCTGTTCTTCACTCCACGAACGTTGAGGTCCTTGTTATTCGAAACCGGCTTCCACCGAGTCGAGCGCCCGCGCTGGTTGGTTCGCTATACGGGCAGCATGCAAATGCGCACCATCTTGAACTTCGCGATGCAATCCGTTCTAGCGGATGGCGGATTGCGAGTCCTTGCGTTCAGGAACTGACGAACCTCCAAAAGCGCCTGCCACCATCTGTCCGCGTCTCAGCAGGTAATCACAACTCGCGACCCACGCCGTGACCGACATTTTCAGTATCGAGGGATCATGAAACAGATTATTGTTGTGTGCTGTCTGGTTATTGGAGTCGGCGTTGTTGGAGTGCATGGAAGGCAGACACCCAGTCAGGACCCTTACTTCAATGTGTTGGGCCACGGAGCCTATTGCAACGCCGCCCAGGCTGACGACACTGGCTTCGCAGCGGCGATTGCTGCGGCCTATGCCAAAGGTGGAACTGTCATCGTCCCTGCTCAGTTTTGCATCGCGACACAAATTGAGCTGAAAGACGGTGTCACGCTATTGGGTGCTGGGATGAGTTCTCCCAACTGGGGTGCGACAATCCGTCAGCCGAATGGCGCGAACAAAGATCTGGTTGTCTCCGACAGATCGAAGGGGACCGGCTTCACACAGTTTGGTGGGATCTCTACGCTCCGGCTCTACACTGCGCCTCCGCCTGCAAACACGAGCACGAAAGGCAACGGGATCAATTGGCTCGCCGTATCCGGCGAGGGAACAAAGTTCGAGCATCTGATCATAAATAATTTTCCTCAGGACGGAATACTTTTTCAGAATGGTGGAGAGCCGCTGCTCCTCCGGGATATCCATGTATTCGGATGCGGGCGCTATGGTTTAGAAGTCAAGACTTCTAATCACGGGAATCAGCTGATTCAGCTTGAGCACATTTCAGGCGATAACAATAAGTTGGGACTAATCCACATGGATGTGGGAGCCACAACAGGCTCAATCAGTGTTCTGATCAATGGTGTCAAAGCCGAGTCTGACGGAACAAACCAACTGGAGGCGATCGTGCTCGATTCCGCTAAGCAAACGCCCGTGGATGTCTGGATTAACGGGTTGGTCTATCAAGTTCAGTCAGGGAAAGGTGCCGAAGCCGCTATTCGCATCAACTCCGGGCAGTGGAGATTGCATTACTGCGGAATATCGGTAAGTTCTAATGTGAAATACACAGTGTCCGATTCGGTGAGAAAGGTAACGTCCATTAGCTCCTGCGAGCTGGGAACCATGATTCAACCATGAGAGGGTTCGTGCCATCAAGCGGGCCACGCAGGAAGCTAGAGCCGCACGCGTAGTGCCGCAGCAAGATTCACGCTTGCAAACTGACCGGCACTGGTTTTTATAGCATGGAAAATCAGAAAAACCACAACCATGTCGGCGTAATGTACTGGCTTCCTGCCGGTAAACGCTGGGAGCCCCAATTGAGCCATCGAGCAAAGCGGAGGTAGCTCGAGCGAGAACGAGAATCGCCGGAACGCTCTTCAAACCGCTATTTCCCAATTCCCTTCTCCCGCCCTCCATAAACCCTTTCTGAACCGCAATTCTCTTCCCCCTGGTCACCCGACTTCCTACGGACTTTAGGGCAGCTGGCACGCGAACTCTCCGACCATTGTGACAACCTCTTTGAATTACGTACGAGAACCATGATCTTAGTCCACGGCTCGGCGATTCTACGGGAGGAGGGGGTTGAAGTCGGTAGCGGCAGCATCAGCGTACCATCCTCACAATCCACTTGCCCTAATCGATCTTTACCGTGCTGTACGGGGCGAGCCACGGATAGATCGTGACGTGTATAGCATGACCGCTTGGAGTCAGCATCGAGATCGGCACCGAATAGTTGTTGTGTATGTCTCGATAGAACGTCGGATACTGCGTATCATTGCTCAAGTTCACGTCGTCGAAGATGACGGTTGGCGTTGAGGTGGAGGCTCCCGCCGCGAGATGCCGAATGAAGTCCGTCCCACCCACCACGCTCGACGCGGAGAAGGCGATGAAGTGCATCCGACAATTGGAAGTCGTGCCATCGCTTACGATGGCCGGGGTACCCGCACGAGTAATGTTGCTACCTTCGAGTTGGAATGACCCGAATGTAAGGGTTGTGGCGCCGCTTGTGGACTTGCAGTAGACGGCTGGCCCGACGTTGCCGGCAGCATGAACACGCCCGAAGAACAAACCCGATTCCGTTCCATCAAAGAAAAGCGCTCCCCCATGGAGCGAACTGAAAATGGAAATGTCGTCTATCGTGGATGCGCCGCTGTTGAGACCTGTGAAGTGAATACCCCAGCCCCAGCAACTCTTGAGCATGATGTCGTGGATGGAGTTGGTGTCATCGAGTTGATTGACTGTGAGGCAATTGCCCGCTGTTTGATTCGCTCCGTTGCCCTCAATGCGAATCCATGCAACTTCGGCCCACATGATGCCCGCTGTCGGGCCCGCGCTGTTCTCAACCAGGAGCACGTCATTATTGAGGCCATTCGCAGCTTGGATGACGGTTGCGCCTGCAATGCCGAATGGAGCGGTGCCAAAGCCTAGTAGGTGCGCGTTCTCTTGCAGCCAGACTTGCCCCCCGACGATGTACCGCTGTCCTGCAAGGAGATAAACATGGACGCCTGGCTTCACGACGAATCCGCTCGCGCAGATATATGTGCCAGGGTTGAAGTCGGCTTCCACTTGCCCGCCGCCCAGCGCCACAGCAGCATCAATTGCCGCTTGCAGCTGGGTGCATTGGTCCGCGCCTGGAAATGTTGAAGCGCTGAGGATTGTCTGCGTTAGAAGCACCACCAAAGGCAGAATCATCGAATCATCTCCTAAATGCTTACCTATAAGCTCGCAGCAGGCAAGGACCGCAACAATGGTACTGTTCCAAGCAAACAACTGGACACTGGGACAGGAAGCGCAATGACAACTGATTTCGGAACGCCACACCAGGTAGATCGCGACCTAGCACATTCAATCAGTCGCAGCAGTCCGCGCGAAGGGGGTTTTCGGAACACTCTCTTCTGACACCCTGCAGCGACTGCCAGGTGTATATTGCCCGCACGAGGAGGGAAAATGTTTCAGCAAGTTAATCAAACAGAAACGCGGAACCTCGAGTGTTCTTGTCAGGCCGTTTCGCCCATGGATGAGCCCTGCGATTCTGCCGCAACTTTCCACTGCGGTATCTGCGGGCGGTGGTTCTGCGCCGTCCATGCCGAG
>Ga0307473_10000245_pt1 | contig 11305 bp, 8 predicted proteins | sample atmos_gasesAM5C__FD_203744 | JGI IMG/M metagenome (GOLD analysis project Ga0307473, IMG submission 203744) | Hardwood forest soil microbial communities from Morgan-Monroe State Forest, Indiana, United States - atmos_gasesAM5C_515 | ecosystem: Environmental > Terrestrial > Soil > Temperate forest...
AATCTCTGGCGGCTGAAAGGCTAAACTGGAAAGCCGAGTGGGAGAAAAGCCTCAAGGTGGCTCGAGGAGAAGCGCAGGTGACCGTCTTCGGCTGGTCGCGAGAGAGCCATCTCCAGGCCTTGATGGAGTTCCAGAGATTCTACCCCGAAATCAAGTTGATCCTTATCTCCGGCAGCGGCTCCGAGCTCGGTCCTCGCCTGGTCGCCGAAAGGCGCGCCGCAAAGTATCTGGCCGATCTCTTTATCGTCGGGGCAACGACCCCGGTTGAGGTCCTGCTACCGGCCAAAGCGCTCGATCCGATCCGCTCCTGCTTGATCCTGCCCGAGGTCACCGATGAGTCTCTCTGGTTCGGGAAAAAATTCCACTTCGCTGATCGGGAAAGAGAGTACGTGCTGCTGAACGACGGCACGGTCGAGACCTCGCTCGTCGCCTACAACACGAAGCTTGTGCGCCCAGAAGAGATCCAGTCCTACTGGGATCTCCTGCGGCCGAAGTGGCGCGGCAAGATTTTGGCCTACGATCCGCGCAAACGGAGCGGCGCCAGCGGTCCCATCCGGTTTCTCTATTTCAGCCCCACGCTGGGTCCGAAGTTCGTCTACCGTCTCTTTAACGAAACTGACATCACTCTCGCCAGCGACGGGCATCTCATGACCGACTGGCTGGCGACAGGAAAATTTCCCCTGTTTGTATTTCCGGCCGCCGGTGATATTGACAAGGCCAAAAAGCAGGGGTTGCCCGTGGAGGAAATGACCCATCTGTTGCAAGAGGGCGCCAGCATGCACGCGGGCGCCGGCGCGGTGACGGTCGTGAACCAGCCCGCGCATCCCAACGCCGCCAAGGTTTATCTTAACTGGTTTTTGTCTCGCGAGGGACAGATCGCTTATCAAAGAATCACGGAGCGCAACTCGCTGCGCATGGACATCCCCAAGGAGCAACTCCGCGATGCGGTAAATATCGTGCCCAAAGAGGGAGTACCATACATTTTTTCCGCCCTTCCCGAATACAGCGATCTCCAGCCTATAAGAAAGCTCATCACCGAAGCGCTGGAAAAGGCCGGCAAAAGATAACCCAACAGTACACGGAGGTGTGGTATGGCGAGATCCGAACTGCAAGAGAAACTAGACCAGATTTGCCGCGAGCATATTGAAGAGAGCCGGCAGATGCGTGTGCGCGACGTGCCGCTCACGCCCGCCCGAGGAAGGCTGATCGCCCTCCAGCGGGCGCTGTTCAATAAGAACCGCAGAGACTGCTGGGGAGCCGTGCAGTGCTCGGCGCCTATCGAGGTGAAGCGTGTCATCTGGGCACACGAGGAAGAAGAGCTGATTCGCGATCCGCGCTGCGGCTCGGATCACTACTCGCTGCACGTGCGCCGCTGCATGGCCCTAGGCCTCACGCGCGAAGAGATCGAAAACGCTCAGCCATTGGCTTCCTCGCGCGCCGCTTTTTACGCCTGGCTTTACGTGGCGCGGACCAAACTCTGGCTCCAGGCGCTTTCGTCTTCCTCGATCCTGGAGCGGGACGCCAACATGATGAGCGCCATGGGCGAGGTGAAGCGCCAGACCGAGAGATGGAAAAAGGAGCTTAGGCTTACGGAAAAAGATATGGAGGTCTCGACCGCCAATGAAAACGCCGACGGCGATCATTCCGACATGATGGCGGAGATCTTCGACCGCTACGCCACGACACCCGAGCTAGAAGCGCTGGTGCTGCAAGGCGCGCGCGAGTCGCTCGAGATCAATCGGGTCTTTATCGCTGGGCTGGCCGAAGCGGCCAAGCAGATCGAATAGCTCGGATTGTCGGCCAGAAACGCCGGAGGTGGAGACGATGCTACTTTTTAAAGTCAATACGTTTTTCTCAGCGCCGACGCGCCCCTTAGTTCTGGTATGTCTATGAACTCCGTAGCAAGTGATTTGACATGACGGTTTGAGGCGGAATGGGAGGCGTCCATGTCGCAACCGGATTATATCAATTTTGTTCATACAGGACCCGGCACGACCGCGGGTCGCTATTTGAGGCGTTTCTGGCAGCCAGTCTATCGCTCGGAAGATCTTGCGAAAGTACAGGCCGTTCCGATTAGGATCATGAGCGAGGACTACACGCTCTACCGTGGAGAGAGCGGGAAGCCTTACGTGGTGGCGTTCAGGTGCGCACACAGAGGGGCCCAGCTCTCGACGGGATGGGTGGAAGGAGATTGCATTCGGTGTATGTATCATGGGTGGAAGTATGAAGGGAGCGGCCAGTGCGTGGAGCAGCCCGGAGAGGAGGAAGGTTTTGCCGCAAAGATAAAGATCCAGTGTTATCCGACGGAAGAGTATCTGGGACTTATCTTCGTCTATTTCGGCGAGGAGAAGCCGCCGCCGCTTCGAAAACATCCCGATTTCGAGCGCCCCGGTGTCTTGGAAACCGGATTGCCGGAGCACTGGCCATGCAACTATTTTAATCGTCTTGACAACGCTTGCGACGTCGGCCACGTGAGCTTCACGCACCGAGAATCCGCGCTCCGCGCCGGCCGGCAAGAGCAACTCGCCTTAAGAACAGTTTCCTCGTCAGAGACGGAATATGGAATAGAAACCACCGTGAGCGTTCCAGGAAGACCGCCTTTCCATACTCACCTTCATATGCCCAACACCAATCAGACCCGCTCTAGAGCGAGAATCGAAGGTTCCTTGAAAGACGCAGCGACGCTCTGGGTGGACCGGCTCTTTTGGCGCGTTCCCGTCGACGACGAAAACAGCGTGAGCTTCGTGATTGACTGGATGCCGCTTACGGGAGAAGAAGCCGAGCGATATAGAGAGCGCAGGCTTCAAGCCCGCTCTCAGGTGCGAGTGTCCCCCAATGAATATGGCGAAAGTGTTCTGGCGGGAAAGAGGCGGATTAGAGAACTGGATCAGGCTATGAGCACTTACTATCTCTTTTGGATCGAAGACTACACGGTTCAAGTCGGGCAGGGTAGGATCGCAGACCGTCCGAACGAGCATCTCGGCCGCATGGACGTCGGCGTGATTCTGTTAAGAAAAATTTGGCAGCGCGAGCTTGGCAATCTCGCGGAGGGCAAGCCGCTGAAGACGTGGGTGACGCCGGCGGGATTGAATGACTAAAGCGGATTATTCACGGCGTACGGCGACCGAGAAGCAAGCCCCTCCGGTCGCGGCCAATGGGCCTGTGCCTCGAGGAGGCCTGTATATTTAGAGTGGTGAAGCGTACTACGAGGAAGCAACGCGAGCTTCTAGCCAAGCACATACACGTCGGTGCGCCTTTGCGCTCATGTGCCCGCTCGCTCCGGGGCGTGCTCCTCGGTCTACCGAGTGAAGGTCGAAGTTTGAGACGAAGATAAGGCATACGTTGAGCAACGAGGCGCAGTAGTGAATAGGTTTGTAGGCCTCATTTGTTTAACCTTCGCTTTTGTCGGCGTGAGTAATGCCGCCGAGAAGGTATCCTGGCAGGCGGAGTGGATCAAGGTCGTCTCGGCGGCAAAGAAAGAAGGGCAACTCGATTTATTAACCAATCCCAACCCGACTTACCTTGAGGATTTTCGGAAAGCGTTTCCGGAGATCAAGGTGTCGGATCTCGCCATGGGCGGCGGCTCTCAGGCGCGGCTTAAGGTGTTGGCCGAACGGAGGGCGGGAAAATACCTTGCCGATTTAGACGTGGGAGGTCCGGACACTCCGATTTCTATTCTTCATCCCACAAAAGCTCTCGATCCGATCAAGCCGTTGCTCTTGTTGCCCGAGATCACCGATACCTCCAAATGGTTCGAGCGCAAGCATCATTACATCGATCCCGAAGGACAGCACATTCTTCTCTTCGAGGGAACGGCCCAAGCATACGTTGCCCACAACACCGATTCGGTGAAGCCGAACGAGATTCGCTCTTATTGGGATCTCCTCAATCCGAAATGGAAAGGCAAGATCGTCGCTCAGGATCCGAGGTTTCCAGGCACGGTTTCTCAAGGATTGCGGTTTATCTTCTACCATCCTGAGCTCGGGCCTAAATACATGCGCCGGCTGTTGACCGAGATAGATCTGGTTCTCTCGCGGGACAATCGCCAGATGGTCGACTGGGTGGCCGGAGGAAAATATGCTTTTAGTCTTTTCTGCCGCACTACCGAAATCTATCAGGCGATGAAACAGGGATTGCCGTTTAAATTGGTCGGAACCTACGACTTGAAAGAAGGCGCCAGCATCGTCCCCATCACGGGCGCCATCAGTCTCTTCAACCGCGCTCCGCATCCCAACGCTGCCCGGCTTTTTATCAACTGGTTTCTCTCGCGTGAAGGACAGATGGCTTATCAAAAAAGTAAGATCGGCTTTGGTGGAGCCGATTCCTTGAGAGTGGACATTCCGAAAGACGACGTGCCGCTCGAAGCACGGCGTCAGCCTGAGGGAAAGTACCTGATGATCAACAAACCCGAGTGGTTTGACATGACGCCGATACTGAACGCTGTCAAGGAAACTTTAGGCGAAGCCAAGCAACAATAGCGTTGAAAAATGCAAGGATGTTTTCGCCCCCTTTCGACGTTGAACGGCTTGAACCTTGAACCATTGGCGGCGTGCTCGGAATTGCGGAGGTTTTAGATGGCTTTGAAAGTAGGCTTCATTGGTTTGGGTAGCATGGGGAGCGCGCTTGCGCAAAACGCTCTTCAGGCGGGGTTCGATCTGATGGTTTATGACGTGCGCGAAGAGCCGATGAACGAGTTTGTGCGCCAAGGAGCGAAGGCCGGAAGCTCACCGGCCGACATCGGAGAGCACTGCGACATCATCGAGACGGCCGTTGTCGACGATGCCCAAACTGAAGCGGTAGCCCTCGGAGAAAATGGAATTCTCGGTCGCGCACGACCGGGAAGCGTAATTATATTACACAGCACGATTCACCCCAAGACGGTGCGGAAGATCGCAAAGGAGGTCAAAGCTAAAGGCGTCGGCGTCGTGGACGCGCAGATGAGTGGCGGTCAAGCCGGCGCGAGAGCGAAGAAGCTCTGCTTCATGGTCGGCGGAGATAAATCTGATTTCGAAAAGTGCCGTCCCGTTCTTTCCGCTTCCGCGGCGCATATCATTTATGCCGGTGAGGTCGGCATGGGAGCCACGGCAAAACTCGCGCAACAGACGATCATCTGCCTAAACCGCATGGCTGCCTACGAAGGGATGACGCTCGCTGAGAAAGCCGGTCTCGATCCGAAAATACTCGAGCAAATCGTTCGCGTCACGCCCGCGCAAAGTCAGGTCGCTGACAACTGGGTCGAGCGGTATAAAGATTTAAGAAATATTAACTCTGAAACGACTCGGTGGACGGCCCATCTTTTTTATAAGGGTCTCTGTCCGGCGCTCGAGCTGGCGCACGATGTCGGTTTTTCCGTTCCCGGAATCGCGCTGGTCATGCAGCGCTTCGAATGGATTCTCGGCCTTAAAAAAGATTAACTTTCTCTAACGTAGCTCCGCCCAAAAGATTTTCTCTCAGCTAGCTGATTCTGGCTTCGTGCTGCTTGTCAATTAAAGATCATCCCCAATCATCTCGTTTCAGTCAAGAAATTCAAGCCTTCAATATTTTACATGGCAACCTCTAACCCACTGAACTTGTTAGTTTTTTAACAAATTCTTGTTGCATTTTTCGCCGTGACGACTATGAATATGACAAAACTCTTTCTGAGGTGACGCCGGGTTGAGTAAAAACGAGAACGAGCTTCTTACGTGCGTGGGTCCGGGAACGCCCGCTGGAGAGTTGCTGCGCCGCTATTGGTATCCAATCGCTGTGGCTAACGAATTGACAGAGGAAAAGCCGACGAAATTTGTCCGGCTGTTAGGTGAAGATTTGGTGTTGTTTCGGGACAAGCAGGGCAGAGTGGGTCTTCTGGGCGATCGCTGTTCGCATCGCGGCGTCTCGCTTCTCTACGGCAGGGTGGAAGAAAGAGGGATCGCTTGTGCTTATCACGGCTGGCTCTACGACAGCGAAGGAAATTGCCTCGAGTGCCCTGCGGAGCCACGGGAGAGCCGGCTCTATCTGACGGTGAAGCACAAGGCTTATCCGGTCGAGAAGTTTATCGGGCTTTACTGGACCTATATGGGCCCGAAGCCAGCTCCCTTCATACCCAAATACGACGTGTGGGCCAGAAAGGATGGAAGAAGAAAAATAGTCGTCTATCCGCTTCTGGACGCGAACTGGTTTCAGGCGATGGAAAACTCTGTCGATCCGGCCCATCTACAGATCCTTCATCAAGACACGGCCATGAGAGCAAGAAAGCCGGTCAGCACAACGCGCGGTTTTATCGACGACATTGAAAAGACGGAGTTTTACGAAGTCGCTTGCGGCATCATGAAAAGAAGAACCTACAAGAACGGTGTTGTCGATCAGCATCCGCTCATCTTTCCAAATATTCTCCGGCAGGGAGATGCGACCCAAATTCGCGTGCCGATGAATGACACGCATACCATGATCTTCTTCGTCCATTTTATTCCGGGCGGAAATGGCAACGGAGGCGACGAAGAAGAGCCCGAGGTCCTTTACATGCCATCCTTCAAGGATCCGCCGAACGGCCTGCATCCGTTTACTCGATTTAGGACGGATCTGGTTCCGGCGCAGGATCATTTGGTCTGGGAGACGCCGGGACCGATTGCGGATCGCACGCGCGAGCGGCTCGCCACCTCAGATCGCGGCATTGTCATGCTGCGGGAGATCATGATGAGAGAATTTCGCAAGGTAGAGCAGGGACTCGATCCCATCGGAGTGATCAGAGATTCGGCGCAGAATGTGATGATAGACACTAAGCTCGCGGAGTCCTTGGAGGAGATGAAAGCAAGAGGGCAACCTGCCGGAGGGCAAGTTACCGCTCTTACAGAAGCAGAGCGCGCGCTGGGGAGATCATGAGGAATCCGTGAGCGAGGAGGCAGGATGCTCTGTTCGATCCGCCAAGGAAGGAAACAGTCAACGATCTATCTGGTAGCTCTATCGCTTGGAATCATCTTCCATTCATCTGCCGAAGCGGACTGGAAAACAGATTGGGAGAAAGCGATTGCAGTGGCGAAGAGGGAAGGACAGCTCAACTTCTACGTGGGTCGCTATGGAACCGAGCCGTTGCTAGACGAATTTCGGAGGGAATATCCTGAAGTTAAAATTAAATCGGTCAATGGGGCCGGGAACGACTTGGGCGCAAGAATTCTCACCGAGGCTAGGTCCGGAAACACGGTGGCCGATCTCTTCAGCGGCGGCGCCAACACCAACTTCAATCTACTTTACAAGGGAAAGATCTTAGATTCGATCAAGTCTCAGCTGATCCTTCCCGAGATCGTGGATGAGACCAAGTGGTTGGATGGGCAACACAGCTACGCCGACCCCGAAGGGAAATATATTTTCGTCTACATAGCCAATCCCGGCGGTTCATCCACCTATTACAATACCAACCTGGCCAACCCCAAAGAGTTCAAGTCCTACTGGGACCTTCTCCAGCCAAAATGGAAAGGAAAAATTGTCTCCCAGGATCCGACAAGCACCGGCCTCGGGGCTACGCTGGTCTTCTTTTACTATAATCCCGAGCTTGGCGGCGACTTTATCAGGCGTCTTTTCGGAACCATGGATGTCACCTATGGCAGGGACCGGCGTCAGATAACGGATTGGTTGGCCCAGGGAAGATTTGCGATCTGCCTCGGTTGTCGGGACGCGCAGCGAGCGAAGACTCAGGGACTTCCGGTGGACGTAATGGATACCGGCGAGTGGAAAGAGGGAGAGAGTCTCACCACAGGCGGAGGCTCGATTAGCCTCATCAAAGGGGCGCCTCATCCGAATGCGGCCAAGGTTTTTATCAATTGGTTTCTCTCACGCAAAGGACAGATCGCCCTGCAAAAGTATAAGGACCTTTATGGGGAGCTTCCCCCTAACTCCCGCAGACTCGATATCCCGAAAGACGACCTGCCTCCGGAAAATCGCCTGGTCAAAGATCGAAAGTATATGGATGTGTCGCGCGCCGAATGGCAGGACATGACGCCGATCTTTAAGCTCGTGAAAGAGGCGATGAAAGTGAGAGAGCAGAAGTAGGAAAGTATTTTATGCTTGGTCCCTATTCAGCGATCTTTGGCGTGGTGGCTGGAGCGTTGCGAATCCTCGTCATGGTCGGCTTGCTCATGGTCCAGGAGGCCCGGGCGGGTTCTCCGACAGATTGGGAACAAACCGTTAAGGCGGCGGAAAAAGAGGGCCAGGTATCGGTTTATATCTCCGGCTATGTGCCGCTGATCGATGCGGGCTACTTTCAGAGGGCCTTTCCCAAGATTAAAGTCGTCAGTGTAAGCGGAGAGGGAAGCCAGCTAGCGCCTCGGATAGCCTCTGAGAGGAGAGCGGGCAAATACCTGGTGGATGTCTACAGCGGCGGAGGAAACTCTATCTATCAGGTGCTTTACCTAGGAAAGATGCTGGACCCGATCAAACCTGCGCTTATTCTTCCCGAGGTCGTGGATGAGTCCATGTGGTGGGAGGGAAAGCACAAATATGTGGATCGAGAGCGCCAGCTTATCTTTGTTTACGAAAGCAATGTTTCTGCCGGCGCCACTCCTGGCTACAACATCAACCTCCTGAACCCCAGGGAGTTCAAATCGCATTGGGACTTCCTCAATCCTAAGTTGAAGGGAAAGATTGTCTCCATAGATATAAGGCAAGTTAGAGGTGCAGGCCTGACTTGGCAATATCTCTATTACAACCCCGAGCTCGGTCCGTCCTATATCAAGCGGCTTTACAGCGAGATGGAAGTGACCATGACCGGCGACATACGCCAGGCAATCGACTGGCTAGCGACCGGTAAATTCACTCTTTGTATCCCCTGCCGGAATGTAGCCAGAGGCAAGCATCAAGGGCTCCCTATAGAGAATTTTGAGCCTTACGACCTGAAAGAGGGAATCAGTTTATCTTCAGCATATGGTCAAGTCGTACTTATGAACCGAGCTCCCCACCCAAATGCGGCTAAGGTTTTTATCAACTGGCTGCTCTCCCGCGAAGGCCAAATTGCTTTTCAAAAGGTCATGAGCCTGCCCGAGGACCCCAAAGAGTCGCGCAGGGTGGATGTAGCGAAAGACCATATTCCCGCCCCGGATCGAAGGAAGGACGGAATGAAATATTTTGATATAGATGATCCCGAGACGAAAGACATCAGGCCGGTCATAAAGCTCCTCGATGAGGTGCTGGCGGGGAGAAAATAAAGGATGAACTCGACTTTGAATCTTTTGCCCGACGAACGCCATATGATGGACTGGCTCGGCTCGGGAAAGTATTTCATTCACCTGTTTGCCAAAGGTCCGCAAAAAGGGAGGAAAGAGTTTAATGGCGAGTCAGAATGAAGAAAAGACAGAGAAACTATCTGTGAGATTCCCCCGCTGGCAAGCTGAAACCCCAGAAAACATCTCTATGAAGAGATGGTTTATGTCGCCAAGGGGCATGGGGCGATAACGGTTTGGCAGAAGCCGGACAAGAAACAGACTTTTGAATGGGGCAGGGGAGCCTCTTTGCCATTCCGCTTAACGCCTCCTAGGCGAGCCAGGTAGGTACTTCGATGCCCTCATTTTTTCCTGAGGTGGTCGATGAGTCGAAGTGGTGGCGCGGTAAACACAGCTTCTGGATCCCGAAGGTCAATACGTTTCTCAGATTCAGCGGAGTACCTCCAAACAGGAGCCCGCCACCATAACACTCAACAGGTGAAACCGAAGGAGGGTGGCTTCATTCCCCGTTCAGCGGTTTTCTCAAGCAAAACTAAAAAACCTACGTTGCCTTGGCAGATCGCTGTTCCAGAAGCTATGCAAGGCCCGATACGAAGCTCCGAGGATCTCGTGGCAAGAATACGAGCTTGCTTGTTGCTGTCTATGCTTTTTCTGACTTGGGCGGTCGCAGGAGCCCAGGAAAAAAAGATTCAGCCTTTTCGCGTGTCGTATTCTTCGATCACCGCCACCCGCGCGCCTCTTTGGATCGCAAAGGAAATGAAAATTTTCGAGAAGTACGGCCTCGATGTGGCCCCTATCCATATCGCGTCCGGCTCGGCCTCTTATAGCGCTCTCCTTGCCCGCGACGTGCACGTGGTTTCTGACACGGCATCGGCCGCCGTAGCCGCGGGCAGCCGCGCTCCCATCGTGATCTTTGCCGGCTCTGGGGCGATTCCTTACAAGCTGATCGCCCATCCGTCGATCACCTCTCTGGATGGCCTTAAAGGGAAGATCGTCGGCATCAGTTTCGTCGGCGCCGGCTCCGACTTTCTGCTGCGCAGGCTGCTCCCGAAACTTGGCCTGACCCCAGGCAAGGACGTGACACTCATCCCGACGGGTATCGGTAGGTCGGATTTAAGAATACAATTGATCTTCCAGGGAAAAATCGACGCGACCCTCGGGACCGCCGACAATGTCTCTCAACTCGCTTTGAGAGGTTTGAAAGTCGGCGTCTTGGGAGATCTGGCCGAGTGGGGAGTGGTGACAACGGGCGGCGATTTTGCGACCACGCGACAGTTCTTAAAGGATCACCGCGATTTGGTGAAGGCCTTCGTGAGGGGTTTTAGCGAAGCCATTTGGTTGGGAAAGACCAACAGAGAGATTGCGATCCAGATACTGAGCAAGTATCTAAGGGTTGAAAATGCTAACATCCTGGACTCGATGCATAAGAACTATTTGTTGGGAACCATTCCCGCAAAACCGTATCCTCTGGAAGCAGCCGTGGAAATGGCCATCGAGGAGGCAAGTCCTTCTCAACCTTTACTTAAGGGAAAAAGAATCTCTGACTTCATCGATGTCTCAATCCTCAAAGAGATCGAGCAGGAGGGCTTCTTCTCCCGTCTCTATCGGTGACTTTCAACGGTGGAAACTTCTCAGTAGAGGCGCGGCGGCGCGTACGGAACGACCTGGCCGGCGTCAATCTCTTTTACGCGCTCGGGTCCCAGAGGATAACTGAAAGACTCGTTTCTCAAAATAAAGTGCTGTCGCGCCAGCTCCCGGGCGTATTCCAGGGGCTCACTATATTCCGAAGGACCGGATTCCTGCGCCAAGCGGTCGAAGACCAAGCGTCGCTGGTGATAATGGACATGCTCCTGGCGATAGATGATCTTGAAAGCCTCAGCCAGCAGGCGCTCGACCGGCCCACCGTCGATCATACAGCCGGCGGCGGCGAACGCGACCCCTCCGCCGGGAGAGAATCCGCTCACGGCGCGAACGAGCGGGCTTTTACTGGTCGAGTATTTGCGCCGGACCGCTTCGAGCCTCAGCTGTTCCTTCGTGGGCTTGGCCTCCGTGGCTTTGAGCCTTGTCCCTGTGATGAGTTCTCTGATGTCGGCGAGCAGCCGGTAATGCTGAACCTC
>Ga0307473_10000247_pt1 | contig 11216 bp, 6 predicted proteins | sample atmos_gasesAM5C__FD_203744 | JGI IMG/M metagenome (GOLD analysis project Ga0307473, IMG submission 203744) | Hardwood forest soil microbial communities from Morgan-Monroe State Forest, Indiana, United States - atmos_gasesAM5C_515 | ecosystem: Environmental > Terrestrial > Soil > Temperate forest...
AATCGCAGCCCGGGTGCGTTCGTAATCCTTGGCAACCGTGTCCTGAGCTTTGCGAATCGCTCCGGGTCCTGCCCCCATCGAATAGCGTTCCTTGGGGACCTGCCGGTGCGCGAGCTGGCTGTAGATCACCTTGGGCATGGTCGGGTATTCCGCCGCCGCCCGCCGCGCCACGTATGCCTGGGCTTCCGGGGACAGCATTTCCGGAGGTCGCGGCGGGGGCAACTGAGGTTCCGGTCCCGGACCCTTGGGCAATGATATACCGGGATCGGTGGTGGGTGCTGTGCTGCGAAGAGTGGTCAGCTCTCGGCCGGACTCTGCTCCCGCTGGCGCGCCGCTTCGAACATCTTCAGGACGTCGCCCGCGGTAGCTTTGAAGGAGGTCTTGCGTGAACGCTTCGCGGTTTTCAGACCCTTTTGCTTTGGCATATATTTCGTCATAAACCTGGTCGAGCACCTGCTCTTCGGTGAGCTGCGGCCATTTTCGGCGCAACACTTCGTAAACCTTGCGGTAGCCGTTGATCGTCTGCCAATCCCGCGGCGAAAGCTGGTCGTTTTTGAACGCCTCACTCAGTCCGGCAACGGCATTACGCACGTCGGAGGCACTCTCGAGCTTGCCAACCTCGTCGTACAGATGGTCCAGGACCGCACCGGCCTCAGCGTCCGTCAACCTTTCACGTTCCATAATGCTGCCGCGTCCGATGCCCAGCTCCGCGCGGCCCTGCTCAGCCAGTGGGCCGGTAACCATGCCACCCTCGCCGTGGATACCCTCGCTGCCCTCAATAGGAGCCACAGGTTGTGTGGAGGACTCACCCGGGAATCCGTAGTCTCCCATCTGTGATCGGTTTCGAGCTTCGCCGCCGAGTCGTTCGTTGAAGTCGGTCAGGGAATCAAACCGCTGATGAAAGTTCTGCACCGGCTCGTCCAGAAGTAGACTGGCAATCGGGCGATACCGCTGCAGCATGGACTCCAGACGGATGTGTTCCCCGCGCGGCGCGGCCGGGTCCAACAGCACGGCCCCACGGCGCCCGTCGTAATATGTCGACACGAGGTGAACCTTCCCGCTGCGCTTATCCATCATGGCAGTGACGCGGCGCGTAACAGAGACCGGCGGGGCACCGGCCCCGGTACGATCGACGCCTGAGTCGGCGGTGAGCACCCGGCCCAGCACCTTGGGAACGTCGGACAGTTCCGAGCCGATCTCGTTAAACACCGGTTGCTTTGAAGCCCGGCCATACCCCAGATCGTCGGGAGCAACCTGGCTGCGATTGAGCGGTGCCTCTTCCTTGTAGGATTCGGAAATCAGTTTCTCGCCCACGCGGGACGCGACCAGCGACCGATACTTCTGCCGGTTGTGAGCGCCCTTCTCTTCCTCCGCAACAAGCCCCTTGAGCTCGCCTTCGGGCTGTCGTTCGAGAGTGAATCCCTTCTCACCGGGAGCGTCGGCAATCGGTCTGTCGCCGAGCTGCCGGCCCAATTTCAGACTGTCCCTCAATTTGGCCAGGTCAGCCCCGCTGGCTCGAAGCACGCGCTTCCAGACCGAGTCCTCCCAGAGTTCGCGCAACTGGCCCGGCTGCACGTTCCCGTGATTGCGCTTCATGTCCTCTGCGAACGAAGAAAACGAAGGCCTCTCCGAGGTCTGCAGGTGTTGGCTGGCCTGTTCTTGAATGAACTGCGGAGTGATCTTGCTGGGAAGCGCCCCGGATTCCGCGGACGTGGCGCGCGGCTCTACCTGTTCCTTTGTAACCGGCGGGAGGAAAAAGTCCACCTGATTGACGTCTTTGGTCGGACGCTTGCGAATCGCTCCGGGCTCTTCCGACTTCGCCTTGGCCCGGGCCAGGATCGTTTCCTTGCTGGAACCTTCCGGGGTGTAAAATGTGATGCCCGTTTTGGGGTTGGTAAACTCCCACCCGTACTGCCGCGCCAGGTCAGCCAGCGCCTGCTGCTGTTCCGGGGGCATTTGTTTGATCGCCGGGGAATTGGGATCTAAGGCCGATGCCGGACGGAAGTTCACGCCCAATTCCTTGGCGGCTTGCTCCGCTTCTTCGGTTCGTTGTTTACCGATCGCGGCAGGACTGCCGCCCAGGGCCGCTTTTGCGCGGTCGAGATTCTCGCTCATGCGCCCGACGATAGCGAGCTGCGTGCCGCTGGCCTTGGTGCCCAGCGCCTGGCGCGCGGTTCTGATCGCGCTTTCCATTGCGGTGATTGCGTTTAGTGTCCATCGCTCCTTGGTGGCAGCCTCCGCAATTTCACGCGGGGTCATGCGGGAGAGCTGCTGCAGCCGGAACCGCAGCGCCTCATGTCCGAACATCGTGTCTGAAATTTCACCACCGCCCGGCGCCCTTCCGCGCCACGAACCGGTGTATCGGCGTTTGTTGATCGCCTTTTCCGCGGCCGTCAAAGTGTTCCAGTAAGCAGCGGCGTCCTCGTCGCCCACCTTCAGATGGATACCCTCTTCGTCGAGCAGTGAGCGGGTGGCCAGCGCGCGTCGTTCGGGCGGCACGGTCTTGAGCCATGCAGAAAACTCCGAGGGGTTGATCAGTATTTTACCGGACTTACGGTCCACCGTTGCAATCTGTTTGGAAAACGGCTGGCCTTCCGGAAGATCTTCAACAACCTCGATCGGCGCCTCGATACCCTTTCGTTCGGTATCCAGATACGCCTGCTCTTCCGCGGTGAGCGACGCCGACTTCGCGGGTTTTCCGGTGGCTTCCGCAGACACCTCGGAAGTGGTGCGCGCCGGCTCTTTTACAGCGCCAGCCAAGGGTGGTCCGCGCTGAAGAATTCGGGAACCGGTGTGCGCGACGCCGGTCCCGAGCAGTGCGACATTCACAACGTCCTCAGCCAGAGCCTGAATATTCTCCTGATTCCCGGGTGAGGCCGCCCCTGACGGGTTCATCTGCGACGCCATGGCCTGCGTAATCAGGTTCGCGCCCACGTCACCGATGCGCTTACCGGCGTCCTGTGCAGCTTCTTTCCCGCCCTTGAGCATGTCGTAAGTCCACTTCGCGTAGACCAAGGGAGCGGCGGGGGTGGCTGCGGCGACCATCTGCAGAAGACCCGACGGCGAGGTGATGAACTTCCCCACGCCAGCAGCGCCGCGCGCGAGCGCACTGGCGGGGATCGTGATTGCAGGCGCGCGGGTGCCAGCTCCGCTGGGAACATTGGCCGGGTCGATTCCGAAAAGACTTTTGTTGGGATCGAAGTCGAACTTCGGGCCGTTGCCCTGAGCCGCGTCCATGGCCTCCTTGAAACTGCCCATGGGTGTCATACCCTGGACGCCCTTTTCGATCTTCTCAAAAGGGTTGGGAATCTGAGGAGCGGCGGCTGGCGCGGCTTTCTGAGTGGCGGGAAACTTCTTTTGGAGAACGGACTTGATCTCGTCCGGACTCATTTCATCAGGGAATTCAGCAACTCCACCGGGAACTTCTACTTGGATGCTCATTCATTCGGCTCGGGCGCCTCCGTAAGGTCGCCTGTTTCCTGGTTGAACGTCCAACGTTTTTTGGCACCGCCACCGGTGGCGCCGACGGGAGGTGCAATCCGGTTGAGCTCCTCGTCGATTGCGCTCAGCTCTTTCTTGGCCGCTTCCTGCTTCGTGCGCAGGTTCTCGCTGGCGGCGGGCGGCATGGTGATCAGCATTCCCTTGATCGGGTCCTTGAGCAGGTCTCGCCGCTGGTTCTGCAACACAGTCAGGCGGGCAGTTTCCTTTCGGCTCAAACCCCCTTCAGGCCGAAGCGGGTGATACTGCGCGCCAGTTCGAGTGGGCACCTTCAGGAAGTCTTCGTCACCAAACTTCTCGACCGAGGGCGGCGGCAGTGCGGGCTGCGGCATGGATGCCTTGGCGAGTGCGGCGAAACCGGTCATCGACTGGCCGAACTCCGGACCAACAGTCAGTAGCGCCTTCACCGGATCCATCCCTCGGGATACCATGGTCTGATACTTCTGATTGGCCTGGAACCGGCGCGCGGCCGTCTGCATCTGGAGTTGGAGAGACTTTTCGCTCTGGTCGAGCGTGCGCTTACGCATGCCCAGTTCAGCCTGTTGCCGGGCCTTGTCCATTTCCATCTGCTGCTGGTCGCGAATGGCGTTGCGTTCAGAAGCAACTTCACTGGCCGCCAATCGTTCTTTCTCGGCGGAGATATTGGCGCCAGCCGTCGCGCCGTGCAGCCACAGTTGAGCCAGACCCTCGGGGGAGTTTCCCTGCAGCCATGGAGGAATCGGGTAAGCCATGTTACTGCGCTCCGGCACCGGTCATGGTCGGGTCGAAGTAGTTGAATCCCTCCCAAGGGTCACCGCCGGGAGTGTCGGCAATGGCGCCGCTGTTCTGATTGTAGTAAGCGCCCAGCGTATCGTTCCAAGCCCATTCGGGAATCGGAAAGTCGCCAAAGGAACCCGGAGCCGGATCACCCATGCCGACGTAAGCATCACCACTAACCAGGGTCGAGAATCCGGTATCCCACGGACTGGTCGGCGCCGGCTGGATTGCCCCGCCGGGCGAGCGCGGTCCGCCACCCCAGCCAGCCCCGAATCCCGCGGCGGCAATGCGCTGGGCTTCCTGAGCGGCAGCCTGCGGGTTGGGAGCCGATGCGTAAAGATTGGCCGCGGCCGATGCTTCCTGCTGTTGTCCGGGCGTGACCAGAAACTGGGTGGGGTCAATGATTCCAGCCTTGGGCGCTTCCCCGATTGCAGTCGCCAGATCGGACACCCCGTGATGCTGCATGTCGAGCGACGTCAGGCCCAGGGACCGAAGCATCGCGGCGCCTGCGTTGGGAGATCCGGGTGAGCCTGTCACGATCCCGCGCTCGGCAGCCTGCTGAATGATCTGGTTTACCACGTCCTGCGGAACATCTCCGGAAAGTTCCTCAGCGATATTGCCGCTCTGCTTTTCAGTGAGCGCGTTGTAGTTCGGAATGGCGGCCTGGTACTGGTTGGTGAGCTGTTGCTGATTGAACCGGTTTAGGCCCTGACCCAAACCGTAAATCAATCCCAGGTTGCCGATGTTACCTGAAAGCGCATGAGACGCCGAAGCGGTCGGGTTGGGCACGTTAGGAATTCCGCCGTAAGCCGGCGTGCGGTCATGAGCTGAGCCCGGGAGAGAGTAGTCGTTGATCGGCCAGAAGATGCTGCCCGGTCCGGTACCCGCGTTAGACGTTGTCGTGATAGGAGGCATGACTCAAATCATCGTTCCGATGTTCCTTCGCTCCAGACGCGCTGAACCGAACGGTGCAACGTTGACGGCCGGCATGTCAAGGCCCAGGTAGTGGGCAATCTCGCCGTTGAGCAAGCGGATCGCCTGAATGTGGCGTTCAGCGGCCATTTGTTTGGCGGCCGGAGTGTCCATCTGAGAGTAACGAATGGACTGACACTCTTCGATGATCGCCTCGAGGTTATTGATCAAAAGATAGTCCGTGTCGACCATGACCGGCACGAGGTCGAGCTTCACAATTCCAGTGACTTGAACGATTGCCATATCAACTCCATGCCTGGGTCGCGACGTTCCACGTGAACATGACCCCGTTGTTAAGGTTGGTGTAGAGCGCCGGCAACGTCGCGTTTGGCGGCGGGTCGGTCGGGTTTCCGTTCCCCTCGAGAATCTGGGAGATCACTTCGGTGACCTCCGTGACGTTCGTAACGTTGGTCACGTTCGTGACATTGGTCTGGCAGCCATTGGCGGGCGCGCAGCCCAGAATCGGAGTTATGGCCGGAGCCGGACAGCAACCGCAGGGCAGGCGGTCGAGGTAGTAACGTCGATACCATGCGGTCGTTTCACTGGCCTCCATTGTGAGCAAGAGAACCTGCGCTCCAGTGGTCGGGTCCACCTGAAAGAACTGCACGGGTCCGCGAGTAACGTCCTTCTGTATTCCGGTGAGCAGCGTGAACTGCTGAACCGACAACGCAAATGGAGATTTGAGAGTGAGGAACACTCCGCCAACCCGGTTCAATCCGTCCTGGGAATAGACCGCGTTTTGGTTGTTGTCCAGACCCTGCAGAAAGACTCGCTTACCCGACGAGATGTCGGCTGCGTCGGTCGCATAAGCGGCGATGAACTGTGGAGCGCCAGACAGATCGGTGAATGTGACCGCGTTGTTGCGCGTGAACCCCTGCAATAGCCCGATGCGTCCGGGACGGTGGCGAAACTGTTTGGGCATGCGCCCGTTGCCGAACTGAAGGTATTCGTAAAACTGGTTCTGGATCGGCACAGGCCGGTCGCACACGTTGAGCGCCTCCAATCGGGCGACATTACGCGGCATCGTGATGAACGGAACCCTGGTGTCCACGTTGAACACCATCTCCGCCCAGGTGCCATACCACCCTTCGTCTCCGGATTCTTTGGCCAGCAGCAGTCTTCGCTGGGCGCTGTTCACGAGCTCGGCAATGCCCGTGACGTCCGATGAGCACAGGCCGACTGCACCGGGAAGCCGGCTCAATCTCACATCGTATAAGCGCAATCGTTGCATGGTCAGACGTTGGAAAAGGTGCCGGCGTAGCTCAAGAACATTGCCTGTCCCGAGCCAGTTGAGATCACGATCTGGTTGGCATTCCCAGAGGTGCCACCGAGTTGAATCAGCGTCGACCCGGCTCCGATCAAGAACGGGATCACGTACTTTCCTGACGAAGGGTTGGTGACTCCGGGAGGCCCTGCCAGCGGATTGTTCGGGTCCCAGTCCCCGGTGTTCGGGATCCGGAGCGGAAGAGCGATGTTCGATCCGCCGGGGTGGATGTTGCTGAATCCGGTGATAGTGAGCAGGCAGTTTACTGCCGGTCCGTTGTAGAGCAGTGAGCCGTGCAGGAAAGCGTTTCTCCCGTCGCCGGCAATGGCGCTGGCATTCAAATTAAAGCTGGCGCCAGAGGCCGTGAGGATAATTGCCCCGACATGGCTTACCTGGTCCCACGTGATTCCCGACCAATCCAGGGCGGAGGTGATCGTGAAGTTGGCCGAGACTGAACAGGAGTGGGAGACGTCGCTCACGGTGACCGTCGCGGTGAAGCTGCCGGAAACCGTCGGCGTGCCGGTAAACTTTCCCGCATTCGTGAGCGTAATGCCGGTTGGAAGAGAGCCTGAAGTAACGCTGAACACCGTGGCGCCAACATTGCCACCGACGTTCAACTGGAACGTGAGCGGAGAGTTTTTTATGCCGACGATCTGACCGGGCATGTTCGTGATTCCCATGACCTCAACGGTGAACTCTTTCTGCATGTAGTTCCCGAGCGCATCGGTCGCCTGAATCGTGAACGTAAAGTCGCCGGTGGCGGTGGGCGTGCCCGTGACCGCGGCCGACGCGGGGCTGGTCGGCATCAGCGAGGTTCCGGTCGGCAGCGTTCCCGAAACGATCGAGAAGGAGTAAGGTCCACTGTTTCCAGTAACCGACACCTCGGAAGTGAAGGGCACGTTGAGGCATGCGAGCACCGAGTCCAGATCGGAAAGACAAACCTGCCCCTGTGACACCAGTTCGCAAGCCACAGCCGCGGCAGCCGCGTCGGCCACCTGCTGCGAGTCGGCTGGATACTGTCCAGCGCCAACGGTGTGAGTGAAGGGAAGTCCGTCCGGGCACACTGCTGTGCAGTTCTGCTGCGAATTGTAGAAGACCTGGTATCCGGGCCAGTTGCCGGCCAACTGTTGCAGGTTGCTGCGCGCGGCGCACGTGTCGGCGTCGGACTGGGAAGTTTGAGAATCACAAAACCCGACGGCCTGCGACTCGCTCCAGTCTGAACCCAGCGGTGGGAAGTAGGGACCGAAACCAAAGTTCGTGCCGATAAACGTTGGCGAGTCGGCCGCCTCCGATGAGGCGCCCGTGAGCGGGCTGGCCTGCTCCGGGCATTCGCTCTTCAATGGACACGGGAAAATCATCAGCAAACCTTAGCTTCGTAGAGCTTCCGCTCACGCATCGTCGCGTGCAACAAGAATCCACGAATGCGACAAAAGCCCTTCACCGTGAGCCGAGCCTGAAACTGGCACCCTTCGTCCGACGGACGTCCGGTGAACGACTCGCAAATGTTGGGTGGCAGAGGCAATGTCATCGTTGTTTTATAGCCCTCGCCAAACGGACGGAGCGGGTAGCAGATGGGATTGTTCAGGTCCTCGCAGGAGTTGCGAGCCGAGCAAACCTTCCACTCGTGCCAGCGACGCCAGCAACCGTCACTGTCAGGCCGGTAGTCCAGTGTGAACACCACTTCGCCAAAAACCTTGTCCACCCACAGCTCGGCGCTCACGAGCTTTTTCATGGCAAACTCGTTTCCCCACGTGAACGCGGGATACTCGGCGTACCACGTAACTCGAGTGTCGCCCTTGGCATCGAAGCGACCGGACTCGGTCATTTCCCACAGGTCGATTCCGCCGTCGCCAGCTACTGCCAGCGCAAACGCGCGCTCCCGGCCATTAAAGAGTCCCGTGAACATCTGCAGGATCTGCAGCCCTTCCCAGTTGCCTTCCCAGATCGGAGTCTGCTCGGTTCCAAACGAGCTGATGGGAGTGAAGTCGAGCGGCATCACGGCCTGGTGAACCACGCCCTGCGGCGTCTGCTTGGGCATGATGCTTTGGATCAGTCGATTGTCGAAATAGATGCCGGTGGCGTAATTGGTCAGGGACCGGTCAGAGAACTGCAGCACACGTTCCTCGACCGCGCTGATCGGAAGGTTTCCAGGTTGAGTGAAGAACCGCAGCGCAGTGATCAGGGAACGCACGTGAGGTTCAATCGACTGGTAATAGAGGTCGCCATTGACCGGCGTCACTGCGCGGTCGCTGATGGCCCCGTTATTCAACTGCACGACGGACTGGAGCGGTTGCGTGGCGTCGTTGGCCGCAATCCAGTTCGTGCGCGATACCGGCACCTGAAGGGAATAGATCGCCTTGGCCGTCATCGCGAAGAGTGTTCCCTGACCCAGCGCCGTATTCAGGTTGGCGTTGTGGGCCAGGGCGGTGATGTCACCGTTCTCGCTCGGAACGGTGAACCCGTCTCCACCCAGTGCCAGGGGATTCTCCGTGACCTTCAGAACCGAGTCAGTGAAGCCGTACGCCAGAGTGCCGTAAACACCCTTGACGATGTCGCCTGCCGTGTAGGTCCGCCGCTGCGCGTACCAGATTCGGCCCATGTAATAATCCATGCACGTGGCCGCGGGCAACTCGCTCACGCTGCTCTGAACATCGGCAGCCGCGTTATTGATGGCGGTCACCTTGAAGTGATGATCCCCCGACGACGCGTAAGTCACCGTGATCGGAGTGTTGAAGAAGCTCTCGCCGTCGACGGTGATATTGGAATTGATGGCCGGCGCAGTGAAGTTCGGGATAACGAGCGTGCCCAGCGAGTTTGGATAACTGCCACCGGTCACCGCCGAGCCAGCAGGTATGTCGAGGTTTTTAAGAGTCGTCGTCCATTTGCCACCGACAAAGATTGAGCTCACCCATTGGAGGTGGCCGGTGTTGGTGGCCGCCACCGGGAAAGTAATAATGTCGTTCACCGCTCCAGGAAACGCTGACTGCAGCGTGACCGCGACAGTTGCGGCGATTGCAGGCGCCACGAACGATGAATAAGGAACTTGCAGAGGATTGTCCGATCCTGTTTGCGCCGGGAAGTTCGTGCCCGCCGTCGTGTCCTGATTCTGCAACGTGACTGAATAAACGAGGGGATTGGCGCTGCTCACCGAGCGGGAGCCAAGGAGCCCGCGGGAACGGCGAAGCCCGAGTCCGTCCCAGAACAGCGGCAGGGTGACGAGGTCCCCCGCTTGGATCACTAGGAACTGTTCGCCCTGGCAGAAGTTGGCGCGCGGCGCGGCGGGCGGATTGGAAACCTGCCACCGCTCGGAGAGGTCCACGGGTGCCGCGAAAAAATCGGGATATACCTGAAAGATGCGCCCGCTGATCGACAGGATGAAATACGGAGTTCCCCCATCAACCGGCTGATAGAGGTAGCCACCCTGATAGAGACCGGTGGCGTCGTGCACCCGGCCCATGAGTGTCCATGCCGGCCGCTGGGTGATCCCTCCGTCCCGCACCGTGGCGTTGTTCAGCCATGCCAGTTGGTTTCGAGCGAGACCGTTGGGGTTTTGCGCCGACTGGACCGTCGTCACTTTCAGGCTGTCGACTCCGCCACTCCAGTCGACGCTACCATCTGCAACCGTGACTGCCGAATTTGGTCCGGGCATAAGATCTTGACTGCACGATAAGGGGTGCGGTATCGCTTTCAAGAGAAAATGAACGTCATCGTTCCCTCGGGAAAGTTTCTACTCTACGGATTGCTTTGGCCAAAGACTGCGAACCCCATCTCCATCGAGATGGACATGATTCGTAACGGTGGCAAGTGGCTGAAGAAAAGCGGGACCTACGCCGGCAACGGAATGCCCTTCCACTTTCGCCGGTTCCAGGAGCTGCTCTGGCCCGACAAGCTCTGGCACAAATGGAACATACTCGAGATGGAGTGCTTCCTGAAATACCGCACGATCGTCGAGGTTGGCGCCGCCTCCTCCGGGAAAACCAATAGCGCCGCCACCAATGTGTTGGCGGACTGGCTGTGCTTCCCTCATTGCACGACGTCGATCTTCTGTTCCACGACCAAGGAGCGACTGGAGGACCGCGTTTGGGGCGAGGTTAAGAAACACTTCAAATCTGCCAAAGCGATTGCCAGTTGGCTGCCGGGGCACCTGATTGAAGGACGCATGCGTGTCGTGCTCGTGGACCATCGCAATGCCACCGACGGACGTGACTTCCGAAACGGCATGATCGGCGTGCCTTGCAAGCGCGGCCACGATTACGTCGGGCTGGGAGACTTCATCGGCATCAAGAATAAACGCGTGCGGGTAGTGGCCGACGAGCTCTCACTCTTGCCGCGCATCTTCATTGACGCGATCTCGAACCTCGACAAAAACCCGGACCTCAAGGTGATCGGGCTGGGGAACCCGAAGGAAACCACCGACGCCTTGGGAGTGTTGGCCGAACCGGCCGCGCACCTGGGCGGATGGGACGGCGGAATCGACCAGACACCGGGCACCAAGACCTGGGAGATCCGCCGCCCAAACGGGGTCTGCATACAGCTCCCGGGCAGCGACTCCCCCAATCTCGACGGCAATCTCGGCATTCCACTGATCACTCAGGAGCAGATCAACCGGGACATTGCGTTCTATGGCCGGGACAGTCTGAACTACACGATGATGAACGAGGGTCGCATGCCGCGCGGACAGGGATCTCGCCGCGTGCTGACCCGTCAGATGTGCCTCAAATTTCGA
>Ga0307473_10000249_pt1 | contig 11203 bp, 11 predicted proteins | sample atmos_gasesAM5C__FD_203744 | JGI IMG/M metagenome (GOLD analysis project Ga0307473, IMG submission 203744) | Hardwood forest soil microbial communities from Morgan-Monroe State Forest, Indiana, United States - atmos_gasesAM5C_515 | ecosystem: Environmental > Terrestrial > Soil > Temperate...
CAGCCGCCCCCCGGAGAGATTGTCCACCGCCGCCGCCATCTTGGCGAGGAAGGCCGGATGATAGAAGGTCAGGGGAGACACCATGGCCCCGAAGCGGATGCGCTTCGTGCGGAGAGCGAGGGCGGTGAGGGAGGTCCACGTCTCGAGCGACGGCCGCTTGGACACCCCGCCGAGGCCCGTGAGATGGTCCGAGCGGCAGAGGGATTCGAAGCCCATGTCTTCCGCGGTCTGCGCGAGGCGGAACCAGCGCTCCCAGGTGAGGCCTTCCTGTCCTTCGATCATGATGCCCACCTTCATGGCCATCCTCCTTGGCTTGACACCTTACCGTATCCGCGGCCAAATGATGCCGCCATGTCTCGTACCGCCACCTCGCGGCTTCTTCTCCTCGTTCCCACCACGACCTATCGCACCGAGGACTTCGTGGAGGCGGCCCGACGGCTCGAGGTGGATCTGGTGGTGGCGGCGGAGAAACCGAATACCCTGGCCGCCGCGCTCCCCGATCATCTCCTCACCCTGCCTTTCGACGATCCCGCGGCGGCGGCCGCTCTGATGCAGGACTACGCGCGGACGCGTCCCATCGCCGCCGTGGTGCCTGTGGACGATGCCACCACGGTGGTCGGCGCGGCCATCGGGAAGGCGCTCGGGCTCCGCGCGAATGCGCCGGCCGCCGTGCGCGCCACGCGGGACAAGCAGGCGATGCGCGAAGCGCTGGCGCGGAGCGGGGTTCCCCAGCCGGGCTTCGTGGTGGCCTCGGTCGCTGACGACCCGCGGGCGGTGGCCGCGGGCGCGCGCTACCCGTGCGTGCTCAAGCCGCTCGTGCTCTCGGCGAGCCGCGGGGTCATTCGGGCCGACAACGCGAACGAGTTCGTCAAAGCCTGGCAGAGAATATCCGCGATCCTCGCCGAGGCGGAGGTGCAGGCGCTGGGCGAGGGCGCGCGGAAGATCCTCGTGGAAGATTTCGTGCCCGGAGTCGAGGTGGCGCTCGAGGGGATGCTCACCGACGGCGGCCTGACCACCCTGGCCCTCTTCGACAAGCCCGACCCGCTCGACGGACCTTTCTTCGAGGAAACCATCTATGTCACCCCGTCGCGGCTTCCGGAGCCTGCCCAGCAGTCGATCGCCGATTGCGCGGCGCAGGCGGCGCGTGCCCTCGGTCTGACCGACGGTCCCGTTCACGTGGAGCTGCGCCTCAATGAACGGGGGCCGTGGCTCATCGAGCTGGCCGCCCGCTCGATCGGCGGCCTGTGCTCGCGCACGCTCAGCTTCGGCACCGGCATGTCCCTGGAGGAGATCATTCTCCGTCACGCGCTGGGCTGGCCCATCGCCTCGCTCAAGCCCGGTGGCGCGGCGGCGGGTGTCATGATGATTCCGATCCCGCGCGGCGGTATCCTTGAACGGGTCGACGGGATAGAGGGCGCGTGCGCCGTGCCCGGCATCGAGGACGTGACCATCTCCATGCATGCGGGCCAGCGCATCGTGCCGCTGCCCGAGGGCTCCGCGTATCTCGGCTTCATCTTCTCCGGGGCCGGGACGCCTGCCGAGGCCGAGGCCTCGCTGCGCCGGGCCCATGCGATACTGAACTTCACGATCCGCTCGGTCCCGACTCGGGAACCATGAGGACCGGCCGGAGGTTACGTGGCGGGACGCTCCTAACCAGCATCAACAGGAGGAGACAACGCGATGAGGCGGACACTCTTGGCAATGTTTGGCGTGATGGCGATCCTCGTGGCAATGGGGGTAGGCGTGGCCTCGGCCGTTGACGCCAAGGTGGCGCTCAGCGGAAGCCAGGAAGTCCCTCCCGTGACGACCAGCGCCACCGGGGTCGGGACGATCACCGTCGCGGCCGACCAGTCGATCGCCGGCAGTATCAAGACCACCGGCGTCAAAGCCACGGCCGCCCACATCCACCTGGGCGCCCCGGGGACCAATGGCGAGGTCCTCATTCCACTCACGAAGGTCGGTGAGGACGGCTGGACGGTGGGACCGGGCGCCAAGCTCCAGGACGCTCACTACCAGGCGTTCAAGGACGGGAACCTCTACATCAACGTGCACAGCGCGGCCAAGCCGAGCGGCGAGATTCGCGGTCAGATCAAGCCGTAGTCTCTCCCTTCACTGGATGCGGCCGGGGAGACAGGTGTCTCCCCGGCCGCATCGGCGAAGCCGCATGATCCGCACGCCGCTCTCGATCCTCGCCATCGTCTCCATCCTCGTCCTTTCCCCCGCCGCCTGGGCAGAGGAGCCGAAGGCAGAGGCGGTGACCCTGGTGGGCAGCGACTATGCCTTCACGCCAAACCATCTGACCTTCCGCGTCGGGTCGGCCTATCGCCTGCACTTCGAGAACCGCGGGAAGGATCTGCACGAATTCACCGCCCCCGCCTTCCTCAAAGCGATCGAGATCTCCAATCCCGAGGTCCTGAATCAGGAGGGGACAGAGATCGTGGTCGAGCCCGGCCAGGCGAAGGATCTCTACTTCGTGCCCAAGCAGGCCGGCCGGTTTCCCTTCGCCTGCGCCGATCACGACTGGGCGGGAATGACCGGCGACATCGTCGTCGAGTAGGGCAGCCCTCCTCAGGACGAGTCGCGCTGCTCCCCGGAAGGGCCGTGCGAGTGACGAGTCGCGCCCGGGCCGTGCGAATGCCCGAAGTGCGAGTAGCTGCCTGTCCGCCGCGCTCTCGGCGGCGCGCTGGGCCGATTGAAGTTCGTCGCGGGCATGGTGAAGATGCGCACTGCCCGCGCGCCGTCGGCGGGACACTGGGCATCCGCGCCGGCGTCGCTCATGGGGCGCGAGACCTCGAAGGTGGCGCCGCAGCTCTCGCAACAGAAGGGATAACGAGGCACGCTCGTCAGCTCCGCTCGTCGCCCGTGATATGCGCCTGCCAGTAGTGATGCGTCTTGGCGAGGACGGTGATGATGCTCTTCACCTCGTCCTCCAGGCGATAGGCCGGACCGGCGGGCAGGAGGATACGGTCCTCGTCGACCCGCGCCTCCACGTTCTCCAGGATGATGGTCGCGCAGAGCCAGGCGGCCATCTTGCGTGATGCACAGGTCACGGCGAGCCAGCCCGGCCCCGCCGCTTCAGCGTAGAGTCCGGTGGTCTCCCAGATTCCGCGACGCAGCTCGTCGAGCATGGCCTGATCCGGCGCGTCCGCGGTGTCGGCTCCCTCGGGAGCGCGCAGGGGACTGTCCGGCCCGCGGTGCGGCGGGCCTCCGTAGAGCGCGAGCTCGCAGAAGCTTCCCCACATGGCGCCCCAGTCCGGCCGGCCGTCGTCGCGCAGGAGGAAGGGCGCGGCGGACATCGGGTCCGGCGAGGGCGCGGGCCGGTACTCGCTGATCCGCGATTCCCGGGCGCGGGTGAGCGCGGGCCGGAGGGCGTCGAGACAGCACGCGGGAATGGTGGCGAGGGTCACGGGCATGCGGAGCCGATCGGCGAGCCCCGCCGCGAGATCGGCGCAGGCTTCGTGCACGGTCGGCGGCACCGTCGTCTCGAGGACGACGACGATGCGCGGAGCGGTCGTCTCATCGGGGCTCACGGCGTCGGAACTGGTCGGACTCGGATCCATCGCGGTCTTTCGCTCGATTCTCGCGCGGGAGTATAGCATCGCGCGTGCGCGAGGGCGGGCGGATTGACCTCTCCGTCACCCTCTGGCAGGATTCGCCGCAGGATGCGCTCTCGAACCTCGAGCCTCGGAGCGGTGCTGGCCCTCGCCCTGCCTCTCCTGCTGTCGTCGGCCGCTCTCGCGGACATCCTGGTGCCCGCCGGCTTCACCGTGCGAACGTACGTGACGGGCGAGGGCTTCGAGACGCCCAGCGGCTCCACGGGCCGCGGCATTCCCTCCACCTCCACCATGCTCGTGGATCCCCGGGGGATGCTCTACCTCGCGCGCACGGGGCGCCGCTACAGCAGCGGCGAGTACGACTATCTCACCCCCATGTATCGCATCCCGGCCGGGGGCGCCCGCCTCACCCCGTCGACGGAGTCCCGCTATCTCCACGGTCCCCCTCTCGTCAACGCACAGGTCGGCGGCGGCCGCGGCGGCCAGGAGATCCTCGTCACCACGTTCGACCGCGATCGCCGCGTCGGCGTCCTCTACCGGCTGGTCGACGGACGCGCGCACCTCTTCGCGGGCGGCACCCCCGAGGCGGGCGTGGAGCCGGCGCTGATCCAGCCGGAGGGATGCGCCGTGGACGCTCTGGGCAATGTGTTCGTCGCCGACCGGGAGCGTGGCGTGGTCCTGCGCCTCGATGCGGGCGGGCAGATGCTCGACGCGGGCTACGCGCGGATCACTCGCCCGCGCGTGCTCGCGGTGGACGAGACCAACCATCTCTGGATAGCCGGCGACGGCAATGCGGAGGCGCCGTGGCAGCCCGGCCCGGGCGAGCTGTGGCGCGTGAGCCCGAGCGGGGAACGGCGGCGCGTGCTCGAGGGACCCTTGGCGCAAGGCCTGGCGGCCGGGCCGGGAGGCGTGGTCTACGTCGCGGATCGGCAGGGATCGGAGATCTTCGCCATCGCCCCCGACGCGAAGCGGGTGAGCCTCGCCCGCTTCACCGATGGGCAGGCCCCGCGGGCCATCGCCTTCGTGCCGGACACGCCGGCCACGCGCGCGGCCGGGCTCGCCGGCGATCTCCTCGTGATCGTCATTAGGAGCGGCATCTTCCAGCTCAACGAGATCGTGCGCATCTCCGGTCCCTTCGCGGATCTGGTGCGCCCCTAGGGCGAACGTGCCATGAGCGAAACGGTCGCCCTGATCGGCATGGGCCTCCTCGGCTCCGCGCTCGCCGAGAATCTCCTCAAGGCGGGCTTCACCGTGCGCGGCTATGACACGGCGCCCGAGCGCATGCGGCAGCACACCGAGCGCGGCGGCCATGTCGCCGCCTCTCCCGCCGACGCGGCGCGCGGCGCCTCCGCCGTCATGACCTGCCTGATGACGGCCGACATCGTGTGCGAGGCTCTCCTCGGCCCCGCGGGCGCGCTGGAGGCGGCTGCCCCCGGGGTCGTGGCCATCGACAACAGCACCATTCACCCCGATGCCTCCGCCGCTCTCGCCGCCGAGCTGGGACGCCGCGGCATCGCCATGCTGGATGCTCCGGTGGGCGGGTCGAGCGGCCAGGCGCGCCGGCGCGAGGCGCCGGTGGTGGTGGGCGGCGACCCGGAGGTCTTCGCGCGCTGCCGTCCCATCCTCGACGCCCTCGCCCAGCGCGTCCATCACGTGGGGCCGAACGGCTCGGGGGCGCGGGCCAAGCTCGTCATCAATCTCGTGCTCGGTCTGAACCGGCTCGCCCTCGCCGAAGGCCTGCTCTTCGGCCTCCGCCAGGGGCTGGACGGCAAGACGCTCCTCGCCGTCCTCAAGGACAGCGCGGCCTACTCTCGCGCCATGGACATCAAGGGCGAGCGCATGCTCGAGGGCAACTTCGAGCCGGAAGGCAAGCTCGCCCAGCATCTGAAGGACGTCGAGCTGATGCTGGAGGTCGGCCACGCCACGGGCGCGCCCCTCCTCGCCACCGCCCTGCACCGACAGCTCCTGATCGCAGGGGTGGCGGCCGGCCTGAGCGAGCGCGACAATTCCTCGATCATTGCCGTGCTCCGCTCGCTCGTTGCGTAGCCCCGCGTCCGCGCCGGACGAACCGGATCCGCGGCCGTCTTCGAGGGCCGCGGGAAGCGAGGCCCGCCCTCCCATTTGACCTGCCCTTCGTGCTCTGGCACGATCCGACGGTTGATTCTGCCGTCTCGCGGTTGATCTCACCCGGGGAGGATGACGATGACGTCGACACCGAAGCTGTCCGCTGCGGACTGTGTGCCCAGGGACGCATCGGCCTTGCTGATCGGGCGGGCGTGGATACCTGCCGAGGACGGACCGTCCGTCATCGCCGTGCGCGGCGATGAGGCGGTGGATCTGACGCGCGCGTATCCGACGGTGAGCCAGCTCCTGAACGCGGCCCGGCCCGACGCGCTGCGAACGGTGATCAAGGGCGCACCCGTGGCCGGCCGCCTCGATGACCTCGTCTCCAACAGCGTGGAAGGTCATCGCGACCGGTCACGCCCGTGGCTCCTCGCCCCCTGCGATCTCCAGGCCGTGAAAGCGAGCGGGGTCACCTTCGTGGCGAGCCTTCTCGAGCGCGTCATCGAAGAGCGGGCGCGGGGCAATCCCGCCCTGGCCGACGGCGCCCGGCGCGACATCCAGGCCATCGTGGGGCCGGATCTCCGCGGAGTCCGTCCCGGCTCGCCGGAAGCCGCCCGCATCAAGGACGTCCTCATCGCCCGGGACATGTGGTCGCAGTATCTCGAGGTGGGAATCGGCCCCGATGCCGAGCTCTTCACCAAGTGTCCGCCCATGGCCGCGGTCGGCCTGGGCGCCCGCGTGGGCATACATCCCGCCTCCGTCTGGAGCAACCCCGAGCCTGAGCTGGTGCTCGTGGTGAACAGCGCGGGGGCCATCGTGGGCGTCACCCTCGGCAACGACGTGAACCTGCGGGACGTGGAGGGCCGGAGCGCGCTCCTGCTCGGCCGGGCCAAGGACAACAACGCCTCGTGCGCGGTGGGCCCGTTCATCCGGGTGCTCGACTCGGGCTACCCTCTCGACGCCGCCCGCCGGCTGAGCTTCGAGACCACCGTGAACGGGCTCGACGGCTTCCGCGTGAGCCATACTACCCACGTGGGCGAGATCAGCCGCGACCTCGCCGATCTCGCCTCCCAGGCGCACAGCCGCTACCACCAGTATCCCGACGGCCTGCTCCTGTTCATCGGCACCATGTTCGCTCCCGTGGACGACCGCGGCGCGCCGGGCAGCGGGTTCACCCACAAGACGGGGGACGTGGTGAGCATTGCCGCTCCCGAGCTGGGCCGGCTCGTCAACGAGGTGGTGACCTGTGATCAGGCCGAGCCGTGGTCGTTCGGCACCGGCGCCCTGATGGCCAATCTCGCCCGGCGAGGTCTGCTCGCGGGAAAGGGATCTCGCTGAGACTGCCTGGAGATCACTGAGGAGGAACACCGATGCGCTGGCTCAAGACCGCGACGGTGGCGCTCGGCGCCGTGATGGCTCTGGCCACGACCGCTCCCGCCCAGGACGGGGCGGTGAAGATCGGCGTGCTCGACGACATGTCCGGTCCCTATTCGGACAACACGGGACCCGGCGACCTGCTCGCGGTGCGGATGGCCGTGGCGGATTTCGGGGGCAGTGTCCTCGGCAAGCCCATCGAGGTGATCTCTGCCGACATGCAGAACAAGGTCGATGTCGGGGTGGGCATCGCGCGGCGCTGGTACGAGCAGGACCAGGTCGACCTGATCATCGGCATCCCGCATTCCGCCATCGCCCTCGGGGTGGTCAAGCTCGCCGAGCAGACGAACCGGCTGGTGATGCCGACGGCCGCCGCCACCTCGGAGCTGACGGGCAAATCCTGCTCGGCGCACAGCGTGCACTGGGTGTACGACACCTACGGCCAGAGCAAGACACTCGTCAACGCCATCATGAAGCAGGGGGGCGACTCCTGGTTCTTCATCACCGTCGACTACGCCTTCGGGCACGCCCTCGAGCAGAATGCGAGCGATTTCGTCAAGGCGGCGGGGGGCAAGGTGGTGGGAGCGGCCCGCCATCCCCTGAACAACGCCGACTTCTCCTCCTATCTCGTCCAGGCTCAGGCGTCGAAGGCCAAGGTCGTGGTCATGGCCAACGGTGGCGCCGACATCACCAACGCCATCAAGCAGGCCAAGGAGTTCGGCCTCGACCGTACCGGCCAGCGGGTGGGGGCGCTGCTGATCCAGTATCCGGAGGTCCGGGCCATCGGCCTGCCCACCGCGCAGGGTCTCCTCATGGCCAGCTCCTTCTACTGGGACATGAGCCCGGAGGCCCGCGCCTTCACCGATCGATTCACCGCGGCCAAGGGCATGCCGCCCACCATGATCCAGGCCGGCACCTACGGGGCGACCCTCCACTACCTGAAGGCGGTCAAGGCCGCGGGCACCGACGAGGCGAAGACGGTGATGGCGAAGATGAAAGAGACGCCGATCAACGACTTCATGACGAAGAACGGCCGCATCCGCGAGGACGGGCGGGTGATTCGCGACATGTACCTGATGCAGGTCAAGACGCCCGACGAATCCAGGAGCGAGTGGGATCTCGCCAAGATCGTGGCGACCATACCGGGTGAGCAGGCCTTCCGTCCCCTCGCCGAGGGCGGCTGCCCGCTCGTGAAGAAGTAGCGGCGCCATGCAGGGAAGCCGCTCGCGCATCCGGACCACCCAGGCGGGCAGCCTGCCTCGCCCCGATGACCTCATCGAGCTCAACCGCGCGCGCCAGGCGGGTGAGTCCACGGACGAGCGGGCCTATCAGACGCGCCTGGGCGCCGCCGTGGTGGAGGTGGTCCGGCGGCAGCACGCCGTCGGTATCGACGTGCCGGGCGACGGCGAGTACGGCAAGGCCATGGGCCAGCGGGTCAACTACGGCGCGTGGTGGAGCTATTCGTTCCAGCGCCTGGGCGGGCTCGAGCTCGGCATGGAGCTCTATCGCGTTCCCGCTCGGCGCTCGGAGCCCGGTCGCGTCCGGCTCACCAGCTTCTCCGATCGCCGGGATCGCGCGCTCTTTTCCGCCGCCTATGCCGATCCCGATTCCGGCGTGTCCACGAATCGGGGCGGCCCGGGCATGCGACTGCCCGTGTGCCGGGGCCCCCTCGTCTACACGGGGCAGGAGGCGATTCAGGCCGACATCGCCCACATGAAGGCCGGGCTCGCTGCGGCGGGCGTGGAGGATGGCTTTATGACCTCCATCGCGCCGGGCAGCGCCTCGCGCATCGGCAACGAGCACTACCAGACGGAGGAGGAGCTCATCTTCGCCTGCGCGGAGGCGATGCGGGAGGAGTATCGCGCCATTCTCGACGCGGGCCTCGTCCTCCAGCTCGACGATCCGGCCATGGCCGAGAACTGGGACATGATCAATCCCGAGCCTTCCCTCGAGGACTACCGGAAGCTCGCCATGATCCGGGTGGAGGCGCTCAATCACGCGCTGCGCGGGTTTCCCCGAGACCGCATCCGCTTCCATCTCTGCTGGGGGAGCTGGCACGGCCCCCACGTCACGGACATTCCCCTGCGCGATATCGTCGACGTCATGCTCGCGGTGAACTGCCGGGCCTATTCGTTCGAGGCGGGAAATGTCCGCCACGAGCACGAGTGGAAAGTATGGCGGGAGGTGAAGCTCCCGCCCGACCGCATCCTCATCCCCGGCGTGGTCAGCCACGCCACCAACGTGGTGGAGCACCCCGAGCTGGTGGCCGATCGCATCGTGCGCTTCGCCCAGGTCGTGGGACGCGAGCGGGTGATCGCGGGAACGGATTGCGGTCTCGGGGGGCGCGTGCATCCCGATATCGCGTGGGCCAAGCTGGCCGCGCTGGCCGAGGGCGCCGCGCTCGCCTCGCGCCAGCTCTACTGAGAGGGACTACTCGGCCAGCCACACCCCGTCGAGCTGCTGATTCAGGAAGTGTGAGGGCGTCACCGTCCAGCCCCGGACCTTGGCGCTGTGGGCGATGATGCGGTGCCACTGCAGGGTGTAGATGTAGTGGACCTCCTCGTCGAGGAGGCGCTTCTCGAAGGCGCGGACATACCGCTTGCGCTCCTCGGGATCCGCGGCGCGCGACTGCTTCATGAAGAGATCGTCGAGGACCGGGTCCTTGTAGCGCCCGTAGTTGTTGTCGGAGACGCCCACCGACTGGAACTTCTGCACGTCGATGTCGGGCTCCACCGCGAAGCTGCACTGGGCGTCGGAGGCCACGTCGAAGTCGCCCCGCCGGAGGAGGGAGACCATGGCCGCCGCCTCCACCACCTCCTGCTTGACGTTGAGCCCGATCTGGCGCCACTGATCGATCAGCCAGATTCCCACCGTCTCGTAGGGCATGGGAATCCCACGGTTCTTGAAGGTGAACGAAAATCCCTCGGGGACGCCGGCTTCGCGCAGGAGCCGTCGCGCTTCCGCCCGCGCCTTCCCGATGTCCCGCCCGTAGCCGGCGAGCTTCTCCAGCTCCGCGGGCGGGGTGGCCCACTGGGTGCCCGGCACCTGGATGCCCGCCACGTCACGAACCACCGCGATCCTGGAGAGATTCCGCGAGGCCTCGTAGCGATCGAGGGCGAGAGTGAGAGCGCGGCGGACGCGCTTGTCGTCGAAGGGCTTGCGCTCGTGATTCATGGCCACGAGGGAGAGGCAGTCCCAGGGACTTTCCTGCACGGCGATCTTTGGCCCGAGGGCCTGGACGAGGCTGTCGCGCTCCGAGGGCGTGAAGCCGCGGAACTGAGCGTGGGCGCGCTCCCCGCGGATGGCCGCGACCTGGGCGGCCGAGGCGGAGATGAACACGATCCGGTAGCCGTCGAGGTAGGGCTTGCCCTTGTCCCAGTAGTCCGGATTCTTCTTGGCGACCCAGTGCGAGCCCTTCACGTGCTCGACGAACTTGAAGGGGCCGGTGCCCATCACGTTCGTCTCGTACCACCGCGCGTCCTTGGCGAGGATGTCCGCCTTGTAGATCCAGTTGAAGGGCGAGGAAAGATTGACGAGGAACGAGGCCTCCGGCCACTTGAGGCGGAACCTGACCGTGAGGGGATCCGGAGCCTCGATGACCTCCACCGCCTGGTAGGCGCCCTTGCGGGCCGAGACAACGCCGGCGGGCGGGGACACGATCTTGTCGTAGCTCGCCTTCACGTCGCGGGAGCTCAAGAGGCTTCCGTCGTGGAAGCGCACGCCGGAACGCAGCTTGAAGGTATAGGTCAGGCCGTCGGGCGAGATCGTCCACGACTCGGCGAGGTCGGGAGAGGGTCGAGTGCCCGTCCGATCGGTGGGATCGATGCGGAGCAGGGTGTTGTAGAGGGGCGCGAGCGGATGCACGGTGCCGAACGTTCCCTCGCGGTGCCCGTCATACGACGGCGGCTCGGAAGGCACGAGGAAGACCAGCTCCCCGCCGTAGCGGGGCCGCTCCTGCGCCCGAGCGTGGTGGCCGGGGATCATCCCGCCCACCACGAGCGCGACCGACAAGGCAAGGAACTTCGGCAGCCGCGAGGCACGGATCATGGCTCACCCCCTGAAGCGACGGGTCATCCGTGAGTCCGGTCGGGAACGAGGCGACCTTATCGGTGGCCCGGGGCCCTGTCAAGGCGGCTATACTCGTTCCATGCAAGGCGACAAGGCGCTGCGGGCCGAGCTCGTCACGTTCCTCAGCACGGAAGCGCACATGT
>Ga0307473_10000250_pt1 | contig 11202 bp, 11 predicted proteins | sample atmos_gasesAM5C__FD_203744 | JGI IMG/M metagenome (GOLD analysis project Ga0307473, IMG submission 203744) | Hardwood forest soil microbial communities from Morgan-Monroe State Forest, Indiana, United States - atmos_gasesAM5C_515 | ecosystem: Environmental > Terrestrial > Soil > Temperate...
CATAGCATTGCGCTCCTCGTCCTTGCGGGCTGCGGCGATGCGCGCGACAGCGGCAACGTCGCCCTCGGCGCCAGTCTTTACGCACAGCACTGCGCTGCCTGTCACGGCGCGAAGCTCGAAGGACAACCGGACTGGCGCCGGCGGCTGCCGAACGGCCGCATGCCCGCGCCACCGCACGACGAGAGCGGTCATACCTGGCATCACTCCGACGACGTGCTTTTCGGCATCACGAAGCGCGGCCTGGTCCCGCCTTATGCACCGCCGAATTACGAAAGCGACATGCCTGCTTTCGGCGGCAAGCTTTCGGACGCGGAGATCTGGGCTGCGCTCGCCTTCATCAAGAGCCATTGGACTTCGCGGGAAGTCCTCGATGCGCGCGCTGAGATGACGCGCAATGTGAGGAAACAATGAGATTTCTTCCTTTGATCTTGCTTGCCCTGTCTACGATCGCGACGGCCGAGAGCCCTGTAACGCTTATGCACGTGCACGGCCTCGCGTACAGCCCCGATGGCAAGCGGCTGATGATCCCGAGCCACCACGGCCTGGCGATCTACGAGAACGGCAAATGGTCGAAGGCGGCCGGCCCGCAGCACGACTACATGGGTTTCTCGGCGACCGCCAGCCAGCTCTTTAGCAGCGGACATCCGGCGCCGGGCTCGGGCCTGATCAATCCGTTCGGCCTGCTGCGCAGCCGCGACGGGGGCAAGACCTGGGACAAGCTCGGCCTCGAAGGCGAAAGCGATTTTCACCTGCTCGCGACGAGCTGGAACGCGAACGCGATCTACGCCTGGAACGCGGCGCCCAACTCGCGCATGAAACGCTCCGGCCTGCACTACACCGTGAACGAGGGCTTTGCCTGGAAAGCGGCGGCCGCCGCTGGCCTTGACGGCGATCCGCGCGCGCTTGCGGTTCACCCCGACGACGCGGGCACAGTCGCGGTGGCGACCTCGAAAGGCGTGTATCTCTCGCGCGACTCCGGCGAGCGCTTCACGCCGCTCGCGCGCAATGCGGAAGGCCTGTCCGTGTTCTTCGATCTCGACGGCAAGCAGCTTTGGTACGGAACATTCGACGGCCAGCCGCGCCTCGCGCGGGCGCCGCTCGAGGGCGGTCCGGCCGCTCCGGTGAAGCTGCCGCCGCTCACCAAGGACGCCGTCGCCTATGTCGCGCAGAACCCCGTGGCGCGCGGCGAGTACGCGATCGCGACCTTCGGCCGCAGCGTGTACCTGTCGAAAGACGCGGGTCGCACCTGGTCGCAGATCGCGGATCGCGGCGAAGGAAAATAGGGCGCGACGATGAACGGCGCTATGGGATCCGCGATGGGATGGATGATGGGCTTCGGGTGGCTCGCCGCCCTGCTCGTCATCATCCTTCTCGCGGTCGCCATCATCGCCGTGGTGCGCGGCATGACGCAAGGCGCGGTAGCCGAAAAACAAGGCGCCGGAAACATCGTCCTGATGGTGTTTGCGGTAATCGGGGTACTGGTCCTGGTCGGCGTACTCGCAATGTTTCTCATGCACGGCGGAATGATGGGCTTCGGTGGTGCGACCTCGCGGCGTGGGGCTCCGGATACCGGCCGCGAGACCCGCGGCGCGTTCGCGTTGCACCTGCGCGATTCTCCGGCGCAGATCGCGGACTTCGCGTTCGAGGACGCCTCCGGCAACAAGCGCTCGCTCGCGAATTTTCGCGGGCGATACGTCGTGCTCAATGTCTGGGCGACGTGGTGCGTGCCCTGCCGGGAAGAGATGCCCGCGCTCGCGCGGCTGCAGCAGAAGCTCGGCGGGCCGCAGTTCGAAGTGGTTGCGCTGTCGGTCGACAGCGGGGGCGCGGACGCGGTGAAGCGCTTCTTCACCGAACTTGCAGTCGATACGCTCAAGGTCTATGTCGACCGCTCGCTCCAGGCCAACGCGGCCTTAAGCCTAGTCGGGATCCCGACTACGGTTCTCATCGATCCACGCGGCCGCGAGGTCGGCCGCGTGGTCGGTCCGGCCGATTGGGATAGCGCGGAGGCACTCGACGCAATCCGGCGCCTTACGGGATGAGCGGCTGCTCACGGCAATCAGGTGATCAAGGATTTTTAACGTTGCGTGCTGCTTTGGCTGCGGCGACCGGTCGCCAGCGCAAACGTTGCTCCGACAACCGTCATCGCGCACACGATCATGGCGCCAGAAGGCAAATCGGCCAGGGCGGAGACAAGCAGCCCGGCGGCATAGCCCAGAACCCCGATTGAATAAGCCTTCAGATAACGGTGCCGCCTGGAGTAAAACGTGGCAAGGGCCGGGACCACCAGCGTAGTAAAGACCAGGAAAAGACCCACGAGCTGCACTGATACCGTCACCGCGCAGCCGAACAGGACGTAAAAACCGATGCGGCCGAGCCGCTCGCGCATGCCGAACCACAACGCGAGAATCACGCCGTAGAACAACGCCTCGAGCGGGAGCGAACGCGGGTTGACCCAGAGAATCTGCCCGACGAGAAGCTCCTTCAGGTTCTCGCTGCCGCGCGGATTCTTCGCGAGAATCAGGATCGCGGCGCTCGAGGCAACGACGAACACCACACCGATGATGGCTTCCTGCACCTCGGGCCAGCGATGGTCGGTCCACGTCAGGAACATTGCGCAGGCCAGCGCTGCGCTCAGCGCCGCAATCTGCACCGCGGCGCCGGTGGGCTGCCAGCCAAGATAGTCGGCGTAGATCACGCCGACCCCGGCAATCTGCGCAATGGCGAGGTCGATGAACACGATGCCGCGCTCGAGCACCTGCATGCCGAGCGGGACATGGGTAGCCGTGACCAGCAGACCGGCGATGAACGCCGGCCACAGGATGCTGAACGTCGCGGCGTCGATGCTCACTTCACGGTCGCCAGCAGCCGGTCGATCGTGTCGTCGAAAAGCCCGAACAGATCCTTCGCCTTCTCGGTCCCGCCGACCGTAAAGGGCAGCAGCACATCGGGAATCTTGGCGCGCTCGGAGAGGAATTCCGCCGCCCTGGGATTGTTGTAAGGCGAGTAAACGATCACCTTGGCGGGATTTCTCTGCATCCGCTCCACCAAGTCCGCCAGATGGCTCGGCGTAGGAGGAATGCCCGGCCTCGGTTCGAGTGCTCCGGCTTCCCGCATTCCCGACCAATTGATGAAATACGACATGTCCTTATGGTACACAACGAGCGGAACGCCCTTGAGCGGAGCGGCACGCTTTGTCCAGCTTTCTAGAGCCGGCTGCCAACGTCTCGCAAAGGCATCCGCACGCGTTTTGTACAGCTCGGCGTTGGCGTGATCGAGCTCGACCAACCGCCCCGTGAGCACCTCGGCCACTTTCGCGATGTTGCGCGGATCGAGATGAATGTGCGGGTTCCCGGCAGGATGGATATCGCCGAGCGCGCGGTCGATGACTTTCGGGATCTCGAGCTTCACCACGTACTGCGATGCCTCGAGAAAGCCGGGCGAGCCCGGCTGAATACGGTCGTTGCCCGACTGCGTGAGCAGCAACGGCAGCCAGCCGACTTCGAGCTCCGAGCCGGAGCACACCACCAGATCCGCATTGCGGATGCGCGCGATCAGGCTTGGGCGCGCCTCGATACGATGCGGATCCTGCAGGGCAGTCGTCGCCGAAAAAACCGAAACCCGGTCGCCGCCGAGCTCCTGCGCGAGCGCGCCCCACTCCGGCTCGCAAGCGAAAACGTTCAGCGCCGCAGCGGCCGGCCATGCGAGTAGCACAGCCCCTATCGCAAGAAGCAATTTGAGAAGAGTTTTCATGGGTATCGCCTCAGAACTTGTGCGCGCCATGCGCGCCCAGGCTCACGATGTATTGGAGAAGGAGCTGGTTGTCGGGCTGGTTGAGCCGCGAGTAGTCGCGCGCAAACTGCAGCCGGATGCGGCTGAACTCGCTCGGATTCCAGTCCACCATCACCGTGTTGCGCTTCGGGTTGTAGCCGCCGAGGACAGGAAAATCCGCTGCGCTCAGCGCGCCGGAATCGACCAGCCCGATGTTCGTCGTGCCCGAATCAAGCCGGTCGTAGCGGTAGCCGAAGCGCCACTGCGGCAGGAACTGGTACACAGCCTGCAAATACCATCCCGACTGCCGGCTGCTGAGCCCATCGGTCAACGCCGCGCCCGCGGTGTCGAACGTGAGATTGCCGTCCTCGTTGCGCCGGAAGTATTCGCCCTGCAGCTTGAAGTTGTTGTAGGTCGGGTTGCCGTTCGGCGCCCACTTCAGAACGCCGTCGAGCACCCAGAGCCGGCTCTTGCCCGTGAAGCTGTTGGTGACCGCGGCGCCGGCGGAATCGACATCATCGTATGCGCGGTCCTGCGGCGAGGTCCTCAGGTGCGAAAGGCCGGTCTGCCAGGCGATGCTTTGCCCGAGGTCTCCGCCGAGATGCGTGAAGAGGTTCGTCGAGCCGAAGCCGTTCTTGTTGCGGTCGACGCCCGAAGGGAACTGGCGTCCGCGGCCGAATTCCACGCCGGCATCAAAGTACAGGTCCGTCGGCGCCACCCACTTGAACTGGATGCCGTCCTCGTTCAGCTGGTTGCCGAGAAACACCTTCATGGCGAGCGGCGTGTCGGCGAAGTCCCAAGCGTGCGCGTGGACCTGGTTCTGGTAGCCCACCGCGGAGAAGAACCGCCCGGCCTTGATGGTGAAGCCGTGCGACAGGCCGATCGTCTGGATGTACCCCTCCTCGACGTCGATGCTGCTGTTGTCGGGCGAGATCGAGGCGATGAGCGTGCCGCGGAACATGTGATCGATGTTCGACATGAACGCGAGCTCGGACTCGCCCAGGCTCAGGCCGCGCCTGCCCGCCGCAACGTCACCCATCGTGGGCACGAAGCCGTTCAGCCGGTAGGTGTTCGGATCGCGCGAGAAATTGCCGTAGACGCCGTTCAGGATCACCGACACGCCGGGATTGAGCGCGCTCTCGGTCTGCGGCCGGCTGGAAGCCTGCACCGCGGCCTGAGTCGCCGTGGATTCGGCCTGCTCCAGGCGTTTCTCGAGCTGCTGCAGGCGCTGCTGCAATTGCCTCAGCTCCTCCCGCATCTTTGCAGTGTCAGACTCCTGCGCCTGCGCGGGCAAAGCCGCCACGGCAAACGCCATGGCGTACCACATGATTCGAAACATCATTCTCTCCTTTGGTTATGAAGGGTCGCTAGCGCGACGCGGTCACATCAGGAGAGAGCGGGAGGGCCTCGGGAAGGCGGGGCGAGTAGGGAAACGCTTGCCGCCGGCGAAGCGGCGGCATTGAAAGAGTACTGGCTCGACGTATCGAGCGGCGCGGCCGCGATGACCGCGTTGACCGCGCCGAGCACCGTGCCGAGGGAGGCATGCAGGTCGCAGAGGCGATTCTTGTTCGAGTCTGGCGCTTTCTGCTCGGACTGGGTGTGCGAGGTCGCTGCAGCGTGCCAGATCTCATGCGTGATCGCGCCTTGCTGCGCGCACAACAGCAGCAGGGCGAAAACAACCTGTATGAGGGCGTTGCGCCGCAGGCTCATGGCAGGGCTATTTTGCCAGACACTCCTCGAGACCGGCCAGGAACAGGTCTTTGGGCAGCTTCTTGCCGATGAACACCAGGATCGACTCCTTCTTGTCCGCCTTGGTCCAGGGCTTGCCGAGGTCGCCGCCCATCATCATGTGCACGCCCTGGAACACCACCCGCCGAGCGTTGCCCTTCATCCACAGGATGCCCTTGTAGCGCAGCAGGTCCGGCCCGTAGACCTGGATCATGCCCGACAGGAACTGCTCGAGCTTCTGGCCGTCGAACGGCTTGTTCGCGCGGAACACGAACGACTCGACCTCGTCGTGGTGCTCGTGATCGAGGTCGGTGAGGAATTCCGGGTCGAGCTCGAGAATGGCGTTCAGGTTGAAGCCGCGGATGTCGAGCACCTCCGCGAGCGGCGCGTCGCCGAAGTGCACCTTCTTGATCGGCGCGCGCGGGTTCATTCGCTTCAGCCGTTCAACCAGTTTCTGGGTGTCTTCTTCATCTGTTAAGTCTGTCTTGGAAAGCAGCAGCCGGTCGGCGAAACCGACCTGCTCCTGCGCCTCGTGGAACTCATCGAGCTGCTGCGGCGCGTGCTTGGCGTCGACGATGGTGATGATCGAGTCGAGCAGGTAATAGTTGCCGATCTCGTCGTCGGTGAAGAAGGTCTGCGCCACCGGCCCCGGGTCCGCCATGCCGGTAGTCTCGATCACCACGCGGTCGAACTTGAGCGCGCCCTGGTCGCGCTTGTTCTTCAGGTCGCCGAGGATGCGGATGAGGTCGCCGCGCACCGTGCAGCAGATGCAGCCGTTGTTCATTTGGACGATCTGCTCGTCGCTCTTCTCGATGAGGTCGCTGTCGACCCCGACCTCGCCGAACTCGTTCTCGATCACCGCGATGCGCTGGCCGTGGTCTTCCCTGAGAATGCGGTTGAGCAGCGTGGTCTTGCCGCTGCCGAGAAAGCCAGTGAGGATGGTGACCGGGACCATGTTCTGCTCTTGCATGCGTGCTCCTGGCGAAGGGCGCGATTCTACCCCGTTAGGTCTTCAGGACCAGCAGTCCCTTCAAGTACTCCCCTTCGGGAAATTCCAGCGCCACCGGGTGATCGGCGGAGGCGGTGAAGCGCTCGACGATTTTCGCGTTTCCACCCGCAACCAGCGCGGCGCCGGCGACGATCGACTGGAAGAGCTCGGCGCCGACGCCGCCCGAGCAGGAGAAGCTCGCCAGCAGCCCGCCGGGGGCGAGCAGCTTGAGCGCGAGCAGGTTGATGTCCTTGTAGGCGCGCGCGGCGTTGCGCGCCTGCGCCGCCGTGGGCGCGAACTTGGGCGGATCGAGCACCACCATGTCGAACCGCGCGCCGCGGTCTCGCAGGGTCCTGAGCTCGGAAAACACATCGGATTTCACGAAATCGACGCGCGACGGGTCGAGCGGATTCGCCGCCAGGTTCTCCTTCGCCACCTCGAGCGCCGGCGCCGAGCTCTCGACGGCCGTTACCCGCTTTGCGCCGCCCGCCAGCGCGGCGATGGCGAAGCCGCCCGTATAGCTGAATCCGTCCAGCACTTCGCGGCCGGCGGCGAGCGCGCGCACGCGCTGCCGGTTCTCCCGCTGGTCGAGAAAGAAACCGGTCTTCTGTCCCTGCTCGACGTCGACGCGGAAGTTGAGCCCGTACTCGATGATGGGACAGCGCGCCGCGGCGCGGTTGCCGCGGGCGAAGCCGATTCTCTGCTCCAGGCCCTCCAGGGTTCTGACTTCGGCGTCCGAGCGCTCGAACACCGCTTCGCAGCCGGTCAGCTCGACCAGGGCGTCCAGGATGGGCCCGCGCCAGCGCTCGACCCCGGCGGCGAGGAACTGCACCACCAGCACGTCCGCATAGCGATCGACCACCAGGCCCGGCATGCCGTCGGACTCGCCGTGCACCAGCCGCATCGCGTTCGTGTGCCTGGCGGCGGGAAGTCCCTCGCGCATGGCCAGCGCGCGCGCCAAGCGGTTGCGGAAAAAATCGGCGCCGATGGATTCATTCGCGTCAAAGCTCCACACGCGCGCCCGGATCTGCGACTTCGGGCTGAATGCCGCCTGCGCGAGCGGCTTGCCGGACGCATCGCGCACTTCGACGCTGTCTCCCGCTCCCGGTTTGCCGGTGACGCGCTCGATCGCCCCCGAGAAAATCCACGGATGGCGCCGCCTGAGGGATTTCTCGCGGCCTTTCTTCAGCTGGATCATTTCTTCTTGGCGCGAGGATGGGCCGCGTCGTAGACCTTCGCCAGCGCCTGGAAGTCGAGATGGGTGTAGACCTGCGTGGTCGAGATGCTGGCGTGGCCGAGCATTTCCTGCACCGCGCGCAGATCCTGCGAGGACTGCAGCAGGTGGCTGGCGAACGAGTGGCGCAGCATGTGCGGATGCACGCGCTCGGCAAGGCCGCGGCGCCGCGCCCAGGCGCGCAGGCGCGCGCCGACCACCGCCGGCGCGATCCGCTTGCCCCGGCCGCCGACGAACAGGGCCCTTTCATCCGGCGCGGCAAGCTGATTTCTCGACACCAGCCAGCGTTGGAGCGACTCCCGCGCCTTCGCTCCGACCGGTACGGTTCGCGTCCTCGCTCCCTTGCCGGTGACCGTCACCTCGCCCTGCCGCAGGTCGAGCCGGCCGTCGTCGACGTCGAGCGCGACGAGCTCGCCCAGGCGCAGCCCCGAGGAATACAGCAGCTCGAACATCGCCGCGTCGCGCACCAGCTCGGGCGTGCCCTGTCTTTCCTCCCGGAACAGGCGCTGCGCGGCTTCGACCGACAGCGCCTTCGGCAGCGGGCGCGGCGCCTTGGGCGCGCGGATGCCGAGCACCGGGTTGACGCGAAAGCCGCGGTGCCGCACCAGCCAGGCAAAGCAGCCGCGCCACGCGGAGAGCGCCAGCGCGAGCGAGCGCGGGCCCAGGCCCCTGGCATGAAGAATAGCCATGCAACGCCGGACCTGTGGAGGTTCAAGTGAATTCAGGCGTGCTGTACCGAGAAGATCGAACAGCACCTCCAGAGCGCGGCCGTAATTCGCCAGCGTGGCGGGGGAAAGCCTGCGCGAATGCTTCAGCGCATCGAGATAGTCGCGCGCCAGCCGCGAATCCGGATGTGCGTCCATGGCCGCTACAGCCGCGCGCTCACTCCGGCCGCGCACAGCTCGCCGATGCGCCTCAGGTAGAGCGTCCCCATCTCGGGGAAGAAGCGCTGCGGGTCCTCGCTACCGAGCGCGAGCAGGCCGAACACCACCGTCTCGCCCAGCGGCACCAGCGCCACCGAGCGCACGTGCTCGGCGGCCTCGCGGAACCAGGGAATGAACGGGCTGGCGGCGGCCGGACCGCACTGCGGCGCTCCCATCGCGGCCGCGAGCTGGCGCTGCGCATCGTCCACCGCCTCGGCCTCGGTGAAGTCGGCCGGCACCGCCTTGCCCCACACGCGCAGCGCCACGTGCGGCACCGCGAAGTCCTCCCGCAGGTGGAAGTAAAGCGAATGCGCGAGCGCAGGAAAGTCGCGCGCCCCGACCAGCGCCACGGCAAGGCGATGCACCTTCTCGCTGATGGCGTCGTTTTCCTCGCCGAACTTGATCAGCTCGCCGAGCCTGCCTTCGAGCAGCCTCGCCTTGTCGCGCAGCGCCACGGCCTGGCGCTCGGCGAGCGGGATCGCGCGTCCGCCGTAGGGATGCGGCACGAGGATCGATTCGAGGAGCTCGGGATGCTGGTCGAAGAACTGCGGATGGCTGCGGAGGAAGCGGGCGATCTCTTCGGCGTTCATCGCTTTTTCATACCTCGATCGTTCCCTCGAAGACGGTCTGCGCAGGGCCCTTCATCCACACCGCATTGTCGCCGCCGGCCCAAGAGATGGTCAACGCTCCGCCGCGCGTCGCCACCTCCACGGGCGAATCGAGCAGGCCGCGCAGGATGCCCGACACGACCGCCGCGCACGCCCCCGTGCCGCACGACAGCGTCTCGCCCGCGCCGCGCTCCCACACGCGCAGCGCGATGCGGTGCCGGTCGAGCACCTGCAGGTAGCCGGCATTGACGCCGCCGGGAAAGCGCGGGTGACGCTCGAGCAGCGGCCCCTGCGTCGTCACCGGCGCCGACTCGACGTCGGCCACGACCTGCACGGCGTGAGGATTGCCCATCGACAGAATCGTTACGTCTGCGGGTTTCCCGTTAATTTCAATTCTTTCTATCAGAGGCGAACCGAGGGCCGGCGGCCCCATCTCGACGCTGACTTCGCCGTCGGCCTCGAGGCGCGGCACGATAGGACCGGCGAGCGTCTCGACGCGGATCTCGCGCTTCGCCGTGAGGCTCTTCTCGCGCACGAACTTCACGAAGCAGCGCGCGCCGTTGCCGCATTGCTCGACCTCGCCGCCGTCGGCGTTGAAGATGCGGTAGCGGAAGTCGGCGCCGGCGTTGCGCGGCTGCTCAACGACGAGGACTTGGTCGCAACCGACTCCCAGATGTCTATCCGCGATCTTTTTCAACTGCTCTTTAGTGAGATTGAATGCCGTCTTAGTGGCATCCAGGACCACGAAATCGTTGCCCGCCCCGTGCATCTTGGTGAACGAGATTTTCATCGGGCGGATTGCCGAACACAGGCGCAAATCCGGTCGATGCCCTGCTCGTCGAGCAGCGGATGGATGGGAAGCGAGAGCACGCTTTTCGCCGCCGTCTCGGCGGCCGGCAGCGTCAGGCCGCGATTCGACGGCTCGTACGCCGGCTGGCGATGCAGCGGCAGCGGATAAAAAATCGAGCTGGCGATGCCTTCGCGGGCAAGCGCCTCGCGGATCGCGTCGCGCCGCTCGCTGCGCACGGTGAACTGGTGGTACGCGTGCCTGCCGCGCCCGTTCTCCGCGGGCAGCGCGAGCGGCGCGCCTTGCAGCTTGCTGCGATAGCGCTGCGCGACCCGGCGCCGCGCGTCGTTGAATTGCTCCAGCCGGCGCAATTTCACGCGCAGTACCGCGGCCTGCAGCTCGTCGAGGCGGCTGTTCCAGCCCACGCGCTCGTGCAGATAGGTCTGGCGGCTGCCGTGGTGGCGCAGCACGCGCAGGGTTTCATCGTGTTTTTTGTGTTTCGTGGTCACGAGACCGGCATCGCCCGCGGCGCCGAGATTTTTCGTCGGATAGAACGAAAAGCAGCCGAAATCGCCCCAGCTGCCGGCGCGCCGGCCGTCGTAGTCGGCGCCGAGCGCCTGCGCGCAGTCTTCCACGAGAAGAAGATCCCTTTCCCTGCATATCCTTGACAGCTCATCCAGGGCGGCGCACTGGCCGAACAGATGCACCGCGATGACCGCTTTTGTCCTGGAGGTGATGCAGTTTTGAAAGGATGCGGGGTCGAGGTTGAATGTCCCGGCATCGATATCCGCAAAGACCGGCGTCGCGCCGGTGTAGGAAACGGCCTCGGCAGTCGCGAAAAACGTAAAGGACGGAACGATGACCTCGTCGCCCGCGCCGATGCCCGCCGCGACGAGCGCTAGGTGCAGCGCATCGGTGCCCGAGTTGACGCCGACCGCATGTGGCGCGCCGGTGTAGGCGGCGAGCTCGCGCTCGAGCGCTTCACCCTCCGGCCCCAGCACGTAGCGCCCGGAGGCGAGCACGCGGCCGACCGCGGTGTCGATCTCGTCCTTCAGCGCGCGGTATTCGCCCGCCGGGTCGGCCATCGGGATGGCGGGCTTCATGCCGTCGCCCGCTGCATCCGCTCGCGCACCAGGCGGCCCACTTCCAGCGCCAACTCGAGCGCG
>Ga0307473_10000251_pt1 | contig 11192 bp, 11 predicted proteins | sample atmos_gasesAM5C__FD_203744 | JGI IMG/M metagenome (GOLD analysis project Ga0307473, IMG submission 203744) | Hardwood forest soil microbial communities from Morgan-Monroe State Forest, Indiana, United States - atmos_gasesAM5C_515 | ecosystem: Environmental > Terrestrial > Soil > Temperate...
TGGGGACGGCGACCCCCGCGCCGCAGCCGGTGCCATTCCCGATCGGCGAGCGCATGGTCTACTCCGCCAAGTACGGACCGTTCAGCGTCGGCGAGGCGACGATGGAAGTGGCCGGCACGGACACCATCCGCGGCGCCGAGATGGTGCACATCCGCTTCCACCTCCAGGGGGGCGCGCTCTGGTACCACCTCGACCAGACGCTCGAATCGTGGGTGGGCCGCAAGGACTTTCGCTCGCGCCGCTACGTCACCCAAACCGAAGAGCGGGGCAAGAAGCGCAACAACACGTTCGAGATCTACCCCGATTCCGGGTTCTATCGGGAAGCGGGCGTGGACAGCGCCAAGCCGACGGTGGCCGACCCGCTCGATGATGCGGCGTTCCTCTACTGGGTGCGGACCGTCCCGCTCGAGGTGGGCAAGCGCTACGAGTATCAGCGCTACTTCCGCCCCGACCGCAACCCGGTGATCGTCGTGGTGGAGAAGCGCGAGAAGGTCGGGGTCGCGGGGAAGAAGTTCAACGCGATCGTGATCCGACCCATCATTCCCAAAGGCCGCGGCATTTTCGCCGAGCAGGCCGAGGCCCACATCTGGTTGTCGGACGACCCGCAGCACTTGATCCTCGCGCTGCAGTCGAATTTCTCGTTCGGCACGGTCACCCTGAAGCTCAAGGAGTTTTCGGTCCCCCCGCCGGAGCATCCATGACCGAGTACCGCGAGGCGGACTTCAGCCGGTTGAAGACCGTTCCAATCGCCACGCGCCGCAACAAAGTCGACCCTTCCCTCCTCGCCCACCCTCCCGGCAGCGATCTCGGATTCCGCGCGTTCTGGAATTCTCTGCCCGACATCCTGGCCGCGCGCGACCTGCGCGCCGTCGCCCAGGCGATCGCCACCGCGGCGGGACGCCGCGCCGTCGTGGCGATGCTCGGCGGCCACGTCGTCAAAGTAGGGCTGGGACCGTTGCTCGTCACGCTGATCGAGCGCGGGGTGATCACGCACGTCGCGATGAACGGCAGCGCGGCGATCCACGACTTCGAGCTGGCCGCGTACGGCGGGACGAGCGAGGACGTCGCCGCGGGCCTCGCCGACGGCACGTTCGGGATGGCGGACGAGACGGGACGCGAGATGAATGCCGCGCTCGCCACGGCGGCGGCAGCTGGCCGCGGCGCCGGCGAGGGACTCAGCCTCGCGCTCGCGAGCCGACAGCCGCTGCCCGGGGCCGCGGCGTCGATCCTGGTGGCGTGCGCGCGGCGCAGCGTTCCCGTAACCGTGCACGCGGCGGTGGGCGCGGAGATCATCCATCAGCATCCCAGTGCCGACGGAGCGGTGATCGGGGCGACGAGTCACCGCGACTTCAAGCGCCTGGCGGCCAGTCTCCCCGGGCTGCACGACGGCGGCGTCGTGTTGAATCTGGGGAGCGCGGTGGTCATGCCCGAAGTGTTTCTCAAGGCGCTCACCATCGCCCGCAATCTCAACGGCGGAAAACCGACGGGGTTCACGGCGTGCGACTGCGACATGCAGCGCCACTACCGCCCGCGCGTCAACGTCGTCGAGCGACCCACGGTGAACGGCGGGCGCGGCATCCAGCTGACGGGACACCACGAGATTCTGGTGCCGCTGCTGGTCTGGGGCGTGCTGGCGGCGCTGGGGGAAGGCAAAACGGCGACGGGGTCACCGTCGTCCGGACGATGACCCCGTCACAACCCGCGGTGCGGTGGATCAGGCCGTGTCGCGCTTGCCTCGAATGGTGTCGCGCACCCGGTCGGCGGTCGCAGGACTGATCACCCGCAACACGATGTAGAAGATGACGCCGATCGCCGCGAGCCAGAGGACGGTCATCAGGATGCCCATCAGCGAGCCCAGCACGCCGAAGATGATCTTGAGCCCGAGCCACACCAGCACGGCGAAAATCGCGAAACCGAGAACGCTTCTGAACATACGGCCTCCCAAGTGGCCCCGCGGGTCAGCGGATCCTACGCCATGACACGCGCGGGAGTTTCACAGTCCGACATCGCCGTCGTCGGCGGCGGAGTGATCGGCGCGGCATGCGCCCGCGCCGCAGCGCTGCGCGGCCTCCACGTCACCCTGTTCGCGCCCGGTCCCGATCCGGCCGCCGCCTCCCGAGCATCCGCCGGGCTCCTCGCCGCCCAGATCGAGTCGGGCGACGAGCGTCTCCTGCCGCTCGCCGTCCGGGGACGCGACCTCTATCAGGACCTCGCCGCCTCGCTGAAAGATACCACCGGTACGGATATCGGGTTTCAGCCCATCGGCATCGCCACCTTGGCGTTCGATGAACCACAGGCCGAGGCGCTGTTCGAGCTCGTCGCGGAGCAGCGCCAGGCCGGGTTGCGCTGTGACTGGCTGGAACGCGACGATCTGGATGAGCGCTGGCCCGGCGTCGCCCCCGAGGCGCGTGGCGCCCTGTACGCACCGGAGGATGGCTGCCTCGATCCCGCCGCCCTGACCGCGGCCCTGCTCGCCGATGCACGCCGCCTCGGCGTGCGCATCAGCCCGGATCCGGGGCGCCGGATCCTGACCTCCCAGGGGCGCGCCATGGGCGTGGCCACGGCTGCCAACAGCATCCCCGCTTCGCAGATCGTGATCGCCGCGGGCGCCTGGTCGCCGCTGCTCGAGGGGCTGCCGCGCCGCCTGGTGGTGGAGCCGGTACGCGGACAGCTCCTGGCGATCGACTGGCCGGTGGGATTCCCCGCCGCCGTCTTCTATCATGGTCACGGATACCTGCTCCCCCGCGGCAGCGAGGCGATCCTGGGCAGCACGATGGAGCACGTCGGATTCGACGGGCGCACCACCGAAGCGGGGCTGGCCGAGATCCGCCACTCGACCGCACGTCTCTGTCCCGCGATCGCGCAGTCCGCGGTGCGCCGCAGCTGGGCGGGACTGCGTCCCGTCACTCCCGATGGACTGCCCATCCTGGGCGCCGATCCCGAGATCAGCGGCTTATGGTATGCTACGGGCCACGGCCGCAACGGCATCCTGCTTGCCGGCATCACCGGTGAGATCATCGGAGACTTGCTGTCATCCGGACAGACGGACGTCGACATCAGCGAGCTCTCGATCGATCGCTTCGCGCAGGATCAGCCGATGGCCGATAGCCGATAGCTCACAGCGATGTATCGCACCTGCGCCTTCTGCAACGCGGCCTTCGACGGCGACGGCGGTCCTTCGGGCCTCGGCGTCGGACGCCGCCTGGCGTTCGACGAGTGGAAGGCCCGGCTGTGGGTGGTATGTCCCAAGTGCGCCCGCTGGAATCTCACGCCGTTCGACGATCGGCTGGAGCGCATCGAAGCCGTTGCCCGGGCGGCCACCGAGGGGCGGCTGCTCGCCAACACCGAGCAGGTCGCGTTGCTGCGTTGGCAGCACTACGATCTCATCCGCGTCGGGAAGCCGCCGCGTGTCGAGTTGGCGGGATGGCGCTACGGCGAGCGCTTGGCCGCGCGCAACCGCGAGCGGGCGAAGGTTGTCGTTCCGCTGACGCTCGCGGCGGTGGGACTTGGGATCGCCGCGAATGTCGCGCTCGGTGGCTCCTTTGGCTTTCTCGCCTGGAACCTCGGTCGCACCGTCGACGGGATCTACGTCGGGATGATGGGGTCGCGGCGAGTGCGGCTCGTCGAGCCGCCCATCTGCGATCACTGTGGAACTGTGCTGCAGCTCAAGGCGAGGCACGTCCAGCACGCCCGGGTCGTCCCGGATACCCATCAGGACCTCGGCGTGCTCGTCAGCTGCCCGGCCTGCCATCGCACAGCAGCGCTGCTCACGGGACGCGACGCCTCCGCGATTCTGCGTCAGGGCCTGGCCTACCTCAACATTCGCCGCTCCGGACGCCGCAAAGCGCAGGACGCGGCGCGGGTGGTCGATACGGCAGGGGGCGCCGATCAACTGATCCGTAGCGTCGCGCGGCGCGAGCTGACGTTGCGTTCGCTGCAGCCCGAGGGCCGCCTGGCGCTGGAAATGGCCGTCGACGAGCGTGACGAGGTCCTGGAGCTGGAGCGGCAATGGCGCGACGCCGAGGAGATCGCGGAGATCGCCGACGGCACGCTCAGCACGGACGCCGCGTTGGAGGAAGAAATGAAACGACTTAGAGAGCGGGGCGATCAACCGTCCGGTTGAAAAACCGCTTCCACGCCTCCCGCACGACCGCTATCTTCACCTCCCGAAGCATCCCGTGCAGGAGTATCCATGGCCGCACCGCTGGTGCAGATCATACCGCGTATCCCCGGAGCACCCGCGCATCCGGCGGGGGCCCCCGAGCGCAAGCCCGCCTGGCTCAAGGTCAAAGCGCCCGGGGGACCGACCTACCTCAACGTGAAGCAGATGATGCGGGACCTGCGGCTGCACACGGTGTGCGAAGAAGCCCATTGTCCCAACATCGGCGAATGCTGGGAGCATCGCGCCGCCACGTTCATGATCCTGGGCGACGTGTGCACGCGGAACTGCGCATACTGCGCCGTGGCACACGGCACCCCCGCCCCGCTCGACGAGCAGGAGCCCGGGCGGCTCGCCGTTGCCGTCGCGCAGCTCGGGCTGCGCCATGTCGTGATCACGAGCGTCGACCGTGACGATCTGCCGAACGGCGGCGCCGAGATGTTCGCGGCGTGCATCAGCGCGATCCGGCAGCGGCTCCCCGACACGTCGGTCGAAGTGCTGATCCCCGACTTCAAGGGGAACCGAGCGGCGCTGGAGATCGTGGTCGTGGCAGCTCCCGACATCCTCAATCACAACCTCGAAACGATCGAGCGGCTGTACCGCATCGCCCGCCCCGGCGGCCGCTATCCGCGGGCGCTCGAGCTGTTGCGGCGGGCGAAGCAGCTGCGCCCCGATGCGCTCACCAAGTCCGGGCTGATGGTGGGGCTCGGTGAAGAATGGGACGAGCTGCTCGGCGCGATGCGCGACCTGCGCGCGCAGGACGTCGACATCCTCACGGTGGGACAGTACCTCCGTCCCTCAGACGCGCATCTGCCGATCGCCCGCTGGTACACGCCGGCCGAGTTTGCCGAGTTGAAGCGGCTGGGCATCGAGATGGGATTCCGGCACGTCGAGTCGGGTCCCCTCGTGCGCTCCAGCTATCACGCCTGGGAGCAAGTGGAGGCCGCGACCCTGCCATGACCACGGTGACCGCACAGCCCGCCAAGGGCGACACGCAGACAGCGCAGCGGCGCCGCATGCTCCGCGAGATGCTCCTCATCCGGCGCTTCGAGGAGAAGGCGGCCGAGGCGTACGCCCTCGGCAAGATCGGCGGCTTCTGCCATCTCTACATCGGACAAGAAGCCGTCGCCGTCGGCGTCTCCGCCGCCCTCGAGCCGACCGACTACGTCATCGCCTCCTACCGCGAGCACGGCCAGGCGCTGGTGCGCGGCATCCCCGCGCGCGCCGTCATGGCCGAGCTGTTCGGGAAGAGCACCGGGTGCTCGAGCGGCAAAGGCGGCTCGATGCACTTGTTCGACGCGGCGAAGCGCTTCATGGGCGGCCACGGCATCGTGGGCGGCCACCTGCCGCTCGCGACCGGCCTTGCCTTCGCCATCAAGTACCGCGGCGGCGACGAGGTGTGCGTCTGCTTCTTCGGCGAAGCGGCGGTGAACATCGGGGCGTTCCACGAGGCGCTGAACATGGCGTCGGTCTGGAAGCTGCCGGTGATCTTCCTGTGCGAGAACAACCGCTACGGAATGGGTACCGCGTTCGAGCGGGTGGCGGCGGTAACCGACGTCGTGGAGCACGCCTGCAGCTACGACATGGCGGCTGAAGTCGTGAATGGCATGGACGTGCTCGACGTCCAGGCGGCGACGCAGCGCGCCGTGCAGCGCGCCCGCAAAGGCGGCCACCCCACCCTGCTCGAGGTGCGCACCTACCGCTACATGGGCCATTCGATGTCCGATCCCCTGCACGGCGTCTACCGCACCAAGGACGAGGTCGAAGAACAAAAGAAGAAAGATCCGATCGCCCAGCTGTTCCAGCACCTGCGCCAGGACGGCGCCATGGACCAGGCGGGATACGACGCCCTCGACGCGGAGGTCAAGGCGGAGGTCGATGAGGCGGTCAAGTTCGCCGACGAGAGTCCCGACCCCGCCCCGGACGAGCTGACGACCCACGTACTGGCGGACTGAGCGATGCCCACCATCACCTACCGGGACGCGCTGAACCAGGCGCTGCGCGAGGAAATGCAGCGCGATCCCAACGTCTTTCTAATGGGCGAGGAAGTCGGTCTCTACCAGGGCGCCTACAAGGTGAGTCGCGGGCTGCTCGAGGAATTCGGCGCCAAGCGCATCGTCGACACGCCGATCGCCGAGCTGGGATTCGCCGGCGTCGGGGTCGGCGCCGCGATGGGGGGGTTGCGACCGGTCGTCGAATTCATGACCTGGAACTTCGCCGTGCTGGCGCTCGACCAGATCGTCAATTCCGCCGCCAAGATGCTGTACATGTCCGGCGGGCAGATCCCCATGCCCATCGTCTTCCGCGGGCCCAACGGGGCCGCCCTGCAGCTCTCCTCCCAGCACTCGCAAGCGTGGGAGTCGTGGTTGTCGCACATCCCCGGTCTCAAGGTCGTCGCTCCCGCGACTCCTTACGACGCCAAGGGCCTGCTGAAGTCGGCGATTCGCGACAACAACCCGGTCATCGTGCTCGAAGGGGAGATGCTCTACAACAACAAGGGTGAGGTCCCCGAGGGCGAGATCCTCATCCCGATCGGTCAGGCCGAAGTCAAACGCGAAGGCAGCCACGTCACGATCATCTGCCACTCCAAGACGGTGTCGGTCGCCCTCAAGGCGGCCGACCAGCTGGCGAGTCAGGACATCTCGGCCGAAGTCCTCGACCTGCGCACCCTGCGCCCGCTCGACGACGCGGCGATCCTCGGCTCGGTGGCGAAGACCAATCGCGTCGTCGTCGTCGAAGAAGGCTGGCCGCAGTGCGGGATCGGGGCCCAGGTGGTCGATCTCATCCAGCGCGAGGCGTTCGACCAGCTCGACGCCCCCGTGCTACGGGTGACCCAGGCCGATGTCCCGATGCCCTACAACAAGCAGCTCGAGCGGCTCGCCAAGCCGTCCCCGGAAAAAGTGGTCGCGGCGGCGCGTCGCGTCCTCTACCTCGACTGATATGGCCACGACCGTGGTGATGGAGGCGCTTTCCCCGACGATGGAGGAGGGGCGCCTGGTGAAGTGGACGAAGGCCGTCGGCGATGCGGTGAAGGCCGGCGAAACGCTCGCCGAGGTCGAGACCGACAAGGCGGTGATGGAGCTCGTCGCCCGGGCCGACGGACAGCTGCTCAAGCAAATCATCGCTGAGGGCGCGACGGTGCCGGTGGGGGAGGCGGTGGCCGTGATCGGGGCGCCGGGGGAGAGCGTTGCTGCGACCGCTCCAGCTGCGCCCGCGAAGAGCGCTCAGCCGTCAGCTGTCAGCCGTCCGCCAACGCCCGCTCCAGCACCTGCTCCGGCACCGGCTCCGGTTGCCGTCGCGCCGGCGGATGCGACGCGCGTGGTGCGCGCCTCGCCGCTCGCTCGGCGGCTCGCCAAGGAGCGCGGCGTCGACCTGAAACTCGTGCAGGGATCCGGACCCGGCGGGCGCGTCGTGATGCGGGACCTGGAGGGCACCGGCGCCGTGGCGGTCGCCGTGCCGCGCTCGGCGGTGCCCCAGCCGGTCGGCGGCGTGGCCTACCGCGACGTGCCGCTCACCCAGATTCGCAAGACGATCGCCAAGCGTCTGGCGGCGTCGTTGGGGCCCGTGCCCCACTTCTTCCTGACGACCGAAGTGGATATGGAACGGGCGGCCGACGCCCGCGCCGCGCTCAACCAGCAGCTCGGCGATCAGGGGAAAATCAGCGTCAACGACATCCTCCTGAAGGCCACGGCGCTGGCGCTCATCAGGCACGGCGCCTGCAACGCCTGGTGGCAGGAGGACCACATCCGCTACTGGAACGAAGTGCATCTCGGCGTGGCCGTCGCCATCGAAGACGGCTTGATCACGCCCGTCATCCGCAACACCGATCGCAAGTCGCTGCTGGAGATCTCCGCGGAGTCGCGCGAGCTCGCCGGGCGCGCCCGCGAGCGCCGCCTGAAACCCGAGGAGTACACGGGCTCGACGTTCTCGGTGTCGAATCTCGGCATGTTCGAGATCGACCAGTTTACCGGTGTCATCAACCCGCCCGAAGCAGGTATCCTCGCCGTCGGCACGATGGCCGCGAAGCCGGTCGCGGTCGACGGCCAGGTGGTGGTGCGGCGGCGGCTGCGGCTGACGATGAGCTGCGATCACCGGGTGATCGACGGAGCGACGGGCGCTGCATTTCTGAAGACCTTGAAGCACATGCTCGAGAATCCGTTGGCGATGCTCTTATAAATGCAGAATGATGAGTGTCGAATGCAGAATTGTGAATTCTGCATTTTGCATTCTGCATTCCAAGGGGAGGTTCATTGGCAAGTCAATTCGACGTAATTGTGCTTGGCGGCGGCCCCGCGGGCTACGAGTGCGCCATTCGGGCGGCGCAGCTCGGCCTGGCCTGCGCCGTGGTGGAGCGCGAGAAGCTCGGCGGGGTGTGCGTCAACATCGGGTGCATCCCCACCAAGGCCCTGCTCCATTCGGCCTACATCGCCCACCTGCTCAAGGATTCGGCCGACTTCGGCGTGACGATCGGCACGGTGAAGACCGACTACGGCGTCGCGATGAAGCGCAGCCGCAAGGTCGCCGACCAGAACTCACGCGGCGTCGAGTTCCTGATGAAGAAGAACAAGATTACCGTCATCAAGGGCACGGGCGTCCTGCAGCCGGGCCGCAAAGTGAAGGTCGGGAGCGACGTGCTCGAAGCCAAAAAGGCCGTGGTCATCGCCACCGGGTCGCGCGTGAAGGGGATCCCCCAGATCGGACTCGAGATCAACCAGACGACGGTAATCTCCTCCGACGAGGCGCTGCTGCTCGAGAAGCTCCCCGCGTCGGTGGCGGTCATCGGCGCCGGCGCCGTCGGGATGGAGTTCGCCGACATCTTCAACGCCTTCGGCGTGCCGGTGACGTTGATCGAGGCGCTGCCCCGCATTCTCCCGCTCGAGGACGCCGAGGCCTCGGCCGAGCTCGCCAAGAGCTACCGCAAGCGCGGCATCACCGTGATCGCGGGCGCGAAGGTGACCAAGGCCGCCGTCGGCAAGGACAAGGTCGTGCTGGACGTCGAGGCGGACGGCGGGAAACAGCAGGTCGAGGCGGCCGCGGTCCTGATGGCGGCGGGCCGGGCGGTCAATACGGAGAACATCGGACTCAAGGAATGCGGTATTGAGCTGACCGACCGGGGCTTCATCAAGGTCGACCAGACCCTCCAGACTACGGCACCGGGGTACTACGCGATCGGCGACGTCGCCGGTCCGCCGATGCTGGCGCACAAGGGCAGCCGCGAAGGGATCATCGTCGCGGAGCGCCTCGCCGGAAAGCAGCCCCATGCGCTCCGCTACGACAACGTCCCGAGCGTGACGTACTGTCACCCCGAGGTGGCGAGCATCGGGCTCACCGAGGACCAGTGCAAGGAACGCAAGCTCGAGTACGTCGCCGGTAAATTTCCGTTCTCCGCGAACGGCCGGGCGCGTGGCACGGGAGAGACGGAGGGATTCGTGAAGATTCTCCGGGACAAGAAGTACGGAGAGATTCTCGGCGCCCACATCGTCGGCGTCCCCGCGTCGGAGATCATCCACGAGTTAGCCGTGGCGCGCGAAAACGAATACACGGTGGAGGAAGTCGAGCTCGCCATCCACGCGCACCCGACGATGTCGGAAGCGGTCGCCGAGGCCGCCCTCGATTCGCTCGGCAGGGCGATCAATATCTGAGCGATGTCGCGAAGGACCCGGTAGCCGTCGGGTTGGGGGCGATCGGGACCGGCGCCGGGCTCGGGGGAGCCGTGATGACGCTGGCAGAGGTCGTCGTCAGCCAGCTGCGCAGTCACCTCGAAGCCGCCGCCTACCAGCAGGCGTTCTCCGACCCGTTGTTCGCCGGCATGATCGCGTCTCTGGGAATGGCGGCCTTCTTCGGTTGGCGGCGCAGCAGCCCGATCGAGAACGTGTGGCAGCGCGGCGTGATCGCCGTGCTGGCGGCCGTGGGAGCGCTGGTCATCGGCTTCCTCGCCGCGCTCGCCGATCGCCTGCTGGGACTCGCCGGGTTGATCCTGTGGGGCGCGCTGGCGCTGAGCTTCGGGATCGCCGCCAGCCGCTGGGCCACGCGCGCGGCCGGCGCCGGCGCTGTGCCAGGCGGGGCCGCATGAGCGCGAAATCCCTCGACGTGATTCTCGCGGGCCGAACCGAGTACCGCGTGGCGCTCGAGTGGCAGCGCAGCCTGGCGCACGACCGCATCGCGGGCCGGCTGCCGCACGATGTCCTGCTGCTCCTGGAGCACGACCCGGTCGTGACGCTGGGCCGCACCACGCGCGGCGAGCATCTACTGAGGTCCGAGGGCATCGACGTCGTGGAGGTCGAGCGAGGCGGCGACGTCACCTTCCACGGCCCCGGGCAGCTCGTCGGCTATCCGATCCTCGACCTCAACGGCTACCGGCCGGACCTGCACTGGTACCTGCGCACGCTGGAGCAGGCGCTGATCGACGCACTGGGCACGCTGGCAGTCCCCGCCGAGCGCAACCCAGGGCTGACCGGCGTGTGGACGCGGGGACGCAAGATCGCGAGCATCGGCATCCACGTGAAACAGTGGGTCACCTGGCACGGCTTCGCGCTCAACGTCACAACCGATCTGGCCTCGTTCGATCGCATCGTGCCGTGCGGCATTCCCGGAGTCGTCATGACGTCCGTGGCGCAAGAGCGGGGCGGCGCACCGGATGCAGGGTTGTGGGAAGAAACGGTGCGCGCCGTGCTGCAAGGCTTCGAGTCGGCATTCGGCGTGACGACGCACCGCACCGAGCCCGCGATGCGGGCGTCGTGACGGAACCCGCACCGTCGCCGCCGCGCCTGCCCCCCGGGCAGGTGCTCACGAGAAAATGGCCTGTGCTGCACTACGGGCTCGTTCCGACGGTCGATCTCGCGACCTGGACGTTCACTGTGGACGGCCTCGTCGAGCGGCCCTTCGTCCTGCGCTACGACGAGGTGCTCGCCCTGCCCCGCTCGACGACGCAATGCGACATCCACTGCGTCACGACATGGAGCCGGTTCGACAACACCTTCGGCGGCGTGGCGGTACAGTCGCTGTTGCAGCGCGCCGGAGTGCGTCCAGAAGC
>Ga0307473_10000252_pt1 | contig 11185 bp, 9 predicted proteins | sample atmos_gasesAM5C__FD_203744 | JGI IMG/M metagenome (GOLD analysis project Ga0307473, IMG submission 203744) | Hardwood forest soil microbial communities from Morgan-Monroe State Forest, Indiana, United States - atmos_gasesAM5C_515 | ecosystem: Environmental > Terrestrial > Soil > Temperate forest...
TGTTCTCGACGAGGCTATGGGCAAGGTCAATCGCTTCCGCGGCGTTCGCGCCGTCACCGCCGAACTCACGATCGAATACATCCGCCCAGTCCCGGTGGACGAAGATCTAGTCATTGAGGCGCACGAGGTCGAAAAGGACGGCCGCAATCTGTACTACGTGGGCGAGATCTGGAACCTCGCGGGAAAAGTGCTCGCGCGCGGCAAAGGCCGCTTCGTCGAAATCGATCCGGACAAATTCAAGATCGAGCGTTCCGCCGCCTCTGCGACTGGCGTACGAGATCCGTCATCCTAAAAAGGAGAGAAGCAAATGGATTTGATGAGCAACAACTTATGGCGCGTAAAAGTCGGCCTCGCCGAAATGCTGAAGGGCGGCGTCATCATGGACGTCACTACTGCCGCGCAGGCCAAGATCGCGGAAGACGCCGGTGCCTGCGCCGTGATGGCGCTCGAGCGCGTCCCCGCGGACATCCGCAAAGAGGGCGGCGTAGCGCGCATGGCCGCGCCGAGAATCATTCGCGAAATCATGGACGTGGTTTCGATTCCCGTGATGGCCAAAGTACGTATCGGCCATTTCGCCGAAGCGCAGGTTCTCGAAGCCCTCGAAGTGGATTACATCGACGAGAGCGAAGTGCTCACGCCCGCCGACGAAGAGCACCACGTCTGGAAGCACGGATTCAAGGTTCCGTTCGTTTGCGGCGCTCGAAATCTCGGCGAAGCGCTCAGGCGCATTGCCGAAGGCGCGGCGATGATTCGCACCAAAGGCGAAGCGGGCTCGGGAAACATCGTCGAGGCGGTGCGCCACATCCGCGCCATCGTTGGCCAGATGAAAAAACTCACCACGCTCGGCGAAGAAGAGCTGGTTCACGAATCAAAAGAACTCGGCGCGCCTTTCGAACTCGTCTCCTGGGTCGCCAAGCACGGCAAGGTGCCAGTCCCGAATTTCTCGGCCGGCGGTATCGCCACACCCGCGGATGCAGCGCTCGTGATGCAGCTTGGCGCCGAAGCGGTGTTCGTAGGCTCCGGCATCTTCAAATCGAACGATCCGGCCCAACGCGCTCGCGCGATCGTCAAAGCGACAACACACTACAAGGATCCCAAGGCGGTTCTCGAAGCCTCCGAAGAACTCGGTGAAGCGATGAAGGGCCTCGACATCCGCCAGATGGAAGAAAAAGATCTGCTGCAGACCCGCGGCTGGTAGCGAGTTCGTCGTCCTGCTTGCCCTCACGAGGAAAGGGAAGGCATCCGAAAAGGTGCCTCAAGAATTTCAGAATTCGCGATTTCCAACGAAACTGAAACGCACTCTCGATTCAGCATGAGCAAAACGTCAAAAATCGGAATTCTGGCCATTCAAGGCGACTACGACGCCCACGCGAAAGTTCTCGATCGCCTGCGCGCCGAGCACACATTCGTTCGCCGCCCGGAAGATCTTGCCGGCGTCGAAGGCGTAATTCTTCCCGGCGGCGAAAGCACCACTCACCTGAAAGTGCTGCAAGAGGAGGGCCTCTTCGACGCGCTCAAAACCTTCGCCAAAAATGGCGGCGCATTTTTCGGCACCTGTGCCGGTGCAATCCTTCTCGCCAAGCAAGTGCATGGCCCCTCCCAGGATTCGCTCGGCCTGCTCGACATCTCCGTTCTGCGCAATGGCTACGGCCGCCAGCTCGCCAGCGACGTCCACGCCGCTGCGACGAAGCTCAGCAAGAATCCGCTCGAAATGGTTTTTATCCGCGCGCCGATCATCGAATCGGTAGGAAAGAACGTTGAAGTTCTCGCCGAAGACGCCGGCCACCCGGTTCTCGTGCGCGAAGGCAACGTGCTAGCATCCACGTTTCACCCGGAACTGACGAACGATTCCACCGTCCACGAATATTTCCTGAAACTCGTTCGCAACGGGCGCAACGGCTCCTGAGCAATGGACGATTCCTCTCCGCGCCACTGGAAAGTGCTCTTCGTTTGCATAGGGAATTGCGTCCGCAGCCAGATGGCGGAAGCGATTGCACGCCGCGACGCGTCGGACGTCATCGTCCCCGAAAGCGCCGGCCTTCACCCGCTCGGCTTCATCGACAAGACAGCAATTGCCGTCCTGGCCGAGCGCGGAATCTCAGTTGCCGGCCAACACTCAAAAGGACTGCGCGATCACACGCTTTCCAAGCCCGACCTCGTCATCAACATGTCCGGCGCCCCAAGCGCTTCGCTCTTTCACGGCCACCGCTTCGAAGACTGGCGAGTCCAGGATCCCTTCGGCGAAGACATGGAACTCCACCGCCGCATCTGCGATGATATCGAGCGCCGCGTGAAGAATTTAGCCCAGCGCCTTCGTGCTGAAAACGGCGGCTCTCTCTGAGTCTTCGAAGGGGCAACTTGCGCCGCGAAAAAACCAGCGTCTCGCAGGAAGACTACCTCAAAGCCATCTGGGAACTCGTCCAGGAAGAGCAAGCGCCCATCAGCGCTCGTCTTGCGGAAGATCTAGGCGTCACTCCGCCGGCAGTCACCGCCGCACTTAAACGTATGACTCGTGGCGGCTATCTTCGCGTCCATCGCAGCGGCCACATTGAGCTTTCGTCCAAGGGCCGAAAAATCGCCGAGCACCTTGTCCTGCGCCATCGTCTCGCGGAAAAACTACTCACAGACGTGATCGGCCTCGAATGGACGCGCGCGCACGAAGAAGCCGAACGCCTCGAGCACGGAATCTCTGCGGAAGTTGTCGGCCTTCTGCTCGAACGTTTCGGCCGCGACAGCCGCTGCCCGCACGGCGTTCCACTCTTCGGAGGCATGCAGAAGCTTCGCCGTAAACACGGCGCCGTGCGTCTTTCGGAAGCCGAGATCGGCCATTCGTACGAGGTGATGCGCGTATACGAAAAGGACCCGCACTTTCTCGAATTTCTTGTGAACTTCAGCCTCCGGCCAAGCGCGCGCCTGCGGGTCCATCAGCGCGAATATGATGAGACGATGACGCTCTCGATCACCGGTCACCGCCCGCCGCGCATCCATCTCGGCAAACCCGCCACCGAACGCATCTGGGTCCGCCGGCTCAATTAACGGCCACCGCCTGTTTCGTACCGCTGGCCTCCGGCGGGCGTCGTTGCAATTTCTTGGTTTGCTTTTCGTTGGCGCGGCCCCCTGGGCGTCATCGTTGCGGTTTCTTCAGTAGGGGCACGGCATGCCGTGCCCGAAGGCGCTAACTTCACGCATGCGCCATCCAATGCCCCAATTATGGCCAAGGAAAGTTGCCACACTGTCCCCGCTGGACAGCGTAGAATAATCATAGAGACAGAATCGCAGTCGCGATTCCTCTCGGCCCGCCCAGCAAACATTTCGGAATCAAGGGAATCTCATCTACGGACACGAGAACTATGCCAATTCCAACTCGACGCCAATCGCGTCCCATTCACACGCCGACCCACACGCTCGTCTCGACAGGACGAATCATCTTTGCGGGATTGATTCTTTGCCTGGCTCTCGCCACCGCTGCCGACGACCAACCCATAAATAGTGACGCGATCATTCATCACCTCAGCGCCGTCATTTCCTGGTATCGCGACTGCACGACCAAGGTGCAGCCGCCCGGCTTCGCGAGCGACGCGATCTATCAGGGCGACGCTCGCAATCTGGCCGAGCAAGCCATTCGCCTGGCGTTTGATTCCGCGAGAGCGGCCGTACCGTTCGTGAACGCGCAGGGCCAGCAGACCAGCACTGACAACAACGGACAGCCAGCGCAGGGCGCAACACAAAGCCAAAATCTGGCGCAGTTCAAGGCCAAGACCAGCGCGCAACTCGCCGATCTGCAAGCGCAACTCGATTCCGTGAATAAGCAGCTCGCCACCGCGCCGCCTCGCGCGAGGGCCGCGCTACAAAATAAGCGCGACAACCTCCAGGGCCAGATCGAATTGAACTCCGCGATCCTGGATTCCGTCGGGAAAATGCTCAACTTCATCGAAAGCGGCAACGAGACTTCAGGTGAAGGCCTGCAGGGAAACATCGACCAGCTTGCTCGCTCGGTTCCGGAAGTCTTTGGCCCCACGAGCCATCAGAAGACTGAGACCAAGCCGGCCGCTCAGGCTGCTCCCACCACCAATCAACCGGCCTCTCCAAGATCAAGCGGCCTCATCGGAGAAGCAGGCGCGCTCTATACCGAAATGCGCAGCATTCGCGACATCGATCAGCTTGCTAACGAGACGCAAAACGTTCGTGATATCGCCGACTCGCTACGCCAGCCCCTTCGCGATGCGATGAAAGCCACGATCCAACAGAGCAAGGATCTGGAGAATCAGGCTCAGGCGGCCGGATCGAACTCAGCCCAAACCGCCAATTTGAAGCCACAATATGACGCCCTGGCGGCGAAGTTTAAGTCACTGGCTGCCGCCCTCATCCCCTTGAGCCAGGAAGTTCTCGTGCTGGATGAGAGCCGCACGAATCTGCTCGAGTGGCGCCGGTCGATCACGCGGCAATCGGGCTCCGCTTTGCGCGGATTGCTGTTACACGTTGGAACGATCGTCGTGGCTCTGGGACTCGTTCTGGTGCTTTCGGAAGTCTGGCGAAGGGCTACATTCCGCTACATCCAGGACGTTCGTCGTCGCCGCCAGTTTCTCACCCTGCGACGCTTCGTCGTCGGCTTCTTGATGGGCATCGTCATCATTCTCGGATTTGTGAGTGAGTTCAGTTCGCTCGCTACATTCGCGGGGTTCGTCACAGCCGGCATTGCCGTCGGTCTGCAAGCCGTGTTGCTTTCGATCGCGGCTTATTTCTTTCTGATCGGCCGCTACGGGATCCGCGTGGGCGAACGCGTCAGCGTAGCCGGCGTCACGGGCGACGTGATTGATATCGGGCTTGTGCGCCTGTATCTGATGGAGCTTGCGGCAAGCGGCGGTGATCTTTATCCCACCGGGCGTATCGCTGTATTTTCGAATTCAGTGTTTTTTCAGGCGGGCATGCCGTTCTACAAGCAGATTCCGGGCACGGACTACACCTGGCACGAAGTTGCTGTTCCGATTGTCGCCGGCAGCAACTACAAATCGGTGCAGGAGAAAATTCTGAAGGCCGTCAATTCCGTGTACGACTCGTATCGCAAGGACATCGAACGCCAGCACACAGACGTCGAGCGCCGCATCGACATCTACATGCAAGCGCCCACTCCCGAACCGCAACTGCGATTCACCGACAAGGGTCTCGAATTCCGGGTGCGCTACCCGGTGGAGTTGCGGAAAGCATCGTCCATCGATGACGAAGTCACGCAAAAAGTGCTCGACGTGATAAATGGTGAGCAGGAATTAAGAGCCGCCGTCTCAGGTCCGCCGACGATCCGCACGCCCGTCCACGCGTGACGGCAACTAGCTTCCCGGCAGCCCCACAATATCGAGCGCGTTCACGCGCGAATCGTCCAAGGTGAGTCCCCAATGCAGGTGCGGCCCGGTGACGCGCCCGGTCGCTCCCACGCGCCCAATCACAGCGCCCGCCGCTACAGTTTCGCCAACCTGAACGCCAATCGCTTTCATGTGTCCGTACAACGTATACACTCCGAGTCCGTGGTCGATTACCACCGTGTTCCCAGAGAAATATAAATTTTCGGCCACCACCACGCGCCCTCGCTGCGAAGCATGTATCGGAGTCCCCTCAACAGCCGGAATATCAACGCCGCTGTGCGGTGAACTGGGTGTGCCATTCAGCACGCGCCGCCGTCCAAAATTCTTCGCTGTATGAATCCCGGGCAGCGGAAGCTGAAATGCGCCGGTCCAGAGTTTCTCGGCAGTTACAGTCGCAAACATCGCGCGCAAACGGTCTCGCTCTTCATTGGCGCGTTTGGTTTCTTCGGCGTTGGGTTCGGCGAATTGCGGCGCGACCGCCAATTCCTCGACCGCAAATTTTCCTGAGCCGACGGACACGGGCAACGCACAGCTGACCGCTGCGCCATTCGTCGGCTGCACCTTGAGCCGTAACGCATATTTTCCCGGGGGCTTTTCCAGATCAACGCCGAGAAATCCGTGGAAGATATTTGTGGATTTTGCGTCCTGCCAGAAGGGAAGTGCGCGAGGCGCGTCGTGCTGCGTCCATTCGCCGGTCACTTCACTGATTGCCGCTCTGCCTCGCACCTCGAGCCGCAGCAAACCGCCCTGCACGGCCGACGCTGGAATCGCTCGCACCATGACCGCTCCGCCGCAATCGTGTATGCCGGGTCTTCTTGCCTTCGATTTCGCCTGCGCCGTAACCCGCGATGGCACGCATAGAAAAAACAACGCCGCCGTCGCAACGACGGAAAAACTCCGGCATCCCGCAATCGAGCCTTTCAGCTATTTGCTCCCGGTATAGGTCACGCGCCAGACGCTGTCCGACCCGTCATCGGTGAAAATTAAAGCGCCGTCCGACGCCACCGTTACTCCCACCGGCCGTCCCCAAACCTCTCCGTTCGGCGTGACGAATCCCGTAACAAAGTCCACGTATTCGCCGGTGGCCTTTCCATTTTGCACCGGGACGTAGATGATTTTGTACCCTGTCCGCTTCGAGCGGTTCCAGGATCCGTGCTCGGCCGCGAACGCGTACCCGGAATACTCAGCAGGGAACATCTTGCCTTCGTAAAACGTCATCTCCAGCGATGCCGAATGCGATTGCAGCAGCACGTCCGGCACAATCACTTTGTCCTTCAGCTCCGGATGTTTCCCCGCATGACGCGGATCCTGATTCGACCCAATGTAATACCAGGGCCAGCCGTAAAATCCGCCGTCCTTCACGCTCGTGATGTAATCGGGCACCAGATCGTCTCCAAGGTCGTCGCGCTCGTTCACCGACGCCCACAACACTCCCGTCGAAGGATCGATCGCAATCCCCACCGCATTTCGAATTCCCGCCGCATAAATCCGCTCGCCCGATCCGTCCGGATTGAATTCCAGAATATCCGCGCGATGATCCTCCTCTGCGTCGTCGCTCACATTCGAATGCGAGCCCACGGAGACGAACATCTTCTGCCCGTCCGGGGAAAATGCGATGTCCCGAGTCCAATGTCCGCCGCCGTGCAGCAGGCCGCCGCCCGGAATCGTCGCGACGACAGTTTGAGCTCTGCCGCGCGCCTTCAAATCTCCATTTTGATAAGGGAACTTCACGACGCTACCGGTATTCGCCACATACATGAACTGAGGATTCGCGCCTGGCGGATAGAAAGCAATCCCGAACGGCTTGTTAAGGCCGGTCGCGAACACCTGCACGGTTTGCGCCCGTCCATCTGAACCGATTCCGCGCAGCACGCGAATCTGTCCTCTTTGACTTTCGGCGATAAAGAGATCGCCATTCGGAGCGGTGCGAATCAATCGCGGCTCGCTCAACCCGGTCGCAATCTGGTCAACCTTGAATCCCGGCAGCACCTGCGGCCAGGCGTTATTCGGTCGCGACACCACGCGTGCATCGTTCTGCGCCGATCTCGTCGCGTAGGGCTTCGGCATATCGGCCGGCGTAATCAATCTCCGAACGCCCGGAGCGTCAGCGCGCCAATCGCCATAGGCTCCCTCGCCCTTCAAAAGTTTGCCGGAGTCATCCGACAAGACCGCGCTTGGCGTCGCTCCCTCTTTCCCGTCTGTGTGATTTTTCTCTCGGTTCAGCCCTGTGACAGCGAATGCGAGAACCACTGCCACTGCGGCCACTGCCAGCTTTCCCCTAACGAAAGCCTTTCTCGCGTTCATGAGATTGCTCTCCTCGGACCAGGTCACCCAGCTTATTTATGTGAGATGATTTCGCACGCCGCTCGGTTCCAGTCGCGAGCGGCCGAAAACCGCTCCCAATTCTCCCTATCTGAAATATACTCTCTCACCGCTCAATGGTTCGACGGTTCACGGCGAGCCGTGAGTGCCCTTCGGCGGCAAAGCCGCCCTCGAAGAATTCATCGAGCTGCGCTGGATCACGATCCGTCGCGCGACCCATTACCCGAATAGACGAGGGCTGTTGCGAGCAAGAAAGACGTCTTGTGGGTCACCCCTTCAGGGGCGACATAACACAAACCAACAAGCGGGGGCTTTAGCCCCTGAAGTACCGAACGGAGGCCCAAGAATGATCACCGGTACTCACGCGATTCTCTACACCGACCACTCCGAAGAAGTCCGCGCATTTTTCCGCGACGTCCTCAAACTTCCCTCCGTCGACGCTGGCCACGGCTGGCTGATCTTCTCCCTGCCTCCCGCCGAACTGGGAATCCACCCGGCAGAGAAGGGAAGTCATAGCGAGCTCTACCTGATTTGTGACGATGTGAAAGCCACGGTGGGCGATCTCGAAAAGCGGGGCGTAAAATTCAGGCGCCCAATCACCGAGGCAGGCTTCGGCCTCACAACGTCCATCACGCTTCCCGGCGGCGCGGAACTTGGCCTTTACCAGCCGAAGCATCCGCTTGCCCCGCCTTGGCCCGCGGCGAAAAAGAATCGAACACGCGCCACCGCAAGTCGCTCGAAAAAGAAATCACGCCAAAAGCGCCGCCAATAGACTCCCACCCGAAACAGTTTCGGCCTATTGCCATCGGCTACCGGACGCGCCTATCATAGGCTCTGTACCGATTCGAATGTGGCTGGGCGAACATACGCCCCGCCGAAACCAATGCTCCTGCGCTGAATGCTCGTTCACTTCCAATCCGCAGAAAGCACTTCGAGCCGCATCTCAGGCTCAAAATTCCCGAAAATAAGAAGATCCTTAGAGGAGGATTAGAACATGGCAACAGCTACGCACGCAGTTCAGCTCGACGATAAGGTCACAACTTTCGTAGGCAAGAAGCAGAAGATGCTCATCAACGGCAAGTGGGTCGACTCCGCTTCCGGCAAGACGTTCCCCACCTACAATCCAGCCACTGGAGAAGTCCTCTCGAATGTCGCCGAGGGCGATCGCGAAGATATCGACCGCGCCGTAAAAGCGGCCCGCGCCGCTTTCGCAACCGGCCCGTGGTCGAAAATTTCGCCCTCCGAACGCGGCCGCATGATGTGGCGTCTCGCGGATCTGATCGAGAAGCACACCGAAGAATTCGCGCAACTCGAATCGCTCGACAACGGCAAGCCGCTCAAAATCGCCCGCATCGCCGATCTACCCCTCGCCATTGATCATTTCCGTTACTACGCCGGCTGGGCCACCAAGATTGAAGGCAACACGATTCCAATGGGACTCGCGCGCCAGGGCAGCTACCACGCCTACACCGTTCGCGAGCCCGTCGGCGTCGTCGGACAAATCATTCCGTGGAATTTCCCGCTGTTAATGGCGGCTTGGAAACTCGGTCCGGCGCTCGCCACAGGTTGCTGCGTCATTCTCAAGCCAGCTGAGCAAACACCTCTCACCGCTCTGCGTCTAGGCGAGCTGATTCAGGAAGCCGGCTTCCCGGATGGCGTCGTCAACATCGTTCCCGGCTACGGCGAAACCGCCGGCGCCGCGCTCGCTGCGCACATGGACGTCGACAAAATCGCCTTCACCGGCTCGACCGAAGTCGGCAAGCTCATCATCCACGCTGCCGAAGGCAACCTGAAAAAAGTGTCGCTCGAACTCGGCGGCAAGTCTCCCAACATCGTTATGGACGACGCCGATCTCGAATCCGCAATCCCCGGCGCCTCGATGGCGATCTTCTTCAATCAAGGCCAGTGCTGCTGCGCGGGCTCGCGGCTCTTCATTGAGAAGAAAGTCTTCGATAAGGTGGTCGACGGGATCTCTCAGGCCGCCTCGAAGATCCGCGTGCGTCCCGGCCTTGATCCCGATAGCGACCTCGGCCCGCTCGTTTCCGAAGAGCAGCTCAATCGCGTTTGCGGCTATCTCGAATCGGGCTTCAAGGAAGGCGCCAAGGCCACCACGGGCGGCTCGCGCGAAGGCGACAAAGGCTACTTCGTCAAGCCCACCGTCCTCGTGAACACGAACGACAAAATGAAAGTAGTGAAGGAAGAAATCTTCGGACCCGTCGTCACCGCAACGCCGTTCAGCGATATGAACGAGATCGTCACGCGCGCGAACGACACAGTCTACGGTCTCGCCGCCGGCGTCTGGACGCGCGACGTAAAGAAAGCCCACGCGATTGCGGCGAAACTCAAAGCCGGCACCGTCTGGATCAACTGCTACAACGTGTTCGACGCAGCTCTTCCGTTCGGCGGCTACAAGCAATCCGGCTGGGGCCGCGAAATGGGCCACGAAGTCCTGAAGAACTACACCGAAGTGAAATCAGTCTGCAGCGCGCTCTAACCGCCCGCTGCAGCTGCGTTTGCTGAATTGCAGGGCCGCCTTCAGGCGGGCGTATCACGTCAGGGCACGCTTTCAAGCGTGCCGAGAACGTGCAAATCTCTCAGGGGTTTCAACCCCTGAGGCCAAAAAGGGCCGAGCGTTCGTCACTCGGCCCTTTTTTATTCTTCACGGTTTTTGCTGCCCCTGAGATGTCTGAACGCACCGAGGCACAGCCTGGATCTCCACATGCCGAAAAGATCGCACTGTCACGATGATGGTTTGGTCCTCAATCGAGTTTTGGGCACAACCGTCTGTGAGCTTATAAGTGAACGTCGTTTCCAGTTTCATCTCTGTCATATCCGATTCTGCGGGCGAGAACTTCCAGGTTCGAATGTTTCTCTCGGTTTCCCGTTGGAGGATGCGGTGACCACTGGCAGTTTCGACGCTGCTGACATCTCCGTTTGATGCCACTCGGAACGCCGCGCGTACGTCGCCAGTTATGTGAGCGGTCGCCGCAATGTGCGGGTAATGGGGCAGTAGTGCGCTAGTCAAAACTGGTTCCGTACGATCCCGAGCGACGCTGGAAACGGAGACTAAAAGCCACAGAAGTGACGCTGCTATCGGCCGCATTCGATGCCTCCCGTCTATCAGGTTTAATCAGTATTAATCGGTGGTTCCCAATCTTTACGGTCCTGGCTTCGCCTTCTGCTCCCGCAACTCCTTCTTCCAACCCAGCACGCGCGCCTTGTTCCCAGCTTCCTCCGCCTCCGGCACCATCCCCTTGCGCTGATACGCGCGCGAAACCGTCGTCCACGCCAAAATATCCTCCGGCTCGATCTCCAGAATCCGCCGCGCCGTCTCGATCGTCCGGTCAAAATCTTCCTTCGCGTAGTATGCTTGCGCCAGACCATGCAGCGCGTCCGCAAATTTCGGATCGAGCGCAATCGCGCTCTCGTACTCCGCAATCGCCTCGTCAAGCTTCCCCTCGCCGAAAAAATCGATCCCGGCGTAGTAGTGATCCTCGGCAGTAAGC
>Ga0307473_10000254_pt1 | contig 11175 bp, 9 predicted proteins | sample atmos_gasesAM5C__FD_203744 | JGI IMG/M metagenome (GOLD analysis project Ga0307473, IMG submission 203744) | Hardwood forest soil microbial communities from Morgan-Monroe State Forest, Indiana, United States - atmos_gasesAM5C_515 | ecosystem: Environmental > Terrestrial > Soil > Temperate forest...
GCCGCCGCAGAGACCGCGAAGGCGAGCACCAATGCCAGGAAGCTGAACAATCGGCCGGTTTTCAGCAAGAAAAGCCCTCTTTCAAAAGAGCGGTTTGCACCACTTAATAAGATACCAGACAGGCTCGCACAGTTGCCCTAATCCGAAAGATTACAACATCCGCGCGAAGATGTCCGCGGCTCGCTCGATGGCCCCGCCCGGCCCAAGTCTGGCGCGCACTTTGGCAAGTTCCACCTTCATTTCTTCGCGCGCTTCGGGCGATCCCAGCAGCCGACGCACTTCCCGCGCGACCGCATCCGGCGTGAATTGGTCTTGAATCAATTCCGGCACCACTTGCTTGCCGGCAATCAGATTGACCATACCGATAAACGGCGTGCGAATCATTCGCCGCAAGAAAAACGCGCTCGCAGTCGTTACGCGGTAAATCACCATCATCGGCGTCCCCAGCAGCGCCGCTTCCACAGTGGCCGTGCCGCTCGCCACGATGGCGCAGTCAGCGGCAGCCAACGCGTCATATGTAGCCCCTTCCACGCGCGTGACAGGCACCACGTGGTCTCCTGATGCACCCGCAAGAAATTCCGTGCTCAGCCCGGGTGCGGCCGCATGAACGAATTGGATGCCCTCGATTCTTTCCGGCCCTGCGGCCAGCCGCGCACAAGCTTCCGTGATTCGCCCATAGTGCTGCGCAATTTCGCTCCGGCGGCTGCCGGGAAGCAGCGTCACGATCGGGCAGCTCGCATCCAGTCCGTGGCGCGCCGCAAATTCCACCCGCGTCATCGTCGGGCGCACAATATCCACCAGCGGGTGTCCGACAAAATCTACCGGCACTCCCGCCTCCCTGTAGATTTTCTCTTCAAATGGAAAAATCACCACCATGCGGTTCGCCAACCGCTTGATCGTGCGCACGCGCCCTGCCCGCCATGCCCAGATCTGCGGCCCGATGAAATACCCAACCGGGATTCCGTGCCGCTTCAATCGACGCGCCACCCCCAGGTGTGTGCCTGGCGAATCGACCAAAATTGCGAGGGAAGCGCCGCGGCGTGCCGCCTCCTGTGCAAGCCGCCGTTGTACCCTTACGACGGATGGAATCTTGTTCAGCACTTCCAAAACACCAACCACGGCCACCTGGTGATAATCGACGATTAATTCGACCCCTGCCTCGGCCATGCGCGGCCCGCCCATTCCAAAAAGCTGCGCGCCCGTGCGTGCCCGCAGCGCCACTGCAAGCCGGGCGGCGTACATTTCACTCGAAGCCTCGCCCGCGGAAATCATGATTTGTCGCGTGGTCATGCTTTCTGCTTGCAATCCTACAGGGAAATGAATCGCGATGCAGTCGGTGTCGGTTGCAGTGAAGAGGGAGCGCGCGCTGCCTCTGGTTTATCAATCATCGGCAGGCATGGTTTGAGGATAACCAGGCGCGCCGGCGCCGGGCAGCGGCACTGTGATCTCCTGCTCTTTGTACTGAAGCTGGTACAAGCGATAGTAAATCCCGCGCAGCGCGAGAAGTTCCTGGTGCGAGCCCTGCTCGCGCAGCCTTCCTTTGTGGAATACGAGAATGCGGTGCGCGTGCTGGATGGTGCTCAACCGGTGCGCGATCACCACCGACGTGCGGCCCTCCAGCAATCGGTCGAGCGCTTCGCGGATGAGCAGCTCGGTCTTGGTGTCCACGCTGGATGTCGCTTCGTCGAGAATCAAAAATTTCGGGTTGTGTGCCAGCGCGCGCGCAAAACTCACCAGTTGCCGCTGGCCCACGGAAAGTGTGGCGCCGCGTTCGGTCACCGCTGTCTCGATCCCCTGCGGCAGCGACCCAACGAACGGCCCCAGCCCCACTTCACGCAATGCCCGCTCGGCGGTTGCGCGGTCAATCGTCTCGGTGCCCAGCTTGACGTTCGATTCAAGCGTTCCCGTAAAGAGGAACGGATCCTGCAGCACGATTCCAAAGAGCCGGCGGAGATCCTGCAGCTCCATCTCGCGTATGTCCACGCCGTCGAGCAGAATCCGCCCGCGCTGGATATCGTAAAATCGCAACAGGAGCTGGATGATGGTCGTTTTCCCCGCGCCTGTGTGGCCGACGATCGCCAACGTCTGCCCAGGCTCGACGCAAAAAGAAACGTCGCGCAGTACCCACTCGTCTTCCTTCGGCGTCGCCCCGCCGTGATAGGCGAACCACACATTGCGGAATTCGATTTCGCCGCGCGGCGCCGGCAGCGAGTGAACCCGCTCGGGCGAGACGATCGTCACCGGCTCATCGAGCAGCTTAAAAATGCGCTCCGAAGCCGCCATCGCGCTCTGCAAGATGTTGAATTTTTCGCTCAGGTCCTGAATGGGCCGGAAGAAGCGCTGAGCGTAGATCATAAACGCCACCAGCACTCCTATTTCGAGCGTGCCGCCAATCACGCGCACGCCGCCGATCCAGTACAGCAGCGCCACGCCCAGCATGCTCAGAAATTCCACCGCCGGATAAAAAAACGCGAAGGCGTCAATCGCGTCCTTGTAAGCAACCATGTGAATGCGGTTCAGCTCCGCGAATTGCTTTTGCGATTTGCGTTCGCGATTGAAAAGTTGCACCACCGCCATCCCGCTTACATGTTCTTGCAGGAATCCGTTGATACGTGCAATGGCTGTGCGAATGCGCCGGTTCGCGTCGCGCACTTTGTTGCGGAAGAAATATGTCAGTACAATCATCAGTGGCAGTGGCGACAGCGTTGCCAGCGCCAGGTAGGGATGCCATCTGAACAGCACCGCGGCCATGCTGAACAGCAGCACAAAATCATTGAGCATGGCCACCACGCCCGCAGCGAAAAGATCGTTAAGCGCATCCACATCTGTAGTCGCGCGCGTCACCAGCCGCCCCACCGGCGTCCGGTCGTAGAAGCTCATTGGCAGCCGCTGCAGGTGCTCGAAGATTTCTTTGCGCAGGTCGTACATAGTCTCCTGGCCCACCCACTGCATGATGCGCACCTGAATATATTGCAAGCCGAACCCGCCGACGATAGAGCCGGCGTACACCACCACCGTCCACCACAGTCCGGCCAGCGCCGCGCTGTGCGATATCGCCGCGGCAAAACCCGGCAAAATGTAGTCATCAATCGCCACGTGGAACAGATAGGGCCCGACAAGCTCCATGGCCGTCACGCCAAGTGTGATCGAGACTGCCAGCGCGACGTGCCAGCGGTACGGGTGCAAATATTTCAGCAGCCGTCGCGTCAGGTGCGCGTCGTAGAGCTTGCCGAGTTTCTCTTCTTCTCGGAAATCGCTCATTCGCGTGCCAACTCTTCTTCGAGGAGTTGTTTCAGATGCAAATCGGCGTAGTAGCCGCCAAGTGCAAGGAGTTCCTCATGCGTGCCGCGCTCGATGATGCGGCCCTCGCGCAGCACAATAATCAAATCGGCGCTCTTCACCGTCGAAACGCGGTGCGAGATCAGCACGGTCGTGCGCTCGAGCATCACTTCGCGCAGCCGCCGCAGGATGCGTTCCTCGGTGTCCGTGTCCACGCTCGAGAGCGCATCATCCAGAATCAGAATTTTTGGCTGGCGCACAATGGCTCGAGCGAGCGCTGTCCGCTGCTTCTGTCCGCCCGAGAGCGTGATGCCGCGCTCGCCCACCATCGTGTCGTAACGCTGCGGGAAGCTTTGAATTTCTCTGGAGATGCTGGCAATTTCGGCGGCCTCGAAAATATGTTCTTCCATCGCGCTGGCTACACCGAACGCGATGTTTTCGCGCAGCGTGTCGCTGAAGAGAAATGTGTCCTGCGGCACATAGCCGATCGCCCGGCGCAGCTCCGTGAGCGGATACTCACGAATCGAACGCCCGTCGAGCAGCAGGGTTCCGGGTGGCGCTTCCCACAGCCGTGCAATCAATGCTGCGAGTGTGGATTTTCCGCTCCCCGTTGGGCCGACAATCGCGAGTGTCGATCCAGCCGGGATGCGGAGATTGATATCGTGGAGCACCGGCACGCCCGCGGACCCGTTCGAAGCTGTCGGATACGTAAAGGTCAGATGGCGAAATTCAATTTCGCCGTGAATCGTGGTTTCGGTGGCTGCCGGTTCCGGCGAGTCGCCGTCGCGCGGCTGCAGCCTGCTCGCAGACGCATCCACGGAAGTTGCGCTGGCGTCATTAATCCCAGCCTCGGCCGTCAGAATGTAATTCAGGCGCCCCATCGAGGCAGCGCCGCGCTGAAAAATATTCGTCACCCAGCCGAGCGCGATCATCGGCCACACCAATTGCACCAGAAACGCATAAAATGCCCAGAGCGTGCCCACCGAAATGCGGTGCTCCACCACCTGGCGGCCGCCCTTCCAAAGCAGGATCAGAAACGTGACCCCGATCAGCGCCTGCAGGAACGGAAAGAACATGCTCCACGTGCTGATGAGCTGGATATTGCGGTTCACGTATTCGCGATTGGCCTTGTCGAACTTCGCGACTTCGGGTTTTTCCTGCGCGTAAGCTCGAATCACGCGCACACCCGTGAGATTTTCTTGCGCACGCGTTGAAAGAATGCCCAGCGCCGCCTGAATCTGCTCGGAGAGCCGGTGAATGATTTCGCCGAAATATCGCACTGCAACCGCGACCACAGGAACCGGCAGCAAAACCCACAGCGTGAGCATGGGCGAAAGCTTGATCATGAAATACACGGCGAGCACCATCGTCGAGATGGTCGTCGCGCTGTACATGATTCCCGGGCCCAGCACCATGCGCACTGCGTTCAAATCGTTTGTGGCGCGCGACATCAAATCGCCGGTGCGGTTGCGCACGTAAAATTCCGGCTCCAGGCGCACCAGCCGCGCGAGCATGTCGTTCCGCAGATCGTATTCGATTTCGCGGGAGACTCCGATCAGGATCCACCGCGTCCAGAACGAGAGAAATCCCTTTACCAGCATCGCAACGACCAGAATCAGGCAGTAAATACCCAGCGCGTGTTGGCTGAGCGGATGGTAAAACGAAAAGAGCGGCGCGAGGAGAGCGCGTGAAGTTCCCGTCAGCGTCGAAAGCGGTTGCGCCGAACCTTTCAGCAAGTCCGTAATCGCGCCGATGATGAGTTGCGGGAGCGCGCCCAACAGCCCCATCAGTGTGAGCGTCAGCAGTCCGACCGCGGTCATTCCTTTGTAGCGCCGGACGTAGGGAAGCAGCGTCTTCAGATGATCCCAGGCCGATGGCGCTCGCGCGGGGCCGGAAGCTACAGCAACGGGTTGGGCGATTGCGCTCATTCGTGCAATTGTGATTGAGGTGCGTCCAGCGCCGGCACCTCGCCGAGAAATTGATCGTAGTTGCGGTCGAGCGACTGGTAGCGCTTCACTTGCGGATTCCAGCGCACGCCGATCGTCTGGATGTAACCGCCCACCGGTTTCGCGATTGGCGTGAAATACATCTGCAACCCCTTCTGCGCGTTCTGCTCATACTGCAGCCGCCAGCCGCCGACGGGCGAAAGCGGCGTCCCGCCCATAAATCCATGTGCATTTTTCAGGTGCCCGTCGCAGCGAAAAATTTCTTTCCATGCGCTGCCTTCATTTTCGATCACAGCCACACGCATCGCGGCGATGCCCGCGATGGCTGTCTCCGGAGTGGACTTCACTCGATTCACCGCCAGAATTTGTTGGTGTCCATTTTTTGCCAAGTCGCCGAAAGCGAGCACGTCGGTATCAGCCCCCAGCGCTGTGTCGGCCGCTGCCTGAATGTCCGCCGGGATTGCAGGCGCCACAGCAGCTGCCGCGGCCTCTTTCTTCGCAGGTGCGGAAGACGAGCCTGAGCATGACACGCATGCCATTGCCACAGCGCAAGCCGCCGAGATGAGCGCGATGTTCTTCATCAACACAACAACACAATTGTAGCTGCTTGTCACCCACCGCGGAAAGAGCTCTTCGAATCAAACTTTCCGTAAATTTCAGTGACCCAGCTGTAGCCGTCGCCTCACCGCACAGCTAGGATTTCTTCCAGCCGCGCCTCAAAATTTTCCTCGCCCTCGGACCTCAGGCGGATACGTTCCACCGGCACAGCCTTCTCGATCTGGCGCACCCAGTCAAACAGCTCCCGAATGTTCTCGCGCGTCTTATCCTTATACATCTGTAGATTCGCCGGCTGTTCCATGGATGCAAGAAAACGCGCTTCTTCAGGACTCTCCGGCGGCTGGGGGGCGCTCTGGTGGAAGCCGAGCAAGCCTGCGTGCCCCGTGAAGAGGTGTTCGAATCCCAGGTTCGCTCCCAGGTGCCCGTTCTCGCGCCAAAAGCCGTCCGCGAAATCCTCGCCGTAACAGGAAAGCTCCAGCGGCTGCGGCAGATGCTGCCAGCGTCCCGGCTCGCCCTCGAAGACCCATAAATCCCAATCCGCGCGCACTTCCAGCGAACAGTCGCTATGCAGATGATCCTTCGCTATCTCGATAATCCCAGCCGGGTCGAGCGGGACCGCGCGCATGTCTTGCTCGAGAACGGGTGTCTCCGCGAAGTCCAGCGCACGAATCACCAGGTGCGTAAATCCCGGCCTCGACGCCGAGAGCGGAACCGTCGCCAAGAAATTGCCAAACACTTCCAAGATGCGCTCTTCCGGAAAATCCTTGCACCAAACGCTCAAGTAAGCTTGATTGGACATGCACGACATTATAGCGGCATGCCGGTCTGCTCAGGAAATCAGGGGGGATCGCGAAGAGGAGAACCAAAGCAAGATTCCGCTACTTCTTTTTCTTCGGCGGACCGTCTTCATCATCTGCTGCGCCAAAATCGGTGGACATTCCCATCAGGCGTTCTTTGAGCGTGTCGCCCATGCCCGCCAAAACGTCGGAACAGGTCTCGCGCAACCGCTTTTCAGCCGCCTTTGCTATTGTCTCAAGCACAGTCTGTGAGTGCTGGCCGAGTGTGGTCGCGGAAGCAAGCAGCCAGGAATTCGAAGCGTTTTCCAGGCGCGTCTTGTACTGCTCGATGGATTCGTTGCTCGACTTCGCGAGTTGCTCCATCCACTCGCGCTGCTGCGCCTCGCGGTGTGCGTCCCACGCCTGCATCATGGGCAGAAGCTGCGATTGCAATTGCTCGCGCGCCTGTTCGATGCCTTCCTGCAAGCGCTCGTCGAGTTTTTCCTGGAATTTAGCGAGCGAGCCTTCGCGGTTGTATTCCATATCGGAATGCGCTTTTTCGAGCGCATCGCGCGACACCTGCTCGAACCGCCTCAGCGAATCGCCAGTAACCTTGTGCACGCGATCCGCAAAGCCCGCGGTGGCGATATCAGCCGTCTCGTTCAGCTTCCCACGCTCGCGGTCCACCACTTCTTTGGCCGCTTCCTCAATCTGCGCTTGACTGTGCTCGACGTACGTGCGGCGATAATGGTCCAGCTCTGATGCCAGCAGGCTGGAAATTTCTGCGGCGCGGTCGCGCAGCGCGGTCGTGGATTGCTCCACGGCGCGCTCAAGCGTCGTCTGCATCGTCGTCTGCGCTTTCTTCTGATACCACTCCGATGCTTTCAGCAGCGATTCATAAGTCGTGTGCTCTGTCTCGACCCTCTTCTGCTCCAGCTCCTCTTCAATCTTCGACACGATTTCGCGCGATTTCTGTTCCACTTCTGCAGGAATTTTCGCCGTCTCCTGCCTCATGCGCGCAAGTGATTCATCAATCGCCTGCTGAGATAATTCCTGCACTTGCTCGCGCACGTTGCTCTGAATTTGCGCCGCTTGCTCGGAAGCTTGCCGGACCTGCTCGCGCAGCGCGTTCTGCAGTTGTGCCGCTTGCTGCTCTGCATTCGCCAGTTGCGCGACTGCGTTTTGCACCTGCTCGATTTTCGGCGCGAGTTTCTGATCCAGTTGCCCCGAAAGCCGCTCGGCCACTTTCTGCGCTGCGGCCTGCAGCGTCGGCTCAATCCGCTCCGCACGCTCGGTGATCACCTGATCAGCTTTTCGTCCGATCTCTGCAGACTGCGAGGAGAGCAGCTCGTCCAGACGCCGCCGAGTCTCCGCCAGTGTGAGGCTGGCCGCATCCTGCAGCTGCGCTTTTGTTTCTTCCGCGCGCGCACGCTCTTGCTGGAGGCCCACGCCCAACGAGCGAATGGAAGCCTCCGCTTCTGTGACAACTTCTCCCAGCGATGACCGCAGATTCGAACTGCGCGCGGCAATTTCCTGCTCAGCCTGCGTCACGGCCCTCTGCGAAGCCTGGTTCAGTGTTTCGCCGAGCTTCTCTGTTGCGCCGGAGAGCGCCGCATCAAATTCTTCTCGCCAGCGCCGACTGGCTTCAGCAGCTTCGGCACTGGTCTGTGCAACCGTCTGGCCTCGAACTGTCTGCGCCGTTTCCTCGAGTGTTTTCTTCCATTCATCCAGGTGCTTCTGCGCCGCCTCGGGCGACGACAATATTTCGAGCGAAGGCGTGGAGGCCTGGCGCCCGCTGATCGCTCGCTCCACCGCTTGCTCGACGGCCTGTTTCAAATTGTGTGCTGCGGTCTGCTGCGCTGCGTGTTGCGCTGCTTGTTCCGCTGCGCCGCTCACAGCCTCGTGCACCGCCTGGCGGATCTTGGCGTCGAGCTGCGCCGCGTTCGTTTCACCAGCCTTGCGCGCCTCGTCCACGATAGAAGCAGTGCGCTCAGAGGCCTGTTGCACCACTTTCTTTACCGCCGACTCGGAAACACGCTCCATCGAAACTTTGATGGCTTTCTCAACTGCGTCGTGGAGCTGCGCGTCGAGCTGCTGGCGAACCACCGTCATCTCTTCGTTGATCGCCGCCTCAGCGCCCTGTCGCAGCGTCTTATCCAGATTTTGCTTTGCCTCAGCCACCATCTTGGCCATCTGTTTTGCGACGACCAATTGCGAATCTTGCGCCGGGGCCGGCATCACATGAATTTTCGCATCCGCGGCGGGCGCTACTGGCGGGGAGGGAGGTGCAGAAACCGGTGTTGATGCTGCGGGAGCCACTGGAGCCTCCGCTTTCTCCGGAGGCGCAGCTGGTTGAGCTTGCTGTGATGTTGGTGTGGTGGTTTTTGTCTGCGAGGCCGCAGCCGAATCTACCGGAACTGGAATTTCAGGCGCGTACTCGTCCGGATAAGTCGTCCAATCTTCCGGCGGAAACGCGATGCCCCAGACGTTTCCGGCGATCTCGAACTCCAGCCCAATCTGAAATAGCTCGCGCACCGTGCGCGGCCGCTGCACCCAGATCACACGTCCCTGTACGGACCGTGCAGGCAGGCCGGGCTGCTGCCGGGGAATGTCCAGTGTGACGACCGAATTCTTCGGAACGTAGTGTTTCGACTGGTACTTGCACCCGTGACAATTTACCATCACAGTGGTCGTACGTTCTTTGAATGGCTGCCCCAGCGCGTCCACACCCGTAACCGTCAGCGGCACGGCCTGCACGATTCGCGTGCTTCGCCGCTTCTGTGTTCCGGGGTCGTTAGATGTCAGTGGTTCGGTCAATGCTCCTCCGAGGGGGTCAGAATGTAAGGTTAGCACTGCGGTTCGGGGCGGGTCGAGCGGGATAACGTGTTGGTGCGAAAAGGTAACTCAGCCAGCGCCCCAAATGGGCTGACCGCGATGCATTCAGTCAGCGGACATGCGTCGAGGTATGCGACGAGCCCAGCAGCGCGTCCTTGATTTCTTTGGCCACCCAGATCGGTCCAACCAGAAAATAAACCAGGCCCTGGAAGAAAGCTGGCTTGTTGCCTTCGATTCGATGCCCGGCGAACAGCAGGATCCAGCCTGCCACGAAAAATGCCAGCCCGGTACGCCAAAACGTGAGAGCCACCAGGATGATCCCGGCAAGGATGATCGGAATTCCGATCGCGTGCATCACCTTGTTCCACGGGTTCGTATGCTCGTGATCATATTGCGCCATGTATTTGTCGAGTCCCGGCATCGCGCACCCCCCGAGTTACTTCTTAAATGTTCTTGCACTCATCGACAGGCAAGGAGCCGGATGGTTCTTGCGGCGTGATTAAAGATCCCGGCGGCCTTCCATAGCTTTGACCATGGTCACCTCATCCGCGTACTCAAGATCCGAGCCAACGGGAATGCCCATGGCGATGCGTGTGACGCGGACACCCAGCGGCTTGATGAGCTTCGAGAGATAGACGGCCGTGGCCTCGCCCTCCGCGGTCGGATTCGTGGCGATGATGATTTCCTCCACCGTTCCGCCTTTCAACCTTTCGATCAGGCTCTTGATCTTTAGTTGGTCGGGGCCGACGCCCTGCAGTGGCGAGAGCGAGCCGCCCAGCACGTGGTAGAGCCCGCTGAACTGGCGCGTCTTCTCAACGGCCTGAATGTTGGTGGCCTCTTCAACGACACAGATTATTTTCCTGTCGCGTGTCGCGCCGGTGCAGAAAAGGCAGGGATCGGCATCGGTAATGTTGTTGCAGATGGAGCACTCGCGGACTTTTTCTTTGGCCTCGCGAATCGCGTCGGAGAGCGCCATGGCCTGATCGCGGTCTACGCGCAACAGATAGAAAGCGAGGCGCTGCGCCGTCTTCTGCCCGATGCCGGGCAGGCGCTTCAATTCGTCAATCAATCGCGTAATTGAAGGCGCAAAATCAGGCATGCAGTTCCATCCGTTGCGAGGGTATCACCCTTCCGGGGATTTGAAACGAGAAGGGAAGCGGAGCCAATGGCGAGGTCCGGTCCCGGAAAAATCCATGCGGTCAGAACAGGCCGGGAATTTTCATGCCCATGATGCCGGGCAAACCGCCGGTGATGTCCTTCACCTGTTTCGAGAGTTCTTCATCCACCCGCCGCGTTGCCTCATTCACGGCCGCCAGCAGCAGCTCCTGCAGCATTTCCTGGTCTTTGCTTTTGAAGATTTCAGGCTCGATCCGCACTTCCGTCAATTGCTTCTGGCCGTTCATCTTCACGGAAACCATGCCGCCGCCCGAAGATGCTTCAACGGCAAGCCCGTCCATCTGCTTCTCGAGCTTTTCCTGCACCTGGCGGAACTGCGACAGCATCTGCTGCAGCGCTTTTACTTCCATGGATCATTCCTCGCCCGGGCGCTTGACCTTTGAAATCTGGCCGCCGAAACGTTCCAGCATCGCCCTAACGATCGGATCTTCCTCAAACCGGGCGCGCAGCTCCGCGCTGCGTCCCGTTGTCGCACGTCCAGTTTCTAGTTTAACACAGACACGCAGCGGCTGGCCTACCACTTGATGAAGCACTGTGCGCAATCGTTCCATCGCATCGCGCGCCTGCAACATTTCTGCGAGCGCGCGGCTCTCCGTGGGGAAAAA
>Ga0307473_10000256_pt1 | contig 11158 bp, 8 predicted proteins | sample atmos_gasesAM5C__FD_203744 | JGI IMG/M metagenome (GOLD analysis project Ga0307473, IMG submission 203744) | Hardwood forest soil microbial communities from Morgan-Monroe State Forest, Indiana, United States - atmos_gasesAM5C_515 | ecosystem: Environmental > Terrestrial > Soil > Temperate forest...
TGGCTTCTCCGGCATGGAAGTCGAGACCCTCTGCCGCTACAATCTGCCGGTCTGCGTGGTCGTCTTCAACAACAACGGCGTCTACCGCGGCACGGACGTCAACCCGGCCGGCGGCCCCGATGTGGCACCCACCGTGTTCGTCAAGGGGGCGCGCTATGACAAGCTGATCGAGGCCTTCGGTGGCGTGGGGGTGCACGCCACGACGCCGGCCGAGCTGCGCAGAGCGATGGAAGAAGCCATCCGCTCGCGCAAGCCCACGCTCATCAATGCCGTGATCGATGAAACCGCCGGCACCGAAAGCGGTCGCATCACGAGCCTGAATCCGACCAGCGGGAAAAAATAGTGGAAGCGCTCAAGGGAATCCGCATCCTCGACATGACGCACGTGCAGGCCGGGCCCACGTGCTCGCAGCTCCTCGCCTGGATGGGCGCCGATGTCATCAAGTTCGAGCCGCCGCAGGGCGACGCGACGCGCGGCCAGCTGCGCGACGTGCCCAACGCCGACAGCCTCTACTTCACGATGCTCAACTGCAACAAGCGCTCCATCACGGTCAACATGAAGAGCGCCGAGGGCAAGCAGGTGTTCGTCGACCTGCTGAAGAAGTGCGACATCGTGATGGAGAATTTCGGGCCCGGGGTGCTCGACCGGCTTGGCTTCACCTGGGAGAAGATCCACCAGATCAACCCGAAGGTCGTGATGGGCTCGATCAAGGGCTTCGGCTCCTCGGGGCCCTACGCCGACTTCAAGGCGTACGAAAACGTCGCGCAGGCGATGGGCGGCTCGATGAGCACCACCGGCGTGCCCAATGGCCCGCCGTTCGTCACCGGCGCGCAGATCGGCGATTCGGGAACCGGCCTGCACCTCGCCGTGGGGCTGCTCGCCGCGCTGAATCAGGCGAAGCGCACCGGGCAGGGCCAGTACGTCGAGGTCGCCATGATGGACGGGGTCATGAACCTTTGCCGCGTCAAGTTCCGCGATCACCAGCGGCTCACCCGCCAGGTGCTTTCCGAATATTCCGTGCCCACCTACCAGGGGATGGGCGAAGTGCCGCGCGCGGGCAACGATTCGGGCGGCGGCCAGCTCGGCAACGCGATCCACTGCAAGCCGCACGGCGCGAACGACTGGCTCTACATCGTGGTGCAGGAAGCGGTATGGGAGCCGCTTGCCAAGCGCATCGGGCCCGAGGTCGGCGTCCCCGACCTGGTGGCCGACCCGCGCCTCGCCGCGATCGGCGAGCGGCGCAAGAACCAGCAGCTCATGTGGACGCTGATCAGCAAGTTTGCCGAGAAATACACCAAGCGCGAGCTGATGGCGATCCTCAATCCGCTCGACGTGCCCTGCGGCCCGATCATGTCCACCCACGACCTTGCGAACGACGAGCACGTGAGGGGCCGCGACATGTGGGTCGAGCTCGATCACCCGCAGCGCGGCAAGTGGTTCAACGTCGGCATGCCGATCAAGCTTTCTGCTTCCCCGGCGCGCATCGAGCGCTCGCCGCTTCTGGGCGAGCACACCGAGGAAGTGCTCAGAACGGTGCTGGGCTACGACGAAGCGAAAATCGCGCACCTGAAAGCGAGCGGCGCGTTCAGCGCTCCGCCCAAGAAAGCGGCGTGATGAGAATCGCCATCGTTGGACAGCAGGACTTCGGCAAGGCGGTGCTCGAAGCCTTCCTCGCGCGCGGCGACGAGGTCGCGGGCGTGTTTTGCGCGCCGGAGAAGCCGGGCGCGAAAGCCGACGCCCTCAGAAGCGGCGCGCAGGAAAAGGGCGTTGCCGTCTTTCAGTTCCAGTCGCTGAAAGCGGATGACGCAAAAAATGCTCTCAGAAAACTCAACGCAGAGCTGGGCATCATGGCCTTCGTGCTGCAGTTCGCGCCGCAGGACTTCGTCAACATTCCCAGCCACGGCACGATCCAGTACCACCCGTCGCTGCTGCCGAAGTACCGCGGTCCGTCGTCGATCAACTGGCCGATCATCCGCGGTGACCCGAAGACCGGCCTCAGCATCTTCCGGCCGACCGACGGCCTCGATGAAGGGCCGCTGATCCTGCAGAAGGAGACCCCGATCGGCGCCGACGACACGCTCGGCACGGTGTACTTCGATCGCCTCTTCCCGATGGGCGTTCAGGCGCTGCTGGAGGCGGCGGAACTGGTGGTTGCCGGAAAGCATCGCGAGCGGGTCCAGGACGAGTCCCAGGCCAGCTACGAAGGCTGGTGCCGCAAGGCCGAGGCGCGCATCAACTGGGCCAACCACGTTGACTTCGTCTACAACCTGGTCCGCGGCTGCAACCCCGCGCCCGGCGCCTGGACCACGCTGGAAGGAAAAGAATTACAGATCTTCGATGCCCGCAAGCATCCGGTGCGCACTTTCGGCGCGGTCAGGGGCAAGATCGGCGAAATAGTCGAACTGTCCGACAAGAGCTTCCAGGTCAGCGCTCAGGGCGGCCGCGTCGAAGTGCTGCGCGCCAAGCTCGGCGATGGCAAGAAACTGAGCGCCGCCGAGCTGGTTTCCTCGGGCGCGATCAAGGCTGGCGCGATCCTCGGCAACTGATTTCATTTCGCTTTCCAAAACCCGCGTAAATATTTGACGCAGCGTAGTTTTGACTGCAACAATCCACCCTAGGCTCCTGATCCAAAAGAGCGGGGAGGGTGGGGCATGAAAGCCGGTTTGTGGAAGACCGACTGGTTTCTCGGTGCGGTCGTGGTTCTGGTCGTGCTGGTCTTCAATCGCTCGAGCGATCTGATTCCGAGCCTCGAGCAGAAGGCCTACGACCTGGGCTTGCAATCGACTTCGCGCCTGCCCTCCGACAAGGTGGCGGTGATCGCGATCGACGACACGAGCATCGCGAACATCGGGCGCTGGCCCTGGTCGCGCGAGATCCACGCCCGCATGACCGACCTTCTCGCCGACGCGAAAACCAAGGTCATCGCGAACACCGTTTTCTTCAGCGAGCCGCAGATCGATCCGGGATATGTCTACATCACCAAGCTGCTCGACCTCGCCGCGGCGCCGACGCCCGAGATGGCGCCGCTCGTCGCGCTGCTCAAGGAGGCGGAGCAGACGCTCAATACTGATCGCCGGCTGGCGGAGAGCTATGTCAAGGCGGGCAATGTGCTGCTGCCGGTTTTCTTCCGCATCGACCTTCCGCGCGGCCGGCCCGACCGGCCGCTGCCGGAATACTTCCTGAAGAACGCCATTCCCGCGAAAATCGGCGATGACTTCGGCGCCCTGGCGACTTCCGAGGTGCAGATGCCGGTCGAGCTGATCGGGCGCAGCGCCGCCGCGCTCGGCCACCTCAGCGCGCGGCCCGACGTCGACGGCGGCGTGCGCACCGAGCCGCTGGTGCTGCGCTATTTCGATCATCACTTTCCGTCGCTGTCGCTGTTGATCGCGGCGAAAAGCCTCAACCTCGGGTCGGGTGACATCAAGATCCAGCCCGACAGCGTCAGCCTCGGGCGGCTGCGCATCGGCACCGATCCCCAGCTCAGGATGTACACCTATTTCTATGGCGACCGCGGCGACCAGCCCGCGTTCCCCGTCGACTCGTTCTACGACGTCTACAGCGGCAAGATTCCGCCCACCAAGTACACCGACAAGATCGTGCTGATCGGCGCCACTGCCGCCGGCATCGGCACCTACCAGGTGACGCCGGTCTCGGCAGCAACCCCGCCCGCCGTCGCCCTGGCGCACGCGGTATCGTCGATCCTGCAGGAGCATTTCTTCGTCGTGCCCCCCTGGGCGTCGGCGGCGGAACTGCTCATCATTGCGCTCGTCGCTGCCTATCTGATCGTGCTGCTGCCGCGGCTCAAGGCGGGCCCGGCGCTGGCGCTCTCGGGCGGCGTATTTGCCGGGCTGCTGGTGCTGCACTTCGCGCTGATGAGGTCCGCAGGCATCTGGCTGCAGCTCATGCTGCCAGCGACGCTGCTGCTGATCGGCCATGCCGCGCTGGTCTCGAAACGCTTCATCGTCACCGAGCGCGCCAAGCTCAAGTCCGACGAGAGCTCGGCCGAGTCGAACCGCATGCTCGGGCTCGCCTACCAGGGACAGGGCCAGCTCGATCTCGCCTGGGACAAGTTCCGCCAGGTGCCGCTCTCGGAGGCGCTGCTCGAGAACCTCTACAACCTGGCGCTCGACTTCGAGCGCAAGCGCCAGTTCAACAAGGCGGAGGGCGTGTTCCGCCACATGCACCAGTTCAATCCGAAGTTCCGCGATCTCGAGTTCAGGCTGTCGCGCGCCAAGCAGCTCTCCGAGACGGTGATCCTGGGCGGCGGAGCCTCGCATCCGGGCGGCTCCCTGCAACTCGGCGTGGGCGAAAAACCCAAGTTCGGCCGCTTCGAGGTGCAGAAAGAGCTCGGCAAAGGCGCGATGGGGGTGGTCTATCTCGGCAAGGATCCCAAGATCGGGCGCGAGGTGGCGATCAAGACCATGGCCCTGTCGCAGGAGTTCGAGGCCGACGAGCTGGCCGACGTGAAGCAGCGCTTCTTCCGCGAGGCGGAGACCGCCGGGCGCCTGTCGCACCCCAACATCGTCACCATCTACGATACCGGCGAAGAGCACGACTTCTGCTACATCGCCATGGAGCTGCTGAAGGGCGGCGACCTGGCGCCTTACACCAAGACCGGCAACCTGCTGCCGGTCGACCAGGTGGTGTCGATCACCGCGCGCGTCGCCGATGCCCTGGGCTACGCGCACCGGCAAGGCGTGGTGCACCGGGACATCAAGCCCGCCAACATGATGTACCACCGGGAGAGCGACACGCTGAAGGTCACCGATTTCGGCATCGCGCGGCTCACCGACAGCTCGAGGACCAAGACCGGCATGGTGCTCGGCACGCCGTCTTACATGTCGCCCGAGCAGCTCGCCGGGAAGCGGATCGAGGGGCGCTCGGACCTGTTCTCGCTCGGCGTGACCCTGTACCAGCTGCTCTGCGGCAGGCTGCCGTTCGAGGGCGAGTCGATGGCACAGCTCATGTTCAAGATCAGCAGCGAGCCGCCGACCGACATCCTCAGCATCAACCCGGCGCTCGCGCCCTCGCTGGTGGCGTTCGTCGAGCGCGCGCTGGCGAAAAACCCCGACGAGCGCTTCCAGACCGGCGAGGAGTTCGGCGCCGCGCTGCGCGCGGCGCTGTCCGCGACGGCGACCAGCGAGGTCGACATCCGGCTCTGAGCGCGCGCATGGACCTCACACAGACGCTGGAAATCGCAAGCTGCACCGATCCGGGCATGGTGCGCTCGCACAACGAGGACTCGGTGGCGGCGGACGCGGCGCACGGGCTGGTGGTGCTCGCCGACGGCATGGGGGGCTACAACGCCGGCGAAGTCGCGAGCGGCATGGCGACCACCGTCATCGTCACCGAGATGCAGCAGGTGCTCGCCGGCGCGCGTCCCTATGACGTCGACCCGCGCACCAGCCAGGAGATCGCCGCGCGGCTGCTGCGCGAGCAGGTGCTGAAGGCGAACACCGACATCTACCAGGCCGCGCAGAGCCAGCCGCAATACGCCGGCATGGGCACCACGCTGGTGGTCTGCCTGTTCTACGACAATCGCGTGCTGGTCGCGCATCTCGGCGATTCGCGTCTTTACGTCCTGCGCGACGGCAAGTTCAAGCAGGTGACGCGCGACCACTCCCTGCTGCAGGAGCAGATCGACTCGGGCCTGATCACGCTGGAGCAGGCGAAGAACGCGCAGCACAAGAACCTCGTCACCCGGGCCCTCGGCATCGACCCGAGCGTCGAGCCGGAAATGCACGAGTACCGGACCAGGCCGGGCGACATCTATCTGCTTTGCTCCGACGGTCTGTGCGACATGGTCGACGATGACGACATCGGCATGGCGCTGCAGGCCCTGGGCGGCAACCTCAAGCTCTGCGCGCAGCAGCTGGTTCAGATGGCCAATGACAACGGGGGGCGCGACAACGTTTCAGTTATACTCGTCCGCGTCCTTCGGGAGTACCCGGCCGCGCGAGGCGTGATGGCGAAGGTATTCGCGTGGTTAAAATAACCTCCCCAAGGGGTCAGCTATGGCGAAACTGATACTCAGCATGGATGGACTGGTGCTCAAGGAGATCCCCTTGACGAAGGAGCGCACCACCATCGGCCGCAAGCCCCATAACGACATCCAGATCGACAACCTTGCGGTGAGCGGCGAGCACGCGGTGATCGTCACCATCCTGAACGACTCGTTTCTCGAGGACCTCGGCAGCACCAACGGCACGGTCGTCAACGGCAACCCGATCAAGAAGCACTTCCTGCAGAACAACGACGTGGTCGAGCTCGGCAAGTACAAGCTGAAGTTCGTCGGCGAGGCCGCATCCGCGGCCGGCGCCGAGAAGGCGGATTTCGAGAAGACCATGGTGCTGCGGCCCGCGGCGATGAAGGCGGCGGCCGAGCAGGCCAAGGCAATGACCGCAAGCAGCCCCCCCCAGGCGGCGGGCGCTGCGCGCGCCACCGCCTCGCAGCAGGCCGTCGCCAGCGCCACGGCCGCCGGGATCGCGGACAAGGAGCCGAGGCCCGCCCCCGCGCCGGCCGCCCGGCCGGCGCAGCCGCTCGGCGCCATCCAGCTGCTGTCGGGCTCCAATGCCGGCAAGGAGCTCGAGCTCTCCAAGCCGCTCACCACGCTCGGCAAGCCGGGGGTCGGGGTCGCGGTGCTGACCCGCCGGCCGCAGGGCTACTTCATCACGCATGTGGAAGGGGCCAACCGGCCCGCCGTCAATGGCCAGCAGATCGGCGCCGCGCCGCACGCGCTCAAGGATCACGACGTGGTCGAGCTCGCCGGAGTGAAAATGGAATTCTTCTTGAAGGCTTGACGCCAAAACGGCAGGCCATCTGAGACAGCATATCGTAAGGATCGCCCTAGGCCTCGCGATCACGCTGTTCTTCATCGGCTACGCCGCCGAACTGTACCAGGTCGGGTTCATCACCCAGCTCGACAACATCATCTACGACACGCGGCTGCGCGTCACCATGCCGCGCGGGGTCGACCCCCGCATCGTCATCCTCGACATCGACGAGAAGAGCCTCGGCGAGATCGGCCGCTGGCCGTGGAGCCGCAGGCTGATGGCCGAGCTGGTCGACAAGCTGTTCGATAAGTACGGCGTCGGGGTCCTCGGCTTCGACGTCCTCTGGGCGGAGCGCGATACGAGCTCGGGGATCGACGTGCTCGACTTGCTGGCGCAAAAGGACCTGAAGGAGGTGCCGGCGTTTCAGCAGGTCTACCGCGACCTGCGGGAAAAGCTCGACAACGACGGCCTGTTCGCGGCGTCGATCAAGAGCCGGCCGGTGGTCCTCGGCTATTATTTCAACGCCGAGGACAATGCCGTCAGGGCCAACGCGATCCCTGATCCGGTGATTCCGAAGGGAACGTTTGCCGGCCGCAACATCGGCTTCCTGCAGTGGAAGGGCTACACCGGGAACCTGCCGATCTATCAGAAGCACGCCGCCGCCGCCGGTCATTTCAACCCGAAAGTCGACGACGACGGCGTGTCGCGGCGCGTGCCGATGCTGCTGGAGTTCGAGGGCGCGTATTACGAGCCCCTGTCCCTGGCGATCGTGCGTACCTACCTGGCGCTGAAGACCGGCAAGTTTCCCGAAGTCGAGCCCGGCTTCGCGCCGGAGCGCTACGTGTCGAGGAGCTACGGCGGGCTGGAATGGCTCAAGGTCGGTCCGCTGACGATTCCGGTCGACGAGACGGCGAGCGCCCTGATTCCGTATCGGGGGCATAAGTTCAGTTTCCCTTATCTCTCGCTCAGCGACGTCATCAAGGACCGCATCAAGCCCGATGCCTTGAAGGGCAAGATCGCCCTGATCGGCACCACGGCGCCGGGCCTGCAGGACCTGCGCTCGACGCCGGTGGACAGCGTGTTCCCCGGCGTGGAGATCCATGCCAATCTGATCGCCGGGATGCTCGACCGCGATCTGAAGCAGAAGCCGCCGTACATGCTCGGCGCCGAGGTGGTGCTGCTCGTCATCGGCGGCGCCGTGCTCGCGGTGCTGATCCCGATGCTCTCCGCCCTGTGGGCGACCGTGGCCGCGGCCGTCGGCTTCATCCTGATCGTGGCAGTAGACCTCGCCGTCTGGCAGCAGGGCGGGCTAGTATTGCCGCTCGCCGCTTCGATCCTCATGATGGCGGCGCTGTACACAATGAACATGGCGTACGGCTATTTCGTCGAATCGCGCTCCAAGCGCCAGTTCACCGACCTGTTCGGCCAGTACGTGCCGCCCGAGCTGGTGGACAGGATGGCCGCGGATCCCCGCAAATACAATATGGAGCCGCGCAGCGCCGATCTGACGATCCTGTTCTCCGACGTGCGCGGCTTCACCGGCATTTCCGAGGCGCTCAAGCCCGACGAGCTGCGTGAGTACATCAACGAATACCTCACCGACATGTGCAGCATCATCCGCAGCCGGTACCGCGGCACGCTCGACAAGTACATCGGCGATGAGATCATGGCGTTCTGGGGCGCGCCGGTGGACGACGCGCAGCACGCGCGCAACGGCGTGCTCGCGGCCATCGAGATGCAGCGCGAGCGCGAGAGGCTGAACGCCAAGTTTGCCGCGCGTGGCTGGCCGACGCTCAAGATCGGCGTCGGCGTGAACTCCGGCACGGTGCGGGTCGGGGACATGGGGTCGCAGGTGCGGCGCGCCTACACGGCGATAGGCGATGCGGTCAACGTCGCCTCCCGCCTCGAGGGCCGCACCAAAGGCTACGGCGTCGGCATCCTGGTCGGCGAAGCCACGCGCAACGCCGTCGGCGACGTCGTGTTCCGCGAGGTCGACCGCATCAAGGTGAAGGGCAGGGACGAGGCGCTGACCGTTTACGAGCCGATCGGGCTAGAGTCCGACGTGGACAAGGACGCGCACGACGAGCTGAGGCTGTGGAACCAGGCGCTGCGGCATTACCGCGCGCAGCACTGGGATCAGGTCGAAGTATGCCTGCTCAATCTGCAGCGCATGAATCCCGCCTGCGAGCTCTACCAGGTCTATGCGGAAAAAGTGGCGGAAAAGCGCCGCCAGCCGCCGCCGCCCGACTGGGACGGCGTGACGGCGTTTGACGAGAAATAAGGAGAACAGCGTGCGACTGCGAGTCCTCGGCTGCTCGGGAGGGATCGGCGGGCGGCACTTGCGCACCACCTCCTTTCTTCTCGACAGCGACGTTCTGATCGACGCCGGCACCGGCGTCGGCGACCTGTCGCTCGCCGAGCTTTCGCTGATCGACTACATCTTCATCACCCACTCGCACCTCGACCACGTCGCCTCGATTCCGTTCCTCGTCGACACGGTGGGCGGCATGCGGACCAAACCGCTCACGGTCTACGCCCAGCGCGCCACGATCGAGATCATGCGCAACCACCTTTTCAACTGGGCGATCTGGCCCGATTTCAGCGAGATCCCGTCCGCCGAGGCGCCGTTTCTGCGCTACGAGGAAATCGAGGTCGGAAAGACGATTTCCTTGTCGGGACGCGATATCACGCCGATTCCCGCGCGCCACACCGTGCCGGCGGTCGGCTACCACCTCGACAGCGGAAACGCGAGCCTGGTGTTCACGGGCGATACCGGGCCGAACGACGCGCTATGGCGGGTCGTGAACCGCATTCGCAACCTCAAGTTCCTGATCATCGAGACCGCGTTCTCCAACAAGGAGCGCCATCTCGCCGAGATCTCGCGCCACCTTTGCCCGCAGACGCTGGCCGAGGAGCTCGCCAAGCTCGAGCGCAATGCCGAGATCTTCATCACGCACATGAAGCCGGGCGAGATCGAGCCGACCATGCAGGAGATCGAGGAGTGCGCCGGCGCGTTCCGTCCGCGCATGCTGCAGAACAATCTGGTGCTGGAATTCTAGGTGCTGCCCGCCCCGCTGCCGCGCGCCACCCCGGAGCAGCTCGCCACCCTGGCGCCGCTTGCCGGCCTGGCGCGCGAGCGCCTCGCGGAGCTGGCCGACGTGGCGGCGGTCGAGCGCGCGGCGCGCGGCAGCGACCCGCTGAAGGAGCGGCCGAAGGCGACGCAGTCGGTGTTCCTGCTCCAGGGCGAGCTGCTGGTCGTGTTCCAGGGAGGTGGCACGCTGGTGGTGGTCGGCGGCACCGAGGACGCCAGCCACGCCCTCAACCGGCAGAAGCAGAAAGTAGTGCGCACCAAGGCGATCACCGACGTCGACCTGCTGGCGGTGGACGACGAGGTCCTCGACATCCTCGCCACCTGGGACCAGGTCGCCGCCGCGGGGACCGAGAGCGACAGCTCGCCGATGGCGCGCGCGATGATCACCGGCGCGTTCTCGCTCGGCAACCTGCGCGGCGGCGCGTTCTCGCAACTACCGGCCGCGCACATCGAGGAGCTGCTCAAGCGCTTCCAGCACGTCAAGACCGCGCGGGGCGAGGTGGTCATCCGCGAAGGCGACGAGGGCGACTTCTACTACGTGATCGAAGCGGGCCGCTTCCAGGTCGAGCGCCTGGTCGGCGGCGCCAAGGTGGTCCTTGCCGAGCTGAAGAGCGGCGATGCATTCGGCGAGGAAGCGCTGGTCTCGGAAGCCAAGCGCAACGCGAGCGTGATCTCGCTCGGCGAGGGCGAGCTGCTGCGCCTGGTCAAGCAGGATTTCAACGCCTTGCTGCGCGAGCCGCTGCTGCGGCGGATCGCCTTCGACGAGGCGGCCGAAAAAGTGCGGCGCGGCGCGCTGTGGCTCGATGTGCGCTATCCCTCGGAATACCAGTACGACAAGCTGCCGGGCGCGATCAACGTGCCGCTCGCCGAGGTGCGCAACATGTTCGCGGTGCTGGACCGCTCCAAGGAATATGTGGCGTATTGCCAGAGCGGGCGGCGCAGCGCCGCGGCGGCGTTCCTGTTCGCGCAGCGGGGCTTCAGGGTTTGGCTGCTGGAGGGCGGTTTGCGCAGTGCGGAAAGACAGCCGTAAAGGGCGAAATTCATTGAAAATCAGGGGTCCTGACGATACGATGTGGGCCTAGCAAGAAGGCAGGATAAGGGAGGGTCGGCAATGAGCGCAGTGCTGAGCCATCAGGCCACGACGCAGACCGACGTCGCGGCGCGCCTGGCGTTCCAGAAGCAGCTCCAGGCGGTCACCAACAAGATCCACGCCACCAACAACATCGACGAGATCATGCTCGAGGTGAGCGCGGACATCTGCGCGCTGTTCAACGCCGACCGCCTCACGATCTAC
>Ga0307473_10000257_pt1 | contig 11156 bp, 11 predicted proteins | sample atmos_gasesAM5C__FD_203744 | JGI IMG/M metagenome (GOLD analysis project Ga0307473, IMG submission 203744) | Hardwood forest soil microbial communities from Morgan-Monroe State Forest, Indiana, United States - atmos_gasesAM5C_515 | ecosystem: Environmental > Terrestrial > Soil > Temperate...
CGGTAACTTGCTTTTCCTGCTTGGCTTCGAGCAATGCCGTCTGCGTTTTCGGCGTGGCGCGGTTGATTTCGTCCGCGAGCACGACATTTGCGAAGATGGGGCCGGGCTGGAACTTGAACGTTCTTTTTCCTTGCGTCGTTTCCTCGATGATGTAGGTGCCGGTGATGTCCGAGGGCAGCAAGTCAGGCGTGCTTTGGATGCGGGAGAACTTCAAGTCAATCAATTGCGCAAGCGTTTTGACCGAAAGCGTCTTGGCAAGGCCAGGATAGCCCTCCAGAAGCACGTGGGAGTCGCAGAACAGCCCGATGACCATCTGGTGGAGCATTTCCTTCTGCCCCACAATGACCTTGTCGATTTCAGTAAAGAGGTATTCGAACGTCTTCTTTACTTCCTCAACGCTTTTCATGGCTCACCTGTTTTTGATACTGTGTGGTTTGGCTTTTTATTTATAAACGTTCTGGTTCTGTTCTTCAGGAGCTTATCCTGCGTTCGTGCCGTTCCCAAGCCGTTTTGTCGTTCGTGCGTTCGCGTTTCACTCGAAGACGACGTCTCAAAACTGCCGGGGGGTGCAACGACGCGGGGCATGTTCATTTCGGTATGCTCTGGAAGTAGTTCCTGACGATGGATTGGTATTCTTTAGGAATGTCCTCTGAATACGTGCTGTCGGACGTCGCCTGCACGTCAGTCGCAGTAGGCTGGTCGCTGAATTGCCTGCTTTCCGGCGGCTTGACCTCACCCATCTTGACGCCCGTACCTTCAGGATTCAATTCTAAGTTCAACTCATCAGTCCCGAGCTCCACCACGGTCGCATTCCCGTAGAGTGAGCTATCGTCAATGAGCGTCACTTCCTTGCCAAAGAGCGAGTTTCCGTCTTGCCGCTTCGAGAGCCGTCCGAAGAACGTGCTGCTTGAGTTCCCGCTGGTGAGGAACCCTCCTTCACTCCAGACGCCGAGCTTTTCGAGGACGCTCTTGCCGTCCAGGAGGTGCAAATCAAGCGCGGAAACCGAGATGATGGCAAAGCACAGGAGTGCAATCACGAGCAGCTGTCGTGTCACTTTGCCGAACCCGATGAACGCGGACGTCTGAATCAACCGCATCTTCTGGAGTACTTCCTCGTGCAGGGAGCGCACGACTTCGTTCTCCACCGCCATGCTATCCGCTGCCGTCCGGAGCGATTCGCGAAGCTGCGGCACGCGCTGCTCCACATCAGTATAGCCGAGCGCCTTGAGCACCTTGCGCGTGTGGAGCACGAAATAGATGACAAAGGGAACGAGCGCCAATTGCCACGGCATTCCGAGCACGATGGCTCCGAACAGGCAGAACAGGAAGACGACCATGCAGTCGATCAGACTATTGAATAGTCCGATGCTGAACAGCACGGTGCGCAGTTCCAGTAATGCCTTTCCGATGGGTCGCATCAGCAGCTGCCCTCCGAAGCATCCGCGGTGCTCTTGAGGCAGTCCACTTCGTTCTCAAGGTCGTCCTTGTCGTTCTGGAGCGAGTTCACGAGCGCCTTCTGGGTCGTCAGTTGCGCGTTTAATGCCGAAATCTGGTTGTTGAGGTCCGTGATTTGTCCGTTCTTGGCAGAAAGCTGCTGCGTCGCATCGGCGAGACTCTGTTCAAGCTCTGCCTTGGTTGCGGCGAGCTGTTCCGACTGTTCGCGCGCCTGGGTGTACTTTTCGGTGAATTGTTCTTCACGGTTCTGCTTGAGTTCGAGCTCGACCTGTGCCTTCTCCAGCACGTTCCGGTAATTGTCGACTTGCTCCGAGACGTTCTTGAGCTCGGCGAGCTTCGTGTCGTATTCGGCGTTGATGCTGTGGAACCGGTCCTGGAAGTACACGGTCGCCCCGACGAGCGAGGACGCGATGATGAAGATGAGGAACAGCAACAGCAGGTTGGCGTTTCTCGTGATGTAGCTCATGGGGTCCTCCGTGCCTGTTCGTGCGCGCTCCTTGTCGCTGCACCCCAGGCAGTTTTGTCGTGCGTTCGTCGTTTGTTCCTCGTAGCAATAGCAGTCATCGTCTCATCAGCCTCCTCAGCAAAATCTCAATCAGGAACGTCAGTGCCGCGAGCACGGCGAGCTCCCAGCGGTAGTAGTCCTTGCCCGTCACGACCTTGGTGGCGTGCGACTTCGCGAACTTCACCATGCCCTGCACGTCGTTCTGGTCGAAGTAGGTTCCGCCCGTTTGCCCGACGAGCAATTGCAGTTCGCGGCTCGGTCCCAGGGGCGCGAGTTCGGCGGGGTAGTTTGCCGCGTAGGTCGCTCCGAGAATCGTTTGGAAACCCGCTTCCTTCGGAGTCACATCCGCCTGGTAGGTGTTCGGGCGCACCTTGAAGAACGCAAGTCCTTCTGCAACGGGCTGCTTGTCTGACGTAATCGTGAGTTCCGCGGGCTCGTTGACGTGCGTGTCCTTGATGTCCACCAAGTCGTTTCTCTTGCGGTCGGGGTCGCCGTTTGCCCAGTTCAGTGCGCGCACGAGCAGCCGGCTGTTTCCGGCAGCGAGCATCTGCGCCGCCCATGACGTTCCATCGTCCGTGCTGTACGACACGACGCGCCCGAGGCCGAGGTGCCAGACGGTCAACAAGGGCTCCCCGGTGCTCGTGACTGCCAGCATGCGGCCGGTGGTCTTCGGAGCGACCGCGTTGAAGCCATAGATGGTCGCACTCACGTTAAGGTTTTCGGTGATGAAGTGGTTCTCATCGAGAATCGTGACGCTCCACTCGGTCTGCGCCGGACCTTCGGGCTTCTTGACGTCGCCGAAGAGCAGGTTGAACTTGCTCGTGTCGCGCGCCTTGAAGTAAATCCCGCCGCCGATTTGCGCTAACCCTTTGAGCATATCCTCGTCGACGCGGTTGGCGATGAAGTCGTCGCTTCCGACGGCCGCACTGACGGTGTAGACCTTGATGCCGCTCTTGCGCGCCAGGAGAACGGCGTCGCGCGCGGCCGCCTGGTCGTTCGGGAACAGGAGTCCGTCAGAGATGATGATGAGGTTCTTGCTTCCGGTCGTGCCCTTGAGGAGGTCGATGGACGTCTCGATGCCGAGGTGCATCTTGCTGCTCGCGTAGCCGTAAATTTGCGCAATCTTGTCCTCAATGCCTGCTTGGTCGGCTTTGTAGCCCATCGGTGCCACGACAAAGCCCTTGTTGCGGAACGCCGTGATTCCGACCTTGACGTTCGGGCTCATCTGGTGGAGGATGTCGGTGGCGAGCTTCTTCGAGATGGAGATGCCGCCGCCTTCCTCGCTGCTCGAGCTCAGGCTTGCGTCGATGAGCACGACGACGTTGACATCGCCCGCTTCCTTGCCCGGCGTTCCCACCACGACCGGGAGCAGACTTTCGAAGTAGGAGTTCTGGTAGCCGCCCTTGTCGTACGAGCCGGTTCCGCCTGCGACAAAGAGCCCGTTGCCGTCCTCGATGTATTCGCCCAATCGCGCGACGTCGTCATCGGAGATTTCGGAGTTCATGAGGTCGTTCGTGACGACGGAATAGTACGGCTCCAATTCGGCAGGGAGGTCCGCCGAGCGCGTGATATCGTAGATTTGGTTGAGCAGCTGTTCAAGCGGTGCGCTCGGAACCGTCGACCAGAGCAGGACTTTGGGCTTCGGAACGACCTTGACGGTCTTGTAGTAGATGTTGTTGGCGTTGTTCGCGTCGTCGCCGATGCGCGCTTCGATGCGGTGGTAGCCCTCGTTGAAGGAGCGGCTGAACGTGTGGGTTTGCTCGCCGTCGTTCGTGTCGAGCACCTGCGTGCCGTCCACGGTGACCGTGAGAGTGATGCCGTTGTGCTCGCCGCTTGCCCAGCCGGTGTTGACTTGGAAGGTGTTGTCCACGTTTGCGACGGTCTTGTCCGGACCGTTGACAAGCACCCAGGCGTCATCCTGCTGCGGGTGGAGCGTGACGGCGTTGAACGTGATGTTGTGGTTGGCCGCAAAGAGCGCGACGTCTCCGAGCGATGAGCCGGTGTTCGCCTGTCCGTCGGTGACGAGCACGACGTTGTCGCCGTCCTTGATGGCGTTGAGGATGCCGTCGCCAATCGCGGATGTGGCTCCGGCGGCGATGTTGTGCAGTTCGACGTCAATCGCTCCCTCGAGCTGGGCTTTGAGGTTGTCCGCGAGCTTTTCAGGATAGACGCTCATCGACTGCGAGCTGTCGTACAGAATCTTGAGGTAGGGGTCGGTGTTGACGTTCTTTTGCCGTTCGACGTACGGCGAGGCAAGCGCGAGCACGAGCGCCGTGATGATGAGCGTGCGCGTGAGGAGCATCATCCATTGCTGCCGGCGGCGCATCCGTCTCATGGAAGGGTCCTCGGCGAGCCGCACGAAATCGCGTCGCAACAGCCAGAACGTCAGCAGGATGAGAATCGGGACGAGCAGGAGAAGTCTTGGGTGCTCGAGGTGCTGGTAAAAGACGGCGAAGTCCATCAGATGTCACCCCGAATCTTGACGTACAAAAGCTCCACGAAGAGGATGACGAGCGCCGCAACGAGCAGGGTGATTTCCCAGGGAATGCTGCGGAGCTCGCGCACGGGCGTGAGCTTCACATCATCAGGGGAGTCTCCGAGCTTTTCGCGCGGGTTGATGTCGGATTCCTGCTCGTTGAGCAGGTTGACGGCGAGCTTGCGGTCCGGGAGCTCGTAAATGCCTGCCTTGTCGAAGATGATGCGGTTGGTTTCGGACGTTCCTGAGGGGGAAACGACCTTGGTGTCCTTGTCGAGCAGGAGCGTGGTTCCGGTGCGGAAGTTCATGCCCGTGATGTCTTTCTGGTTGGTGACGTACTTGATGAGCTCATACCAGAAAATCGGGTAGTAGGGCGAGAATTTGAAGTCGGTGTTCTTCTCGGGAATGCCGTACCAGATGAGCTTGCCGCCTCCGGGCACGGTCGCGACGGTGATGATGGCGGAATTGTTGCCGACAATCGCGACGGGAACGACGCCGGGCTGCAAGTTCGTGGTGAAGTAGGTCGGGAGTTTCCCGAACTCGATGTTGCGCGTGAATCGCGTCGGGTTTTCGACATTGATGTAGCCGTTTTCCCCGGTGCCCGTGAGCCCGAAAGGCACGAGTCCGCGGTAGTCGATGTCGAGCGAGTTCTCCTGCGCGTTGACGATTGCGGTTTTGCCGTCGCGCTGGACGTCTTTCAGGATGTCGTCATAGGTTCCCGCGAGCACTTCGTCCTTGTTGACGTTGTCGATGATGACGACGTCGAAATCTCCCTTTGCAATGACGGGGGGCTGCGAAACCGTGAGCTCGACGTTCGAGGCCGCCTTGAGCGCGTTCTGCAGGAACGGGCTCGGCGTGTTCGTGATGAGGAGTATCTTGACCGGCACTTTCTCGGGAGCGCTCGTGAACGCGGTGTTGTCGGCGGGCAAATCGTCTTCCTGCGTGATTTCGAGCTTGGCGACGTTCGGCAGCGTCTTGAAGACGTAGGGTTCCACGCCTTTTGCGGCGATGGTGAGTTGCTTTTCCTGGTCGGCGACTTTGACCGTGACGGTCGCTTCCTCGTCGTTGAAGTTCTTCACGTACGCGGTCGTGGCTTCGTCATCGACGTTGAGGTCGATGAATCCGACGTTGTGCTTCTTGCCCTCTCCGACGTTGATGAAGGTGACGACCTTGCCGCGCGCCTGCAGGACGGCTTTCGCGACGCTCGGTTCGACGCCGCCGGTGGTGATGAAGTCGCTCACCACGACGATTCTGCCTTCCTTTTCGCGCAGGAGTTCGCCGGCGAGCACCATGGCGTCGCCGATGCGGCTTCCGGAATCGGTTGGCTTGATGAAGTTGAGCACCCCGACCGTGTCGCGGTCGTTTGCGTCCTGGATGGCGATTCGCGGGCGCTCTTCTGCGATGATGACGCTGTTGTGCGTGCTGAGACTGTCCTTTGCGGCATCGATGGCGAGTTCCAGGCGCGTCGAGCTGCCTTCTTTCGTTTGCATGCTTGCGGATGCGTCGATGACGATGATGGTGTTCGAGCCCGAGATGTCGTGCTGGACGTTGCTCGCGGGCTGCGCGGGCGTGAGCGCCAGCGCGAGGATGATGAGGAGCTGCACGAGCATCAGGAAGTCGTGCACGAACGTGCGGAGAAAGCTCAGGAGCTTGTTCCTTCCCGAGGCGTTCATGAAGAACATCAGGGAAGGGATTTCCTTGACTTTCGGTTTGGGCCGGATAAGATAGAACAGGATGAGCGGAATAATCAGGAGGAGCCAGAGCAGGCCGGCAGGGCTACCTATTTCTATGGGACCAAGGTGCATTGCTCACCACTTTCAGTATAGAAAAACGTATACTGGTCTTTGCTTTATATAGTTATCTATCGGGTTGTTCTAGCTCTCTGCTCCATAAGGGACTTAAGAATGACCTGCCAAGAATGGAGTGAGTGAAGACGAAGGTGTGATATGAATACGCATCCTGAAGTGTTCTTCAGCAAGATTTACACGCAGTTGGCCGTGCGAGGAAAAAAGATTCAGCTTCCGGTTCGCTTTGACGGCGTTGACAAGGGAGTCACCGCGCTTTCCTTGACGTATGACAACGCAACGCTCCTGAAGCTTGGCAAACAGGCCTATGGAGTGCTCTGCGGACACAAGGCGGGCACGGATGAGGGCTGGCACGTTGCGGAACTCGTTGCAGTTCCCGATGCCCGCGACGGAAAAACGCTTACGGAGTACATCGGCTCATTGAGCTTCAAGTATTCGCTCATGGGCGCGGACGCAGAATCCATTTTCCTGAGCAAGAAGAGCGCATTCTACAAGCCGATGCGAAGTTTGCTTGAGGAAAGCGACCTGTTCACGCGACGGGAGATAGACGGCTCAACCGTTTACGCACCGTCCGTGTTTGCGTACACGCCCGCGAGCGCGGCGTTCATCGCGGAAGGGATTGAGAAGCTCCTCAAGCATCCTGCTTTTGCATCCGCGGATACGTCCCGGGTTGCATAAAGACGGCGATGACGCGGGCGGCAACGCCTTTTTCTTTTTCTTTCAATTGCTCCGCGGACATTCTCGCTTTGCCGAGCGCGATGAGTTCTCCCTTGAGCGTCAGCAGGGCAGCGAGGTCGTCGGTTTCTAAATCCGCTTCGAGCTTGACGATGCCGGGCACGTGCAGCAATGCGCCGTGGCAGAGACTCTCGACGGCAGAATCGGTCACCCAGATTTTCGGCAGATGCCCGACGCCGTTCTCGACGGGCTGGATGCAGTGCCGGATGAAGGTTTCATTCTTTTCTTTCTCGTAATACCAGAGCGCGTCCTCGACGTCCTGGAGCGTGACGGTGGTTTCGTACTTGAACGGGCCTGCTTTCGTGCGCACGAGTTCTGCCATGTGCGCGCCCACGCCGAGTTTTTCACCCACGTCGTGGCACCACTTTCTGACGTACGTTCCGGCTTGGCAGCCCATGCGGAAGAGAATGTCGCGGCCTTCGACTTCCAAAACGTCGATGTAATAGACTTCGCGTTCCCTGAGCTGCCGCTTGACGGCGCTTCTGACGGGCGGGAGCTGTTTGATTTTGCCGGTGAATTCCTTGATGACGCTGTACACTTTGCCCTGCGGGACATCGGCGTGAAGATGCATCAGTGCGACGTATTCCTTTCCTGCAGTCAGCAGGGCTTGCACGATTCTTGTTGCGCGGCCCAATGCCGTGGGAAGAACGCCCGTGACGCCCGGGTCGAGCGTGCCGGAGTGTCCTGCCTTGTCGAGATTGAGGATGCGCTGCACGAACGAAGAAACCTGGTGAGATGATGGTCCCGCGGGCTTGTTGAGATTGATGATGCCGTACGAGAGCAGGTCCTTGACCGGGCGCTTCTCAGGGGCGTGCCCGAACTTTGCATCGGTCTTTGACTTCTTCTTGACGATGATTTCCGGGTTGCGAAGTTCGAACGGGAGCACGGAGGACATGACGAAAAGAACCGAGAAAGGGTATTTAAATCCAATGGAAAGAAAAAGAAAAGAGAAAAATCAGACTTCGACCTTGACCTTGCCCGTCGAGTTGCTCTTGCCGCCAATCTTGATGGCGCCGCCGTCGATGGTCAGTGCGTCATCGGCCTTGATGCCCAGGCCCACGCCGATGTTTCCTGCCACGTCCATGCCGACCTTGGTGCTCGACTTGACGCTGCCGCGCACTTCGACATCAGTCTTGTCTGATGCGTCAACCGTTGCGTGGTCGCGCGATTCGACCTGGATGACGGGAGCGAGGATGTACTTGCCGTCGCCCGTCGTGTGCAGGGATTCGTCTGCCGCGAAGTCGAACGTCAACGCGGACGTCGTGTTTGCCGCCACGGTGAGGTCGGTGTTGATTTTCAATTCTCCTGACGGAAGCTTGGCGTCGTGCGTGCCGTTCTCGTCCGTGATGGTCACTTTCGAGATAACCAAGCGCACTTGCTGGTAGGTTCCTTCCTTCAGCTGGACGTCGCCCATCAGCGCGGTCTTGCCGTCTGCCTTGAGCGCGAGCAGGTCGTACTTTTTCTGCTCAGACGAAACCGTCACCCAGCCCTGCGCATCGTTGTGCGCCTGGACGCTGTCCACAGTCACTTCGACCTTGGAAACCGCGCCCATGTCTGCCGCGGCGTCCGTGATGAGGAACACCGCGCGGCCCGTTTGTACCGTGGGGGCACAGGCGGCTACGAACATGCTCAGAATTGCTAGTGCGAGAATGGTTGTTTTCATGGTATCACCTCAGCTATAACAAGGCAAGGGGATATAAAAAGGTTTTCAGAATTACCGCTTTTGTTCAGGGTTCTTCCTGACGGGCGTGGGTTGCGGTTGCGCAGGAACGTGTCCGGGTGCGGGCTTGGGAACAGGCGGTTTCGGCTTTTTCTCTTCTTTCTTGGGCTCCGCGTGGTCGTGCCCTGCATGGTCATGGCCTTCGTGCTCGTCCTTTGCCTTGATTTTGTCGGCGACGACGCTTCCGACCTTGCCGGCAGCGGCTCCGACTTTTTCCGCGAGCTTCGCGGCAGTTCCCTTCTTTTCAGGCTCCTTCGGAGCTTCGGGGAAGGACTTGCCGAACAGCTGGACCATCACAATACCTTTGTCGTCTCTTCGACAGACAATCTTGACCTTGTGCGGCGGGTTGCGGATGCCGTGCAGCCACAAGTGCTCGTTCAGTTCGTTGAGAATCTTGACCGCGTTGAAGTCGGCCGCCTTCATGTGGCGGATGACGAATTCCTTCACTGCCTTCGTGGCTTTCTTGGTCCGCTTGTACGTCGCGACCTTTTGGTATTCGCGCCGCAACGGAACCGTGTAGGTTCTTTCGAGTGATGCCATGATTATGCCTTTGTCTTGATTCTGCGCCAGTTACGCTTCACCGTCGTGTGTCTGCCCGGGTGGACTCTGCGTCCCTTGCCGTACTTCTTCGGAACGGTCCAGAACGGCGCCCACTTGGTCTGGCGCGCGTGCTTCGCGAGCCGCTGTTTTCTCGACGGATGCTTGTAGCGTGCCATGGTTAGTTCGTTGGTTTTGCGTCAATACTGCCGTGCTGAGCAGGGTGCGGTGCGGGATGTTCCGGAGCAGGATGTGCAGGCGCGTGCGTCGCGGGCGCGACTGCAGGCGCAGTTGTCTGCGTTGCCTTCTTGGCCGGCTTCTTCGCGCCAGCGGCCTTTCGTGCTTCGGTTGCTGCCGCGATTTGCTCGGCAGTGGGCATTCGCGGGATGACGATGTTCTTCTGCTTCATCACGTGGTCGGATGCCTTGTCGAGCATGCTGTGGGCTTTCGGCGTAATCATGCGTCCCTTGTGGACGCCCTTTGCGCCTTGCTTGATGAGCCCTGCTTTTTCGAGCTGCTGGAGAATCTTGCGAACGATATTGCCTGAGCCGGGCTTGAACGTTTCCGGCTGGTGGCCGCGGTTTTGCGCGCCGCCGTAATGATTTCTGAGCTTCGACGTGCCAACGGGTCCGATGATGGCGATTCTGCGGAGCATGGATGCCGCGCGGATGTGCCACCAGTCCTTCTGCGTCGGAGGTCGTTCGCGCGAGACTCCTGTCTTGACGAACGGCGCCCAGCTCGGCTGCTTGACTTCAGGCACGTGCTTCTTCAGTTCTTCGGCAACGACCTTGATGAGGTCTTCTGCCGAAACATCATGGTAGGACATTGGTTTCCTCGAGTTTTGCGCTTGCGCGCGACAATGGGTATCGTTTCCGAAAACCCAGATGTACCCTATCGACGGTACAGAACGAAGGGGCTCGAAGGGGGTATTTAAAGGTTGCTGTTCAGGGAACCGGCCGCTTGAGATACGTATAGTAGTTGCGGAGCTCTTCGTGCGTGCGCCATTCCAACGTTCTGATGAGCTCGGGCGGCAGGCGGTCGCGCTGTTTTTGGTAGGTGTAGTTCGTGTTGAGCACGTTGGTGCGTTCGAGGTTGACGTCAGGCCCATGTTCCTCGACCAGCTTAATCATCGTGCATCTCCAGACGCGCTTCCGGAGGTCGTCCAGGCGCTGGTTGCGCTGCACGAGGAATTTGCTGGTGAAAAAGTCCGCGCGGATGCCGGGCATGTAGTACTTGTCGCCCGCAAACACGGGCTGTTCGTACACGAAACCGTCGAGGAACGGCATGCTCTGGCGTGGGACACTCAGTTCATCTCCTGCGAAGTTGAATGCAGTGGTGGTTTCGCGAGGTTGCTCGGTCTTGTAAATGCGGAGGGATTGCTCGTGCGTGACGAAATTGACGTGGGCTGCGGGGTTGTACACGAAGCAGTCCAACTGCACGCCATCTTTGTAGTCCGTGTGCCAGAAGCAATCAATCTCTGATTGTGCAAACGCGTTGAGCACCGAGGGAGAAGGCGTTTTCTTGAAGGCCAGGCGCTTCACGAGCGAGTCGACCTGGTCGGGACGAACGAGGATGGGCAGGTCGATGTCGGAATCCTTGGTGATGGAGTAGTGCTGTCCAAACCCCATCGAGCCGCCCAGGATGATGCTATCGGTATCTGAGCCGACGCGCTGCACGAGGTCATGCACGATGCGCAGTCGCTTTTCAGTTTCGGGACAGCCCATGATGGAGGGGCATTAACGTCGGGTATATGAACTTTCACCCTGCTGTCGCCTTGGGCGTTCTGCAACGGTTTTCCGCGCGAAACCTTTTTAAGCCGAATAGGACGGACTTCCTGCATGTCGCACATCAAGCTGACGTTCCCTGACGGCAGCAAAAAAGAGTTTGCGAAAGGCGTTACCGGAGCCGAAGTAGCGGCGAGCA
>Ga0307473_10000258_pt1 | contig 11135 bp, 10 predicted proteins | sample atmos_gasesAM5C__FD_203744 | JGI IMG/M metagenome (GOLD analysis project Ga0307473, IMG submission 203744) | Hardwood forest soil microbial communities from Morgan-Monroe State Forest, Indiana, United States - atmos_gasesAM5C_515 | ecosystem: Environmental > Terrestrial > Soil > Temperate...
CGGAAAACGGCCGGCGCAGCAGCGGATCGCCGCCTCGGCCCGACTTCACCATGACGAACTGCCCCGGCTGGGTGGCGGCGGCGATGTCCGGAGCCGCGAGCGCGATGACGTTGTAGTCGGGGGAGAGACGCGTGTTGCGGATCACGCGCGCCTCGACGTCCACGAGCATTCCGGCGAGTATACCTGCTCGATAGTGGGTGGTGGATGGTGGATGGTCGTGGGCCGACCTGAAGGTCGGCCCCTACGAACTGTCGCTGCTCGGCACGCTCCTACGGGCCGAACCACGAACCCCGAACCCCGAACCACCGAACCACCGAACCACCACCAACCATCCATCCACCACCCAGACTGCGATATACTGAGCCAGCTCTTTAACGCGGTCCTGTGAGTCCGCGAAGAGGTGAACATGCCAGACAGCAAATCCGCGGTCGTCATGGACGCGGATCGCATCGCCCGCACCCTCACCCGCATCGCACACGAAATCGTCGAGCGTAACAAGGGCGTCGATGACGTCGCGCTCATCGGCATCCGCACGCGCGGCGTCTACATCGCGCGCCGGCTCGCGCGCACGCTGAAACAGATCACCGGCGACGAGGTGCCGACCGGCGCGCTCGACATCACCCTCTACCGCGACGACCTGATGCGGAACGCCGTCGGCCCGCAGCCGGTCATCCGCCGCACGGAGATTCCGTTCTCCATCGACGACAAGAAGATTCTCCTCGTCGACGACGTGCTCTACACGGGACGGACGACGAGGGCGGCGCTCGACGCGCTCATCGACTTCGGCCGGCCGAAAGGCATCCAGCTGATCGTCCTGGTCGATCGCGGGCACCGCGAGCTGCCGATCAAGGCGGATTACGTCGGCAAGAACCTGCCGACCAATCCGGAGGAAAGCGTCCAGGTTCGGCTGCAGGAGACCGACGGCAACGACGAGGTCGTGCTGCAGCAGGAGGAGGCGGCCATATGAGCGCCACGGTTCACGACGTCGATCAGCAGACGGCCGTCACCTCGCTGCGCTCCAAGGATCTGCTCGGCATCTCCGACCTGACGCCCGAGGAGATCATGCTCATCCTCGACACGGCCGACGCCATGCAGGAGATCGCCTCGCGGCCCATCAAGAAGGTGCCGGCGCTGCGCGGCAAGACGGTCGTCAACCTGTTCTTCGAGCCGAGCACGCGCACGCGCACCTCGTTCGAGATCGCCGAGAAGCGCCTGAGCGCCGACACGCTGAACATCGCGATTGCCACCTCCAGCGTGGTGAAGGGCGAGACGCTGGCCGACACCGCGCTGAACCTCGAGGCGATGCGCCCGGACATGATCGTGCTGCGCCACTCCTCGTCTGGCGCCTGCCACCTGCTGTCGCGCATCTGCAAGTCGGCGATCATCAACGCGGGCGACGGCATGCACGAGCACCCGACGCAGGCCTTGCTCGATGCCTTCACCATCCGCGAGCGGAAGCGGCGCCTCGACGGCCTGAAGGTCGCCATCATCGGCGACCTGCTGCACAGCCGCGTGCTGCGGTCCAACATCCTGCTGCTGACGAAGATGGGCGCCGACGTCTGGGTGTGCGGGCCGCCGACGCTGATGCCCGCCGACATCCGCCGCTTCGGCGTCACCGCGACGAGCAGCGTCGACGCGGCGGTGAAGGACGCCGACGTCATCATGCTGCTGCGGATTCAGCTCGAACGGATGGAGGGCGCGTTCTTCCCGTCGCTGCGCGAGTACTTCAACGTGTTCGGCATGACCGAAGCGCGCATGCAGCTCGCCCGGCCGGACGTGATCATCATGCACCCGGGCCCGATGAACCGTGGCGTGGAGATCGCGTCGGAGGTGGCCGACGGCCCGTATTCGGTGATTCTCGACCAGGTCGCCAACGGCGTCGCGGTGCGCATGGCGGTGCTGTACCTGCTGGCGGGTGGAGCGGAACATGAAGAGGCTGCTTAAGGGCGGACGCGTCGTCGACCCCGCCAACCGGATCGACGGCGTGCGCGACGTGCTCATCGACGGCGATCGCATCGCCCGCGTCGGCGCCAACCTGCCCGCCGATGGCGCCACCGTCATCGAGATTCCCGGCGGCCTCGTCGTCTGTCCCGGCTTCATCGACATGCACGTCCACCTGCGCGAGCCGGGGCAGGAGCACAAGGAAACGGTCGCGACCGGCACGGCGGCGGCTGTCGCGGGCGGCTTCACCGCGGTCGCCTGCATGCCGAACACCACCCCGGTGAACGACGACGCCAACGTCACGACCTACATCCTCGACAAGGCCCGGGAAGCGAACCTCGCGCGCGTCTATCCGATTGGCGCGGTGTCGCGCGGGTCGAACGGCGAGCTGCTCGCCGACATCGGCGACCTGCGCAAGGCCGGCTGCGTCGCCATCACCGACGACGGGCATCCGACGAAGACCGCGGTGCTGCTCCGGCGCGCGCTCGAGTACGCGGGCATGTTCGGGATGCCGGTGATCGAGCACTGCGAGGACCCCTCGCTGAAGGCGGATGCCGTCGCGCACGAGGGTTACTACGCGGCGTCGCTCGGGCTGCGCGGGATGCCCGGGGCGGCCGAGGCCCTCGGGGTGGAGCGCGGCATCCTGCTCTCGGAGCTGACCGGCTCCGCGTTTCACGTGGCGCACATGAGCGCGCGCACCTCGCTGCGCGCGGTCCGCAAGGGCAAGGAGGCCGGCGTGCGCGTCACCTGCGAGGTGGCGCCGCATCATTTCACGCTCACGGACGAGGCGCTGGCGCTCCCCGTGCCCTACGACACCAACACGAAGATGAACCCGCCGCTGCGCGAGGCGGCGGACCGCGACGCAATGCTCGAGGGGCTGGCCGACGGATCGGTCGATGCCATCGCCACGGATCACGCGCCGCACCACTACGACGAGAAGAAGGTCGAATTCGATCGCGCGCCGTTCGGCATCGTTGGTCTCGAGACGGCGGTGCCGCTCTCGCTCGACCGGCTCGTGCACGCGGGACGCATCCGGCTCTCGAGGATGGTGGAGCTGCTGTCGGTGAACCCGGCGCGCATTCTCAACGTGCCGGGCGGCACGCTGTCGGAAGGCGCGCCCGCCGACATCACGATCCTCGCGCCGGATCTGAAGGTGCGCATCGAGGCCGCGAAGTTGCGGTCGCGATCGAAGAACACGCCATTCGATGGATGGGAACTGCGCGGCGGCGTCGCGGCGACATTCGTCGGCGGCAGGCCGCTTTACGTCAACGCCGACGCCATGCTGGCGATGGCACCAGGTGTCGCATGAGCACCACGAAGATGGCTGACGAAACAAACCTGGCGGCCGACCCTCAGAACACACGCGTCAGAAAGGCCGAGATCCGCGCGAAGGCCCTCAGGGACCTCCAGCAGTTCCAGGTCCTGATGCTGGACGGCCACTTCGATTTCGGCAACGGCTTTCACGGCCGCGTATACCTGAACCCGCATCAGCTCTTTCGCTACCCGTCGACCATCTGGCGGTTCGCGCAGGATCTGATCGACATCTTGCCGTCGCCGCTGCTCGATCGCGCGGACGTCGTCGCGGGGCCGGCAACCGGCGGCGCGCTGCTCGCCCACACCGTCGCCGGGCTGCTCGACAGCCGGCGCGCCATCACCGGGACCCCGACGATGTTCGCGCCGTTCATGGTGGACACCTACCGCGGGCCCGGTCTGAGCCGTTACTACCGGCAGCAAATCGCCGGCAGGCACGTGCTCATCGTCGACGACGTGCGCAACACGGGACAGACGCTCGCGCGGTGCGCGACCATCGTCAGGGCCGCGGGAGGGCACGTCATCGCGACGGCCGAGCTCTACGATCGCCTGGAGGCAACGACCACGGCAGGCGTGCCGAACTTCGCGCTGGCGGAGTACAAGGCGCCGGGAAACTACCCGGGTGACGCCTGCCCGCTGTGCACGGCCGGTGTCCCCGTGACCACCTTCTAAGCCCCGTCCTCTGGTACACTTCCGCCCGTTTCCCTGCTCCTCCAACCGAGTCCCGCCCGTCCTGACCCGGCCGGGGGCTGCACCGATGTGTCGTCGGAGGCTCAATGGCAGTGACCGGAAGGATCGCTCTCGCGATCGCGCTCCTCGTCGTCGTCCTCCCCGCCACCGCGCGGGCGCAGGCGGCTGACGATCATCAGTTGATTCAGGACCTGCTCGTGCGCATCCAGGCGCTCGAGAACGAGGTCAAGGCGCTGAAGGATGCGCAGGGACAACCCGCCGCGCCCCAGCCTGCCGCGGCCGCCACGGCGGAGCCTGGCATGCCGGGCGGCGCGGGACCGACGCTGCAGATTCGCGGATTTGCCGACGTCGACTATCGCCGCACCGACGCGCCGTCCAACAACTCGTTCGCGCTGGGGCAGCTCGACCTGTTCCTGAACTCGACCCTGTCAGACAACACGTCGGTCGTGGGCGAGCTGGTGACGGAGGCGAACGACGAAAACGCGTTCGGCATCGATCTCGAGCGGCTGCTCGTGCAATACAAGCCCAGCGACTACTTCAACGTCGGCTTCGGGCGGTACCACACCGCGATTGGCTACTACAACACCGCGTATCACCACGGCACCTGGTTCCAGACGGCGACCGAACGGCCGTTTCTGTTCGCGTTCGAGGACGAAGGGGGGCCGCTGCCCGTGCACGGCGTCGGCCTGACCGTCAACGGGCGCATCCCGTCCGGCGGCCTCGGCCTGCGCTACGTCGCCGAGGTCGCCAACGGCCGGACGTCGCGATCGCGGCTCGCCGAGCCCGTGCAGAACGTCATCGACGAGAACAACGGCAAGGCCTTCAACGTCGCGCTGCTCGCGCAGCCCGACAAGCTCCTGGGTTTCCAGGCCGGGGTGTCGTTCTACCGCGATCGCCTCGAGCCCGCCGAGCTGGCGCGCATCCGGCAGACGATTCTCTCGGGCCACGTTGTCTATCACGGGCACGGGTTCGAGCTCATGAACGAAGCGGTCGCCGTTCGTCACGTGCCGGCCGGGGGGAGCGCCGTGACGACGCCGGCCTTCTACTCGCAAATCGCGCAACAGTTCGCGAAGAAGGCGTCGCCGTATTTCCGCTACCAGTACTTCAACGCGCCCGAACGCGACCCGATCTTCGGCGACATTGGTTTGAGAAAGGGCCCCTCGCTCGGTCTTCGCTACGACTTCGAGCCATACGCCGCCTTGAAGCTGCAGTACGACCGTACGGTGCGGAGCCATACCGATCCCGTCAACGGGTTCGCGACGCAGCTGGCCTTCACCTTCTGAAGGGACATGGGATGAAGTGCGTCGCCGCACTCGGTTCGTCGGTCGCGCTCGCGGCGATGCTCGCGCTCGCCGGCGGCCTGCCCGTGGCGGCGCAGCGAGGAGGCCAGGAGGCGATCGCAATTGTCGTCAATCGCGCCAATCCCACCGACGACCTCTCGATCGACGAGTTGCGGAAGGCGTTTCTCGGCGGCCGGCAGCGCTGGCCGAACGGGCGCAAGATTACCGTCGTCATGCGTCCGCCTGGCGATATGGACCGGGACCTCGTGCTTCGCCTCGTCTGCCGGATGAGCGAGGCGGAATTCCAGAAGTACACGTTGCAGGCGGCCTTCACCGGCGAATCGCCGGCCGGCCCGCGCGTGCTCGACACGCCGCTTGGCGTCCGCCGCTTCGTCTTCAACGTGCCCGGCGCCATCGGCTACGTCCGGCTCAGCGAGGTCGACGATACGGTCAAGGTGATTCACATCGACGGACGCGCCCCCAGCGATCCCGGTTATCGCCTCACGGCCGCCGCGGGACCGACGGGCACCGGCTTGTTCACCCGCGAGTAACCTGTGATGCGCCGCCCTGGCATCCTCCTCCCGCTCGCCCTGATCGCCCTCATTGTCGTCGGCGTCGGAGGGTTCATTCTGGTGGACCTGCGCCGTACCGCCAGCGAAACGAGGGACCTGTACGCGGGGCTCGCGCGCGGCCTCGATCTCATCGGCGGCTTGCAATACGAGACGCAGGAAGCGCGGCGCGCCATGCTCTACGCGCTGACTACGAAAGACGCCAACCTGCAGGTGAGGTACGCCGATGAATCGCGCGCGGCTGACGCGCGGGTGGCGAGGCTGATCGACGAGCAGACCCGCCTGGTGGATTCGCCGAACTCGGCCGAGACCGGCCGGCGCCTGAGCCGGGACTGGACGACCTACCTGGAGACTCGCGACGAGGTGCTGGCGTCGATCCTCGAAGGCAGCATCGGCGACGCCGTGACGCGCGACCTGCGTGATGGCGTCCCCGCCTTCAATCGGGTGCGCGACGACCTGCTGCAAATCCAGCAGCTGTACAAGGACCGCGCCGAGCAGCGGATGTCCGACGTCGCCACGTCGTCCAACCGGTCGTTCCTGCGGCTCATCCTGCTGCTCGCCGCGACGCAGCTGCTCGCCGTGTTCGCCGTCGTCGTCCTGCAGAAGAACCAGATGCTGCGCGCGGTGCAGCAGTCGGAGGAACGCCTGCGCGAGGTGATCGAGTCGATCAACGAAGGGATGTTCGTCGTCGGACGGGATGGCCGGGTGAACCTGTGGAATCGCGCGGCGGAACGGATGCTGGGCCGCTCGCGCGATCAGGTGGTCGGCCTGCCGCTGGCCGCGGCGTTTCCCGACGTCGACGTCACGTCGCTGCCGCGCGCGATCGACGAGGCGCTGCTGACCGGCCGCGTGGCGCCGATCGTGGAGTTCTCGCGGTCCGGCGATACCGCCGAGTCGATTTTCGAGGCGCGGGTCTTCCCGTTCGGCCGCGGCGCCACGGTGTTCCTCGACGACGTCACCGCGCGAAAACGATCGGAAGCGGAGCTGAGGCAGGCGAAGGTGGACGCCGAATCGGCCAACCGGGCGAAGTCGAAGTTCCTGGCGAGCATGAGCCACGAGCTTCGTACGCCGCTCAACGCGATCATCGGCTTCTCGGAAATCCTCACCGACCACCTGTTCGGCCAGCTGAACGAACGCCAGGGCAAGTACGTCGAGAACATCCTCGTCAGCGGCCGTCATCTGCTCCGGTTGATCAACGACATCCTCGACCTCTCGAAGGTCGAAGCCGGCCGCATGACGCTCGAGCCCGGGCCGTTCGATGTCGCCGAGGCGATGCGCGACGTCCACGTGATCGTGAAGACGCTGGCCATCAAGAAGGGGATCGAGCTGACCTTCCTCGTGCCTCCCGACCTGCCGACAGTGACGGCCGATCTGCCGAAGTTCAAGCAGGTCATGTACAACCTGCTCAGCAACGCCATCAAGTTCACCAGGCCCGGCGGCGCGGTGACCACCGAGGCGTCGATCGGGAACGACGACGCGTCGGCGGGGCCGCTGCTTCGCGTGTCGGTCACCGATACCGGCATCGGGATCACGTCGGCGGATCAGGCGCGCATCTTCGGCGAGTTCGAGCAGGTGGACTCGACGTACAGCCGCGGACAGCAGGGGACCGGGCTCGGCCTGGCGCTCGTCCGGCAGCTCGTGGTGCTGCATGGCGGCCGCATCTGGGTGCAGAGCGACGAAGGCGCCGGCAGCACGTTCACCTTCGTCATCCCGGTGAAGACCGCGGCGCACCGCGAGCCTGTCGTGACAGCGGCGGAACCGGCGCCTGCGGCGGCGCCGCGGTCGGTCCGTCCGACGGTCCTCGTCGCCGAGGACGACCCGAACGCCAGCGAGCTGCTGACACGCTACATCAGCAGCGCCGGCTATTCCGTGCGGCACGCCGTCGACGGTGAGCAGGCGGTGTCGATGGCGCATGAGCTGCGGCCGTCCGCCATCACGCTCGACATCATGCTGCCGAAGAAGGACGGCTGGAAGGTGCTCTGCGAGCTGAAGTCGCATGCCGACACCAGGGGGATACCGGTCGTCATCGTGTCGATCACTGACGACCGGCAGCTCGGGTTCACGCTGGGCGCGACCGACTTCCTGATGAAGCCGGTCGACAAGGAGGGCCTGTCAGCCGTGCTCGAGCGTGCCATGAACTCCTCCGCGAGCAACATTCACAAGGTGCTCGTGGTCGACGACGAGCCCGACACCGTGGAGATGGTCGGCGGCCTCCTGCAGCGGAACGGCATCGAGGTGCTCAAGGCCTATGGAGGGAGCGAAGGCGTGGCGATGGCCGTCGAGCACCGTCCCGACGCCATCATCCTAGACCTGATGATGCCGGGTATGAGCGGATTCGACGTGGTACGGCAGCTGCGTGACGACCCGCGGGCACACAACATCCCCATTCTGATACTGACCGCCAAGGATCTGACGGCCGACGAGCGCGCGGCGTTGAACCGCCACGTGCAGGCCATTACGCAGAAGGGGGGGCGCGACGAGCTGCTCGGAGAACTGGCGCGGCTCGAGCGCGTCTGGCAACATACGCCTTGAGCGGCGGCAGAGGACCTGCAAACGTGCCCGGACAGCGAATTCTCGTCATCGAAGACAACCCGCTGAACCTGGAGCTGGTTCGTACGCTGCTCGAGATTCACGGCTACGAGGTGATCGACTCGGGAAGCGCGGAGGAAGGCATCGAACGCGCGAGAACGGAGCAGCCACAGTTGATCTTCATCGATCTGAGCCTGCCGGGCACCGACGGCCTCACGGCGACGCAGCTGCTGAAGGCAGACGCCTCGACGCGCCACATTCCGGTCGTCGCCCTGACCGCGCACGCCATGAAGGGCGACGACGAGCGCGCGCGGCAGGCGGGCTGCGACGGCTACATGACCAAGCCGATTGACACGCGGTCGTTCCCGGCCGCCGTCGCGCGTTTCCTCGAACCGGAGCAGGGTTGACGTGGCCGATCGCCTGAAGCGGATTCTCATCGTCGACGACGAAGAACAGAACCGCGAGCTGCTCGCGGCGATCGTGGAGTCGCTCGGCTACGAGCCGGACGTCGCGAAGGACGGCGTGGAGGCGCTGGCGAAGCTGCACCTCGACGTCGACCTGGTCCTCCTCGACGTCATGATGGCGGGCATGGACGGGTTCCAGGTGGCGCAGCGGATTCGCCGCGATCCGCAGGGCGGCGACGTGCCCATCATCATGGTGACGGGGCTGACGAGCAGGGAGGATCGGCTCCTGGCCGTGGAGGCCGGCGCCAACGACTTCATCTCCAAGCCGTTCGAGCGCATCGAGCTGCGCGTGCGGATGGCGTCGCTGCTGCGGATGAAGGAGGCGCAGGACGCGCTGCGCGCGCAGCAACGCGAGCTGGAGCTGCTCGTCGAACGGCGCACGGCGAGCCTGCGCGACGCGCTCCAGGCGATGGTGGACGCGCAGCGGCAGGCGCACCAGGCGCAGCTCGACACTGTCGAGCGCCTGGCCATCGCCGCCGAGTTCAAGGACAAGACGACGGCCCAGCACATCCACCGCATGAGTCAGTACGCGGCGATCATCGCGCGCGGTCTCAAGATGTCGCCCGGCGAGGTCGAGGACATCCTGCACGCCAGCCGCATGCACGACGTCGGCAAGCTCGGCATCTCCGACGACATCCTCCGCAAGCCCGCCAGCCTCGAAAAGCTCGAGCAGGACGTGATGCGGCAGCACACGACGATCGGCGGCCGCATCCTGGGGAACAGCTCCTCGAAGCTGCTGCAGGCGGGGCAGGTGATTGCGATGTCGCACCACGAGTGGTGGGACGGCAGCGGCTACCCGAAGGGGCTGTCGGGCGAGGACATCCCGTTGTCGGGACGCATCTGCGCGGTGGCCGACGTGTTCGATGCGGTCACGAGCGTCCGCCCCTACAAGCCGGCCTACAGCAACGAGCAGGCCTGCGAGATTCTGCGGAACGAGCGCGGCACGCATTTCGACCCGCACATCGTCGACGTGTTCTTCGCGCACCTGCACGAGGTCATCGAGGTTCAGGCCCGATACCGCGACGGCGTCGTGTTGTCGGCGTGACGTTTCAGGACCTGTTCGGCGCGCGCAAGCCGCTCATCGGCGTCCTGCACCTGCTGCCGCTGCCGGGCGCGCCGCTGTACGACGGCGTCGTGCAGAAGGTCTACGACCAGGCGCTCGCCGAGCTCGACGTCTTCAAGCGCCACGGCATCGATTCCGTGATCGTGGAGAACTTTCGCGATATGCCGTACTTCCCCGGACGCGTGCCGGCCGAGACCGTGGCGGCGATGGCGGCCGTCTCGCGCGACGTCGTGCGCGCGGCCGGGATGCCGGTCGGGATCAACGTGCTGCGGAGCGACGGGGAAGCGGCGATCGCGATTGCGGAGGCCAGCGGCGCCCACTACATCCGCGTGAACGTCCACATGGGCGCCGTCGTCGCCGACCAGGGCATCGTGCAGGGGAGCAGCCAGCTTTCAGTCCGGCTGCGCAGCGCGCTCAGGTCGAGAGCGCTGATCTTCGCCGACGTCGGCGTCAAGCACGCGGCGCCGGTCGCGGGCAGGAGCCTCGACATCGAGGCGCGCGATCTGGCCGAGCGCGGCCTCGCCGACGCCGTCATCGTCACGGGTGACCGGACGGGCGTCGAAACCAGCCTCGCCGACATCGAGGCCGTCCGGGCCGCCACCACCCTGCCGCTGCTCGTCGGCAGCGGGGCGACCCCCGAAAACATCGAGCACGTGCTGCCCCGGGTCAGCGGCTTGATCGTCGGCAGCTATTTCAAGAAAGATGGCGCCGGCCATAACTTCGTCGACCAGGCGCGGGTCGAGCGGTTCGCCCGGCGCTTCGCCGAATTGACGGCAGGCGGGCCTGACGGTCCGCCTCTACGGAGGCATGAATGAGATCGCTGATCGGAATGTTCATTCTCACGGTCGTATGCGCCTCCTCCGCCGCGGCGCAGGATCGGCTGCCGCCGATTCCGGCCGACAAGCTGACGGAGGCGCAGAAGAAAGCCGCCGCCGAGTTCCTCGTCGAGCGCAAGCAGGAGGTGTTCGGCCCGTTCGTGCCGCTGAGCCGCAGCCCGCAGCTGATGATCAACGCCGCGAAGATGGGCACCTACCTCCGCTTCGGCAACTCGCTGCCGCGCGACGTCAGCGAGTTCGCCATCCTGCTCGTATCGCGGAGATGGACCCAGCAGTACGAGTGGTACGTGCATGCCGCCGACGGCAGGACCGCCGGCCTGAGCGACGCGATCATCCAGGCCGTCGCCGACGGGCGGCGTCCGGAGGGCATGAGCGAGGGGATGGAAATCGTCTACGACTTCAGCAACGAGCTGAACGACTTTCACAGCGTGACCGATCGCACGTACGCGCGC
>Ga0307473_10000259_pt1 | contig 11121 bp, 13 predicted proteins | sample atmos_gasesAM5C__FD_203744 | JGI IMG/M metagenome (GOLD analysis project Ga0307473, IMG submission 203744) | Hardwood forest soil microbial communities from Morgan-Monroe State Forest, Indiana, United States - atmos_gasesAM5C_515 | ecosystem: Environmental > Terrestrial > Soil > Temperate...
GTTGCGCCTTTGTACCTTGTCCCTGGATCAAGAGAGGCTCTGCGATGATTTCTCCCGCCGTCAGTCGAGGATTCAGTGCTGAAGTAGGATCCTGGAAGATCATTTGAATCTGCCGGCGCAGCGGGAAAAGCGCCCGACGATCTAGCGCAAGAAAATTCATGCCATCAAACCAAATTTCACCTTGTGCTGGCTTCTCCAGCAGAGCTAAACACCGCGCCAGACTCGATTTCCCCGCGCCAGACTCACCCACCAGCGCCACGGTTGTGCCGGGGCAGATCGTCAGGTTCACGTCTGCAAAGGCTTGCACGATGACCTTCGCGTTTGTCACGGCATGGCGTTGCACGTGATTCATGCCGAGGTGTTCAACGCGGAGAAGCGGCTGATGCGAGCGGGCGATCACAAAATATCTCTGTAGGCGACCAAGTCCCGATCGGAGGATTCAATGGCTTCAGCATCTACATCCCGTCGCAGCATCGCTCGAGTGTAGGGCTGACGAGGATTCCGGTAGATTTCCCCGAAACTTCCCTCCTCAATAATCTGTCCTTCCTTCATCACCAGCAGCCGATCGGCGAGACTTGCTTGGATTTCGGGCGTATGACTGATCAGCAGTATCGAGAGGCGAAACTGCTCCTTCAATTCTGTCAGAAGCGCCAGAAAACTCGCCTGGGTGCATGCATCGAGGGATGCCGTGGCCTCATCGGCGATCAACAAGGCAGGGTTGCAAGCCAGTGCCTGCGCGAGAACGACACGCTGGAGCTGCCCTCCGCTCAATTGGTGCGGGCACGCCGAAAAAATCCTCGCAGTTTCTTGAAGGCCCACACGCGCAAGCATGGATTCGGATTCTGCACGAAGCTTCTTCCAGCCCCAGTTCCGGTGCGCGCGAAATACCTCCGCCACCTGGTCGCCGACTCGCAGCACAGGGCTCAGCGAGATTCCCGGCTCTTGGGACACCATTGAAATTTCGGCGCCGCGGATCCCCTGAAACGATCGCTCATCCATCGCCAGCAACTCTTGTCCGCGAAACGAAATCGAGCCAGCGACGCTTGCGTGATCTTTCGAAAGAAGCCCGAGCATGGTCAGCGCGATACTGGTTTTTCCGCATCCCGATTCCCCCATGAGGCCGACAACTTCCGCAGAGCCGATGCCGAAACTGATTTGATCGACCGCCAGGTGCGACATGCCCTTAACAGATTGGTACTGAATGGTCAGATCGCGAACTTGCAGTATGTTTTCCATGTGTCCCGGCATCGATCCGTTGCGCTACGCCTAAAGAAAGCCCGCCTGTAACTAACCTAACCGTGAGCGCTGGCCGTGTCGATAGATCGTTCATTTTGATGCGTATTGACGATAACAGTACGAAAGTACTCCCCTAGCCAATTGCCGGCAGCAGGGGAACTTTCTTGTTCTCGCTTCGAAAAAAAGCTATCAGCAAGCCCTCACGGACACCCTTATTGAACAGCAGGAAGAAACTCGCACTGGGAGGTGCGGAATGAAACCAGGACTTGCGCTCGCTGGGCTGATTCTAGTTGTCGCTCCGATCACACTGGCAAAAGATCCGCCGGACTACGACAAGGGCCTCCTGCTGTCCATGGAGTCCACATCCTGCGGCTATGCCGAAAAAGACGCCAAGAGTATTACGGGCCAAATTATTGGGACCGATTCGTCACACAAGAAGACACAAGAGGTACTATGCCAGGAGTATCTGCTGCAGGCGGACCACATCAGCTACCGCATCCGGCCAAAAGATGACAAGCATCCCGCGCTGCTGCCGATAGGTGAATCGGTTCAATTTCGAATCCACAAGGACAAGATGTATCTGCGCGTTCCCGAGGGCGACGGAAAAGAACGTGAGTATCTAGTCCTCTCAATGCAATTGCGGCAGGACTCAAAGAACACCAAACTGAACCAGTAGAGTGGCTGAGGTGAAGAGGATCTTAAGTTTGCGCCCTACGGGCTACTGTAGATGAAGCCGGCGCCACACGTCACGAGGTAATGCAATACGGATGTCGCCTAAATTGTGAGCGGAGTGGCGTGAATCAGACACAGTAATATTCTATTTCTGTGCTGACGCCTACCCTCCGCGCACCCTGATGCCAAATCCCTTCGGATTGAACCACGCGCACTCGGGCACGAGCGACGAGTGCAGCTGGCCAGGCTTTCTTACCGGGCAGGGCAATTGTGAGAGCGAGCCTTGTACCCCGTGCAAATGGGGAATTAGTGACGAAGTAGATTCCGTGCCCCGAAAGGTTGATCGTTTCCCCGGAGAATGGGGGGGAGTTTCTCTTGGGCGGCCAACATCGGATCGAGAGCGGCAGGGAGATTTGGAAGCGCGAAGACGCTCGCCGCTCTCCACCTGTTACAAGTTGCGCGATTGGCTGTTGCAGGTCTGTAGTCTGGATCATCTCGAAACCCTCCTCCGCATACAGTCAAATTCGGTGCTGGAACACCCAAGTGGTGCCCACGCATCTTTAAATGTGGCGGGAGCTTCATCGGATGGCGAGGCGCTTGGGAGCAAGGTGGGGACTCCTTGCGGGGACGCGACCCTCGCCTCCCTCCGCAATTTCGGATTGGTGAAGCTCCCTGAAGTCATACTGCATGGCAGGGTAGCGGGCTCACGAAGACCACACAATCAGGTAGATTCCCGAATTCGCAGGGGGGAAATAACCTGAAGATAGGTTCCGGAGGATACACACGCTCGATCCCAAGGGGTTCCGGGGAGCGTGACGGTCGCTGGAGGCGACGTCGCATCTAGTTGGTGGTTTTGGCGGCCGGAAGCGCTGTCCTAGCTCGCGCGCCGTTCAGCAACATTCACAATTTCATAATAGACGATCAGCACGCCGACCAGCAGCGTTCCAGGATTCGATTCGATCGGCCGCGTGTGAATGACCTGGCCTCTGCAACGCCATTCAGACGAAGGCTTACCGGTGACTTCCTCGGGGACCTTTAGGTAGAGCTGTATCGGTGTTACTACTGCGAAGGGGAAGCTGGTCGCAAAAGAAACCCCGCGTGCGGATAGATTCAGGGATTCGGCAATCTGGTCCGGCATCTCAGGAGAAGCAAGCAGCCGGAATCTGAGGGGGATTCGAATTAGATATCGCGGTGGACGGCGTCGTATGAGTTTCTTCATGTGGATTGGGTCAGTGGCTCCGCACGTGCGGAACGGGAACGGAACCCCTGTGTGAGCAACAGCGGCCGCGAGCAAGCCTATCCCAAAGCGGATTGCCCCCGAAGCCGAGTCAGTGTGTTTATGATTCTGCGCTTGCCCTCTCAGACCCGAGTAAGAAACCCGGTTCAGTTCCCAATGGATTTATTTAGGTCCGGGACTTATCAGCCTTGGCGCCGTAAAGGTCCTTGTCCGCGACGGCAAAAAGCCGCTCGATTGTACTGCCGTCGCGCGGGTAGATTGCTAAGCCCACGCTTGCAGACAGGCTGGGTTCCTCCAGCTCCTGGCTGAGCCGCTCTGCGATGCGCTGCGACACCTGCTTGGCCGAAGCCCTTTCAGTCTCAGGGAGGACGAGGGCAAATTCATCACCCCCATAGCGGGCAGCAGTATCAATGACCCGCGAACAGACCCGGAGGACATTGCCCAAACGGCACAGTGCCCTGCTTCCAACCAGATGGCCGTATGAATCGTTAATATTTTTCAATCGGTCCAAATCGAAAAACAGCAGGGCAAACGGCCGCTCGGTCCGTCCAGAGCGCTGGATTTCTGCGTTCAGCACGTCCAAAAGCCGACGATAGTTGGCAAGGCCGGTCAGCGGATCCGTGACCGAGAGATATCGCGCTTGCTCCTCGGCCCGTTTGCGTTCCGTAACGTCCAAAGCGACACCCAAACAGCCGACGATCATGCCGCTGGCATTACGAAGCGGCTCCAGATGCTCCTGGTAGGTACGTCCTTCACTGCACACCTCATAGCTTATCGATTGCCCTCCAAGGGCCTTGAGATGCAAGGAAATCGGCGGGAGCTTTGATTTTCCAGTCTTGGAATATTCGGAAAGTCTGCTGCCGACAATTTGGCGCGCATCTAAATCTAGATCCGGCAAAGATTTTCCCGCCAAGTAAGTCACTCTGAGCTCGGCGTCGGTGGACCAAAGAATGGCGGGCACCTGTTCTGTCATGAGCTGCAAACGCAGCCTGCTTTCCCGCAACGCTTCTTCATTGAGCTTTTGCTCCGTGGTCTCAACCATCAAACCCCGGAGCAGTAGGATTCGGCCGTCTTCATCACGAACTACTTGCAAAATATTGCGGAGCCAGACCTGGCGGCCGTCGGCGGCGAACATCCGGCATTCAAAGTCTTCACCCATTTCTCCGGATGCGGCTGCGTTGCAAATGCTCACGACCCGATCACGGTCTTCCGGAACGATGTGGTTAAGCCAGAAACCGGGCTCTGCAAGCCATCTCCGAATTGAGTAGCCTAAGAGACCCTCGGCATGCGGGCTGACAAAGTGAAATTGACGCATGGTCGGATCTGCTTCCCACACGATGACACCAAGCCCTTCAATCAGGTCGCGAAGGCTACGGTCGGTGCCGCCGAACTCGGGCCGTACCCTGCCGGCAAACCGGTGACGTTTGGTGCGACCTTGCCCTACTGCGTATGGTCTGCTTGATTCCTCGCTCATTTGGACATTTTCAACCGGGGCCAAGTCCACGTATGGCTGAATGTTCGTGTGGGATTGGGTGTCACCCAAATTGCGAAAGACTTTCGGGAACATTCGCCACTTAACTCTTAGCAGGTTTCCATGAGGAGGACACTCGGGTAGATACCTGAATTCGGGGGTAGAGGGAAAAGCGGAAGCAGAAGTGGGAGGAAACGTGCGGAATCGGCGCCCGCAGTCCACAATCCATCGTTTTCAGGGTCAACTGTGCATCACGCCAGTTGAAAAAACATTTCGCCGAAACCACCTGTCCAGCCGGCCAGGTATTCGAAGCGAGCAAGCCCGGCGTATTTGTTGGTTGCGTGTATACGCAGCGCATTTGGCAGCCGGGAAGTCGCTTGCTGATCAAATCTCTCCGTGGCGACTTCTGGGCTCGGGCCAGAGTTGTATACTGGCGGTCTTTCTCAAGCAGCACATTTGCCATCGGGCTTGAATTCCACGCACGAAAGGGTGATTGGCCTGCCCACAATTAGCTAGGATTTATTCCGTCGTTTTCATGACCGTCGCGTTTATTCCCGGTCGTACATCGGGCGCTCTGAGATCTTTCACTGGTCTGCCACCCCCGCCGCGCGGGACCGTGTCTGCGGTGTCCCCGAAAAAAGTCATGCCGAAATGTCCGTGGCAGACTTCTTCACCAAATGTTGATGAGTTGTTTGGAGAGCCGGACTACAGTGGCATATCACCGACGGCGCTAACCTCGCGGCCAGTCGTCCCAATTGATAGCACGCCCTCGGAAATGCAAACCGACACAGAAAGTACCATTCGCCAGCGCTCGACAGTAAACCACTTGCGCTGGCAATTGAGCCTCGCCCTTTAATGGCACCACCAGTACTTGTTCACCAGCTTGCCAGCGCCACTGCGTCGCAACTTGAGCGCCGTGAGCGCTGATGTCTGCCGCCAAAGTTTTTTCAGCAACACGTCGTTCATTCAAGCTCTCGATATACATCGGGACTTCAGTCGGATCCCGCTTTTCAATCCTCCCGTCGAAATGCATATAACAATGACTCCTCTAGAACGAGGCTGTCCACGGGCGCCAGGCTGGTTGGTCCTGTTTACGGCTAGTTCTGCCAGAATTTTGGTTGTTTCCGTTTGTTCTCGTACATGGCCTCATCTGCACGCGCTAGTAATTCTTGAAGTGAAACGGATTGCTTTGGATCGAATCGCACCACCCCGACACTGACCGACAGATCGTAACGACTCTCATTTGCCTGCACCTTCATAAGGCTGTTCTCCAAGCGATGGAGCATCAGATCCTGATCTTGACTGGAAGTGTCCGCGGTCAAGACGGCAAATTCATCACCAGCGAGCCGGGCTAGAATATCGGAGTCTCGGAATGTCTGTTTTAAGGCGTCTGCGACGCGAACAAGCACCAGATCTCCCTCGTGGTGCCCAAAGGAATCGTTGGTCTCTTTCAGCTTGTCCACATCCACAAAGAAGAGCAGCAAACCCTGTGCATTCCGCAGCGCAAGCCTTAGCTGTTGTGTCGCCAAAGCCAGGAACCCCCGCCGGTTCTGAAGACCGGTCAGATCATCCGTGAGAGCTAGCGATCGCAGCTCGTTGTCCAATTGGGACTGTTCCAGGACGCGTTCGAGCGCGTGGACGAGCAAGTTTGTTAGCGCCAGTGTGTCGGGGGCGTCCGACTTCAGTTTGTTGGAAATCACGTGCACCTCGTTGAGGATGTGCTCAAGCTCGTTGATTTCGGCTCGCAAGCCGGAGGTAATCTTCTCCACCAAAGCCTCTTCCGGGAGGTATCTCCCGCGTGCTCTGGGAGCATTCCTTCGGGTATACGTGTCACTCGAGCTTGGCACCCTCAGGCGAAGCTTCTGTCTGTGCTCGTTGCCTCGCCGATGGTCTATTGGCATTGCCTTTCCCTCAGTCCGCTAAAGGCTTCCCGCTTCAAAGAGACGTACCATGCATCCTCTAAAATCTCTGGCAAGTTGACATGTACCATCAGCCCGATGGGCCGACAAGCGGGAGAAAGCTGTAATCTCAATGCCGGTAAATTCCCTACCCTAACACCACCTGTAACCAGCAGACAATGAACGGCTTAACATGCATAGTTTAGACCGCATTGATCCACCGAGCCACGGAACTTGTGCATGTGTCTGAGCCGGGGACCTCCGAACGATTGACCCGCATGGGGTGCGCGCGAAATTCTCCCCGCCTACTGCTGGCTCATCCCGCCGGGAATGACTTTTGTCTTGGGACATCATAGCCAACTTGAAGAGTCGAGAAAAAGCGGAGTCTCATAAAACACGCCTCTACTATAACTTGGTCGAAGCCGGCCAGGCACTGGGTTAGATCGCGGCCTGGGGTCGGGTAAATACCTGATGCCAAACCTCCATTGATTACCCGATTTCATGGGAGGGCATGTCCTGTACTATTGCCTACAAGACCTATAAACCTGACGGGGTGTGTCAACTGACAAAAGAAGTCGAGAGGAGACATGGCATGGCCAAACTGGCTGAACCGCCCGCGCGGACTCCGCAACCGCTGGAGCCGACGGCCGAGTTGCTCCGCGAACTGGTAGCGCACCTGCGGCAAAACCGGACGCAGTTGCGTGAAGAATGGGCTCGCCGCATCACTGAAGCCAAATTGCTCACTGCCATGAGCAAGGATGAAATCTTTGCTGAAGCCACGGCGGTGTACGACAACTACGTGGAGGCATTGGAAAGCGGAACCTTTGAAGCGCTGCAAGCCTACGCCCGCAACCTCTCTGAACGCATCATTCCCAGAGGAGTGGAAACTCACGAAGTCATTGGAATCGTGCTCTTACTCCGCGACGTTCTGGCGCGTTCCCTGTTTGCAAAATATCAAACTGACTTTGCATTGCTGAACCGGATCTTGGATGCGTACGAGCCCGCCGCGAACCGCATTGCCAACACTGTGGCCGTGGGCTTCGTCCAGGAACGGGAACGCGTCATTCGGGAACAGCAGGAAGCCATCCGGATTCTGTCCACTCCAGTGCTTCAGGTCCGCGAGCGACTGCTGATTCTGCCCATCATCGGCGTGATCGATCCTCAACGAGCCCGCCAGTTGACCGAACAGTTGCTGCGAGGCATTCGCGCGAACCGCGCAAAAGTCGTCGTGATCGATATCACCGGTGTGCCGGTGATGGACGCAACCGTGGCGAACCACCTTGTCCAGACCGTCGAGGCTGCGCGACTGTTGGGCGCCACAGTCATCATCACGGGCCTCTCGCCGGAGATCGCCCAGACCTTGGTGACCATCGGTGTGGACTTGGGTAAAATGAACACTGTTGGCGACCTGCAAGGCGGCATTGAAGAAGCCGAACGGGCCCTGGGCTACAAGATCGTACTCATGAGCGAGGCGGGTACGCCACCTCCTTCGCCGGCATAAGGCGGCAGGCTGTGCAGGTTCCGATTCTCAAGCAAGGGTTGTTCCTGATTGCGACGATCCAGTCTGCACTGAGCGACGCGGATCTCATGCAATTGCGGGATGCCATAGTCGAGCAGGTGGGCAAACGCCGCTCGCGCGGCGTCATCATCGATGTTACCGCGCTGGACGTGATGGATTCGTTTGCCACGCGCACCCTTCGCGACATCTCCCAGATGATTCGCCTCCGAGGCGCCGAGACCGTCATCGTTGGAATCCAGCCGGAAGTTGCTCTGGCCCTAGTTCAGCTCGGTCTGAATCTCGCCGATGTGGACACGGCTTTGGATTTGGAGGAAGGCCTTGCTTTTTTGGGCCAGAAGATAAAGAGTTTCGGCCACAGGGCACCCAACGCGGGTAGAGAGATGGGCACGCGTGAGCGATGAACACCAACGGTCAGGTCGGAAACTTGATTCCGCAGAGCCCTCGATTGAGAAGACTGCAAAGGTAGTCAAAGAGTCCCGAATTCTCATACAGTCGGACCTCGACATCGTAGAGGCACGGCAGCAAGGCCGGATGATGGCCTCGCAGTTGGGGTTCACGTCGAGTGAGCTCACCTTGGTCGCCACGGCCATCTCCGAGCTTGCCCGAAACATTGTGGCCTACGCCAGCCGGGGTGAGATCGCGCTGAAGCTGGTCAACCACAGCGAGAAGCAAGGAATTGTCGTAGTCGCAAGCGACGAAGGCCCTGGCATCCGCGACGTTTCTCTGGCCCTTCAGGACGGTTACTCCACCTCTAGAAGCTTGGGAATGGGCTTGCCGGGGGTTCGCCGATTGATGGACGAGTTCGAAATCGAGACCACTCTGGGGCAAGGCACGAAAGTGACGGTAAAAAAGTGGACAAACGGCTGATCGAATGGAGCGTTGCTCAGAGGGTGCTGCCCGGCCAAGCCCAGTCGGGCGACCTCTTTGTGGTTAAACAGCTTCGTTCACGAGTATTGGTCGCAGTGATCGATGGCCTGGGGCACGGAAAAGAGGCCGCTCATGCCTCCCAGTTGGCTGCCACCGTCCTGAGAGGCTACGATTCTTCCTCTCTGATTTCTCTGATCCGCTCTTGCCACCACAAATTGCAAGGAACCCGGGGCGCCGTCCTGAGTCTGGCTGAATTCAACGGAGACGAGAACACCATGACTTGGTTAGGGGTGGGCAACGTCGAGGGAGTACTCTTGCATGCGGATAACCACGTCGCCTCCAGCCAGGAATCGTTATTGTTGCGCGGGGGCGTGCTGGGAGATCACCCCCCACGATTGGGCGCATCTATCCTCTCGGTGACGAAGGGCGACACCTTGATTCTTGCCACTGATGGAATACGAAGTGGCTTCGCTGATGGTCTGAAACCGAAGGAGCACCCGCAAGAGATCGCAGATCAAATCGTCCGACTTCACTGGCGCGGGAACGATGACGCTCTGGTGCTCGTTGCGCGCTATTGCCATGGCAACAGTGAAACTAAGTCTGAGTGAGCTTGAACGGGAATACCGCGCCGCGCTGCAGGAGTATCTCCTGCAGGGCGCGGAAGGCTCCTTGCACAAAGGCTATGAGCTGGGACGCATGGCCTTGACTCTTGGGAAAGGCGTGCTGGACATGATTGCGCTTCATGACCGCGCCTCGGTGGATCTGCTGTTTCAATCGAGCGTATCTGCAGATCCAGTGGCGGGCCTCAAGAGATCGAATGAATTCTTTGCGGAAGTGATGTCCGCATTCGAAATGGCGAACCGCGCCTTCGGAGAGGCGAATGCCGCCCTGCACCACTTGAACGAAGCAATGGAGAACGAAGCGAAGCGCATCGCTCATTTGCTTCACGACGAATCCGGACAGCTTCTTGCCGCCATCCACATCAAGTTGGACGAAATTGCGCGCGAGTTGCCGACCCAACTTCGAGAGCGAATTCAGGAAGTGAGGCGAGTCCTCGATCAGATTGAGATGGACCTCCGGCGAATTTCCCATGAGCTTCGACCCACGATTCTCGACGACTTCGGACTTCCCCCGGCCGTAGAGTTTCTTTCCGAAGGGATTATGCGGCGCACCGGCCTTAAGATCAGCGTCGAAACTGAAGCAATCACCCGCCTCCCCGTCGCGATTGAGACTGCGATTTACCGGATCGTGCAAGAGGCCTTGAACAATGTGGCCAAGCACTCTCGGGCACAGCGAGTCTTCATTCGACTCTCGCGTCAACCCAATCTTGTCTGCTGCTTCGTCCGCGACGATGGCGTCGGGTTCGATCCGAATGCAATTTTATCGAAAGCGGAAGGGCGTGGGCTTGGCCTTCTAGGTATCCGGGAACGGCTGAATGCGGTGGGTGGCTCCGTACAAATCAATTCCGCGCCCGGACGCGGAACCGAGCTGGAAATTTCTGTACCTCTTGAGGTGTAAAATGCCAATTTTTGTGCTGCTTGCCGATGATCATCAAATGACCCGCGATGGCCTGGGTGCCTTTCTGATGCAACAGGGATTCAAGGTAAACTCTGATGCCTCAAATGGGCAGGAGGCGGTGCGCCTCGCAGGGGAGCTCCAACCCGATGTAGCCGTCCTCGATCTCGCCATGCCAATCGTGAACGGCCTTGAGGCGGCGCGCGAAATACAGAAGATTTCGCCGAAGACGAAGACGATTTTCCTCACCATGCATAACGAGAATCATTACATCCTTGAGGCCCTCCGAAGCGGAGCCAAAGGGTTTGTTACCAAGACCCATGCTGCAGAAGATCTCGTGCAGGCTATCCGCGACGCTGTGCGAGGCAAGATGTACTTGAGCCCAGAAGTCTCCCGCGCGGTCGTCGAAGCCTATCAAGCTAAAGAAGCGCTCCCCATGGATCCGTTGACTCCGAGAGAAAGACAAGTTCTTCAACTAGTTGCCGAGGGAAAGACAACCAAGGAAGCAGCCGTCACCCTTCAGATCAGCGTGAAGACGGCTGAGACCCATCGTACTCGCATCATGGAAAAGCTTAACGTCCACGAGACCGCCGGCCTGGTTCGCTACGCAATTCGTCGAGGCATCATCCAGCCTTAGGATTTGGAATCACTGATTAGTTCCACGCCGCCTTCCTGAACTTTAATTCCCGGGAGGACAGCTGCACCT
>Ga0307473_10000260_pt1 | contig 11119 bp, 3 predicted proteins | sample atmos_gasesAM5C__FD_203744 | JGI IMG/M metagenome (GOLD analysis project Ga0307473, IMG submission 203744) | Hardwood forest soil microbial communities from Morgan-Monroe State Forest, Indiana, United States - atmos_gasesAM5C_515 | ecosystem: Environmental > Terrestrial > Soil > Temperate forest...
AAGCGCTTCGCCAGTAGCGCAGTTGATGACGTTAAGTGTGATCACATACTGGTTGCCGAAGCTGGATATGGAACCCGCTAGCAAGACTTTGCTATTGACCCGCTGGCACAATTCGCGCGCCAGAGTTCCCGCAACCCCCTCGGTTGGCGAGTGCCCCATCATCTTCATTGTCTGCGCTACTGTCTGCTCCGGAACAATGTTTAGGAAGGGCGACTGCTGCACCGCGATGGCGAGACCTTCCTTGAGGGTATCGTCGAACGCCACGTCCTCGGTTTTGTTTTCAAAATCGGCGAGCATAACGGTGTCCTTTTTCGACAGTGCGCTAATGCGATGTGGGCGAGACGATATGACAGCCACGATGGTAATCGCCGAGGCACCAACTGCGATGAGAGCTTTCCAAGTCTTTGCGTTGCGGCTTTCAGACTTGGCAGGGGCGGGCGTCTCGACTCCCGCTGACGCGGTTCCGTTGCTCACCGGAGCGATGAACCGATATCCGCGGCGCGGAAGGGTTTCAATAAAGCGAGGGGACTCTGCGGAATCACCGAGGGCGTCGCGCAGCTTGTTTACGGCGATATTCACTCCGTGGTCGAAGTCAACGAACGTGTCGTTCGGCCACAGCTTCTTTTTTAGTTCTTCTCGGGTGACCAGCTCACCGGGATGCTCCACCAGCACCGCGAGCACTTGACACGGTTGCTCCTGCAGCTTGATCCGTCTGCCTTGTTTGTAAATTTCGGCAGTGCGCAGATCCAGTTCAAACTGATCAAAGCGCCGTAGGTGCGGCGAATCGGCAGGGCTGGCCATGGCGTCAAGCTTTGCGCGTGAGCATAGCACAGTCGAGCAGTCGAGATGGATGCCAAACAGGCGTGGGCCAACCCATTCAAACCGCAAGACTTGTTTGTAGACCCATAGTTGACCCAGCGTAGATCGGCAGTGAATTGAAATATCTGGGCAGCTAACCAAAACTCGGCGCGACAAAGGACGTTCTGAGGGGCCGACACTGACTTTTGAACAACCGCACCGACTAGTAGAGGCGACGATGAAAACGAAGACCGGTTTCTTTTGGTTAGCCCTCAGTGTAACGTTCATGATCGCGCTCCCTCTAACTAGTGGTTGCGGCGGCGGAAACGGCCCCACCACTACCCCTCCGCCTCCGAGTCTGTCGATAGCCACCGCTTCTTTGTCGGACGGCACCATCGGCGCTTCTTACTCCCAGACCATCCAAGCCAGCGGTGGGGTCGCTCCCTTCATCTGGAGCGTATCGACCGGCGCTCTACCGCACAACGTGGCTCTCGGAAACAGCTCGAGCAACGTAGAGACGATCTCGGGAATCCCCGATCAGGTGCAAGCCAGCGTTGCCTTCACGATTGAAGTCAAAGACGCGAAAGGTCAGTCCGCGAAGCAGTCTTACACCGTGAATATCAAGAGTTCCCCCACCGTCGCCCAAACGCAGTCCGGTGCGGTGCAAGGCGTCGTCGAAGGCGACCTGCTCGTTTTCCGTGGAATTCCCTTTGCCGCGCCGCCCGTTGGCGATCTGCGATGGCGGCCACCCGCGCCGCCCTTGAAGTGGCAGGGAGTTCGCGACGCGTCCACGTTCGGCAACGTATGCCCGCAGGTCAATTTCAACGGCCAGCAGGTCGGCAACGAGGATTGTCTCACGCTGAATATTTTTGTTGCGGCGACACCACCGAGCTCGGCTCAGCCAGTGATGGTATTCATTCATGGAGGCGGCAACTTTCGCGGCGACGCGCAATCACCACCTTTCGATGTGCCGCCTCTCGCAGCGCACGGCGCCATCGTCGTGACGGCTGAATACAGGGTAGGAATCCTGGGCTTCCTGCCTATTCCGTTGCTCACCGCAGAAGCCAGCGGTTCTTCCGGCAACTATGGCTTGCTCGACATGATCGCAGTGCTGGCCTGGGTGCAACAAAACATCGCGGCCTTCGGCGGCGACCCCAAACGTGTGATGCTATTCGGGCAATCTGCCGGCTCCTGGGATATCCAGATACTCCTGGCGGCTCCAGCCGCTCAAGGGCTCTTCTCGGTCGCCGGGATGGAGAGCAACGTCGTACCCAAGGGGCAATTGCTCCCATTAGCCACCGCCGAAATGCGTGGTGAGCCATTCGTTACAGCGGTCGGATGCGACACTGCGGCGGACATCCTCGCCTGTCTTCGCGCAGTCCCTGTGACGACAATCCTGAATCTCGGACGCCAATTCGCCTGGGGTCCAGGTGTCGGCTCTCCCTTCCTGCCTGTGGACCCCTTCATTGTTCTTGAAGAAAACGGCTCGCCGGTACCGCTGCTCATAGGATCGACGCGCGAGGAGTCGACCAACTTCGGCGACAACCCAAACGCGCCGCTGGATGCAACCGGTTACGCCACCGCGATCCACAACAGCTTCGATCCCTTTGGAGCTGGAGTCGCCAACCAAGTGTTGACTCTTTATCCGGCGGCGGCCTACGACACGCCAGAGTATGCGCTTATCGCAGTGGACAGCGATTTTCAGATGACCTGTGAAGTGCGCAATGTCGCGCGGGCTGCCGCCGGCGCGAACCGCAAAGCAGTGTGGCGCTACTTTTACACGCACCGATTTGAGAACAACGCCGGGCTGAACGCCATGCGCGCGTTCCACACGGCGGAGCTGTACTTTGTCTTTGGCAATTTCTCGCTGATCAGCTCTGCCTTTGCTAACGCGGTCAATTACATACCCACGGCCGCAGAGGTCACTTTTATCGGAGACATGATGGGCTATTGGACGCGCTTCGCCGCGACCGGTGACCCAAACGGGGCGGGGGCTACGGCGTGGCCTGCCTATGACCCGAGCACCGACAGGATGCTGGAACTCGACGACACGCCGGTCGAGATCAATGGGTATCACAATCCGCAGTGCGATTTCCTCTCGACACTCCCGCAACCTTGAGCGCTACGGAAGCGGCACCCAGGACGTCCCAAGAAGGCCTGATTGGCCGAGGAGGTCCCATGAACCGCATCAGAATAAGTCGCGCACTTCCCGCTCCCACTCTGCTTGTGTCTCTCTTGCTCTCGTTCTTTTGTGGCTTGGCCGCAGCACAGGAAAGTCCAAAGGAAAATCTCCTAGCCCAACTACCTGCAAGCGGAGGCGACGCTTCGCTCAAAATATGTCTGCGACTTCAGGACGATGCCCCCTTCATCGGTTCGGCAACCATCCATGTCATGCCCAGCCAAGGCTACGAGGTGAGCGGCGCACCCACAGAATCTGAAGGCGATATGCTTTTCACGAATCTGGGGCCTGGAACGTACATGGTGGAGGCCAGCGCGCCGGGCTTTCTGACCGTGCAGCAACATGTTCGCGTCGAATCGGGCCATCATCAGCAAACTCTCTTCATCATCATGAAGGTGAAACCGCTTCCCCCGCGCTCTGCGGACGCAACTCCCGCAATGCCTCCAGGCGCAGGCCGGGAAGCGGGCGCGGAACATACCTCTTGGATTCCGCCTGACCTCGACGATTCCGTCCCGGATGTGGATCGTAGCGTCGAGTGTCCTCTGCCCGCAGTTCTCCGCGGGGTGGGCGTGCGGATGGAGCAGTTTGTTGCAAACCTTGAGAAATTCAGCGCCACCGAGCAGGTCGAGCACTTCAGAGTTGACGCAGGTGGCTCGCGTAGCGCGCCTGAGGCCCGCTCGTTCGAATATGTCGTCACCGTTTCACACAATTCCACAGGTCTTTTTATATTGGACGAATACCGGAACGGAAGCGTTAACCAGGAGCAATTCCCCGCAAAGATAGCGACTCTCGGGCTACCCGCGATAGCGATGATCTTTCATCCCATGCTCGTGCCCGACTTCACTTTCAAGTGCGAGGGTCTGGGATCCTGGGCAGGACGTCCCGCCTGGCAAGTTCACTTCGAACAGCGCCCGGACCGTCCCAGTCGAATTCGAGGCTACGTGATTCACGGAAGGCACTACCCGGTGCCGCTCAAGGGCCGCGCCTGGATCGATCCAGGCACCCCTCAGGTCGTGAGGCTCGAATCGGAGCTGGTCAAAACGCTCAAAGAAATCGATCTGACACAGGAATATTTCTCGATTAGCTACGCATCGGTCCGGTTCCGCAGTAGCGCGCAACAACTTTGGCTTCCGCAGGTTGCGGACCTATATGTCGAAAGGCAAGGCCGCCGCTACTGCCGCCGCCACACGTTCAGCAACTTCAAGATCTTCACGGTTGAGACTGCTCAGATCATTCAAGTGCCGAAGGATTCATACAGTTTCACTAACACATCCGATCAAGCCATTGCCGGCAGTCTCACTGTCGCGCCGGCCTCCGGACTCACGCTTAATTCGATGTCAATCAGCTTCACGATTCCTGCCAATAGCACCATTTACAAAGTGGTTGGTCCCGGGAAGGACGTGGGTATGCCGGCAGATTCAGTGGGATCGGCCGCGTTTGCGTACGACGGCCCGGTGGGCTCCGTCAAGGTAGACGCTTACCTCGTCAAGGAGAGCACGCTCGATGTGATAGCCAACGGCCCTACTGCGGCCAAACATTAGTCGGTAGCCTCCAGCCAAACCAGTTATTCGGCGTCGCGTAGTTGCTGACAATCTCCACAGCGGCTGGCAAATCAAAAACGACCTCCGGAGGTGGAGAAACATTAGTTGGCGGGTGCTGCTATCTGAACATATACATAATTTCGAAGTGTCTCTCATCTCTGTCCTCAACTAGCCATCGCTTGATGTTCTGAGCAGCGGGCTTTGCAGATGGTGCCTGGTTAACGCGATTACCGGAGAAGTGGAGTCCTGGTACGGAAGATGTCCGGTTATCCGACTAATCGGGAGTTAGCACGCTAGCCCGCGCTGCTTCGCCAGTTACTACTGCAATTTCGCGTACTCCGCTTTGGCTTGCTTGAGGACGGGAATATCGGGGTCAGCGTCTTTCCACTGCGCGAGAAAATCCTGATACGCAGCGCGGGCTTTGGCGGTCTCACCTTGCATGGCGTAGGCGCGGGCGAGGCCGAGATGCGCGAGCGCGCCTGTCGCACAATTCCATAACAGCCCGCGATGGTCGAGGATTTTCTGGAATTCGGCGGCCGCGGCAGCGCCTTGTTGCGCGCTCAGGTAAGCCTCTGCGCGGACGTACACGGGATACAAACAGGAGTTGACACCGTTAGCAGTTAGCATGCCTAGCTCATAGGGTGCTGCCGCCTGAAGAAGCTCGATGCTCCGCGCGGGATTCTTGCGGCTCATCTCTATCTGCGCGCGAATCGTAGGCAGCCAGACCGACTGCACGACTGTGTCTTGGGGGAGGTGCTTGCCGTGGTCATCGGCAAGGGATTGGGCATGCACCGCATCGCCCGCCAATGCGTAGGCCAGCGCCACCTGCACGCCCGTATCGCGACTCCCTGGAGCGAGCGCTAGTGACGCGGCAGCATTCTGGCGGGCCGCATCTGTGTTGCCCAAGAGCGCCTCGCGAATCGCCGCGTTCGCTTGCCATAAGGCGGCGGGCTCTTTTTCATCGCTGCGCCGCGCGCTCTCGACAGCTTGCCGGGATAGCTCACGGGCTTTCCCGAGTCTCCCTGACAATGCTTCGGTGTCGGATTCGAGCGAAAGCATCTGGTCTTCCGCACCTGCTTTTCCAACAGCCCAATCCGCCTGCTGCTTCATGGCTGCCGCATTGCCCTGGAAGAAGCCCAGTGCGTACAGGTTCAAATGCAGATAAATACTCTCAAACTTTCGCCCGTGCGCCTCCTCAGATACGGCTCTTGCTTCATCGAAACGGTTTAGGGCCAGGTAGGTCTCGCCCAGATTCGCATATCCGACCATGTTATTCGGGTCCAGGCGAAGACCTTCACGGGTTTCGGTGGCGGCCTTCTCATATTGGCCCAGAATCATGTAGTTGCTGCCCAGGTCGGTATGGGGCAACGGGTCTCGCAGATAGACCCGGATATACAGTTCGTATGTCTGATTCGCCTTCTCCAGCTCGCCGGTGGCCAGTGAGTAGTAGGACCCGGTGACGTGGAACTTCTCGCGTTCGGTGATGCGATCAGACAAGTCGAAGGCTCTCTTCAGATATTCAGCACCCACGCTGTGCTGGTTCAGGTTGGAGTAATTCACTCCCAGAAGCTCGTAGGCCAATGCAAAGTTGGGGTCGAGTTCGACGGCGCGCCTGTCGAATGGAATGGCCTCGACGTCTCCCTTTTCTCTCTGGGTTCTTCGACCCAGGGTGTAGGCTTTGAGAGCTTCGAGCGAATTTGTGGTGGCCTCCTCAAGCGGCACATCGAACCTCTCCACCGAGCTGAGCGACTCCCCCACCTCGTTTCGAAGCTTCGCTGCGGCCTGGCCCAGCGCGGGGAGAACTTGCTCCTTTCCTGCAGCCGTCACCTGCTCGCGTGCCAGCACCTCCCCGGTCGCGCAGCTCAGGGCCTCCAGCCCAATCACATACTGCGACCCGAGCGTCGCAATCGAGCCTGCCAGGTACGCCTTGCTCCCCGCACGCTCGCACACTTCGCGCGCCACGTCTCGCGTCAATCTCTCCCCTGGAGAGTGCCTCATCTGCTGCAGCGTCTGGCGAACCTTCTCCTCCGAGAGGATGTTCAGGAAAGGCGACTGGCCCAGGTCCACAGCCAGGGCTTGCTTGAGCGTGTCGTCAAATACCGAGTCGCCCGTTGTGTTGGCGAAATCGGCGAGCACGATGGTGTCCTTCTCGGTCAACGGCATTGCTGGACGCAGTCGGAAATAGAGACCACCCGCGACCAAGGCGGCGACCACAACGACAGCAGCAGGAACCAGAACCTTCCAAAGTTTCCTGTCCGCTACAGGAACTTCGGCAACCTTCACACCACTCGATAATGAAGGTTCAGCAGGCGCAGAACGGGATGACGGCGATGGCAGTGCGGTGACTTGCGAACCGGAATCGTGCGCTACAGTCGCCGTCCCTGAACTCACGGACGCAGACCGCCCGGATTCTGTATCCCGCTTGAGTCGCATCAGCTCGGAACGCATTTCGGCCGCGCCCTGATAACGCAGATTGCGGTCTTTCTCCATCGCCCTGTAGATAACGCGCTCTAGCTCCGGCGGTACGTCGGGATTCAATCGCACTGGGGCTACAGGCGAACGGTGAAGGATAGCGTCGGTGATGAGAGCGGAACTGTCTCCACGAAAGGGCAATGTCCCTGTGGACATTTCGTACAAAACGATACCGAACGAAAATAAATCTGTACGTGCATCCAAATCTTTGGCACTCAACTGTTCGGGTGACATGTAGGCGACCGTCCCCACAGCCGTGCCTGGGCTCGTAAGGTGCTCTTCGCTCACCCCTGCCGTTGCATTCGTAGCGAGTGTGGCCCCCGAGGCCACAGCTTCCCGCTTCGGTGCCAGCTTGGCCAAACCGAAATCCAGTATTTTCGCGTGCCCTCGTTTTGTTATGAAGATGTTGGCTGGTTTGATGTCCCGGTGGACGATGCCTTCCCCATGGGCCGCATCGAGCCCGTCCGCAATCTGGATGGCCAAATCGAGAACGGCTTCAATTTCCATCGGTCGGCCAGCGATGCGGTGTTTTAACGTCAAACCGTCCAGGAACTCCATCACGATATACGCCTGACTGTTTTCCTCGCCGATGTCATGAATCGTGCAGATGTTTGGGTGGTTGAGCGCGGAAGCCGCTTCTGCTTCTCGGCGGAACCGTTCGAGTGCCTGATGGTCGCGGACTAATTCGTCGGGAAGAAACTTTAAGGCGACAAAACGATGGAGTCGGGTGTCCTCAGCCTTATACACCACACCCATCCCGCCGCCGCCAAGTTTCTCTAGGATGCGGTAGTGAGAAATCGTCAGGCCGATGAGCGACTGAGGCTCCACCATTTGGCGCACATCTTAGGTTGAGCCAGAAGGCAAGTCAACGAAGAGGGGCTGTTTGCGGGTCAAGTCCCGATAAACGCGGTTACCGGAAAAGTGGAGTGCTAGTACGTAAGATGTCCGGTAATTCGACTTACAGGGGACAAGTACGGATTGGTCCGAACGATGGTCTGTCAATCAAAGACCGGCCCCTACGATCACAGGTTATTGAAGCTTCGCGTACTCGGCTTTCGCGGCGATGAGGATGGGGATGTCGGGGTCGGCGTCTTTCCAGAGAGCGAAAAAATCCTGATAAGCCGAGCGAGCTTTTGGCGTGTCGCCCTGCAGGGTATAGGCGCGTCCCAGACCGAGGTGCGCGAGGGCGCCGAGCGGGCAGTTCTGCACAACGCTCCGATTGTCCAGGAATTTCTGGAATTCGTGCGTCGCCTCGCTGGCGCGGCCCATGGCGAGGTACGCCTCTCCTCGCACATATATCGGGTAGAGCAGTCCTCCGACTTCAACCTGAGGAAGAGCTTGTCCAAGCTGATACTTACTCGTCTCGCCGAGCAATCGGATTGCGTCGTTGGGGTTTTTTCGGGAGATCGCATTCGAAGCACGAATCGAGGGCAACCAGTAATGGTGTAGATAGGTATCGTCGGGGAAGCGCTTCGAGAGATCGGCGGCCAATGCTTCGGCGCGGGCCGCGTCGCCCGCTCTCGCTAAGGCCAGCGCCCCAATTATCTGCAAATCGTGTGTGGGGGCCAGGGCCATTGCACCGGTTGCACCCTCACGCGCTTGGCCGCGGTTTCCAAACTCAGCTTCCCGCAGGGCTCCATTTACTTGCCAAAATGCTGCGGCTTCCTTGCGATTGTCGCGTTCCGCCGCTGCAACCGCCTTCCGCGAAAGCTCCCGCGCTTTTGTGAGCCGGCCATAATACCCCTCCGTATCGGATGCTTCCGATAGGAGCACGTCTTCCATGTCGGGCTTGCCCACCATCAACGCCACTTGCCGCCCCATCTCAGCGGCGTCGCCTTCGAGAAAGGCAACTCCGTACCGTCCTCGGTGCATGTCTGCGTTTTCGATCTTTCGACTCATAGCTTCTTCATACGTAGACTTAGCTTCATCCAGCCGATTCACAAACGCGTAGTCATCCACCATGTTGCCAATTGCAATGGGACTGTCTGGGTTTAGTCGCTTGGCCTCCAGGGTCGCCGCAACAGCTTTATCCCACTGTGCGAGACCGCAGTAGATGATACCTAGATCGATGTGGGCTATAGAATCCCTCGGGTAAGCTTGCACCCACTGTTCGTAAGTCTGGTGGGCTTTTTCCGCATCTCCTGTCACGAAGAAATAGTAGTCCGCCTCGATGCGAAATCGCTCCCGGTCGCTCACTCGGTCTCGCAAACTATAGGCCTTCGCGAAGTACTCATTGGAATTGCCAGGTTCACCAAGATTGCCATACCCAAGTCCGAGACCAAGCCACGCCGTGGCAAAATTTGGATCCAGTTCAACGGCGCGCTTATAATAAGTAATCGCAGTGGCCAAATCCCTGGCCTTGAATCCTTGCGAATAAGATTTCAGGGCTTCAAGCGAAGAGGTCGTCACCTGTTCCAGAGGCTTGTCATATTTTTGGATGGTGGTGAGCGATTCGCCTAACTTCTCGCGCATCTGCGTCGCGAGCTGCCCGAGTCCGCCCAGCACGTGGTTCTTGTCGTCGATCTCTGTCTGCACACTCGCGATCAAATCACCAGTCGCGCAATTCACCGCGTTCAGCACCAGGTTGTAGTGGCTTCCGATCTGTCCAATCGAGCCGGTCAGCATCGCCGCGCTGGCTGTGCGCAGGCAAATCTCGCGCGTCACTTCCTTTGTGAGCCTTTCGTTCGGCTGGCGGCCCATCATTCGAAGCGTGTCGGTGAGCTTCTGATCCGAAAGTATGTTTAGAAATGGAGATTGGCCCAATTCCGTCGTCAGCGCTTGCTTGAGGGTGTCATCGAACGCGCCATCGCCCGTGCTGTTGGCGAAATCGGAGATTACGAGCGTGTCTTTCTCAGTGAGCTTGGGCGCGCGATGGAAGAAGAAGTAGCCGCCGACAGCAAGAACGATCAGTGCAAGGGCGGCAACTGCGACTGTTGCCAGGCGTTTCCATACCGGAGTTTGTAAGCGCGTTCCCGATTCGGCAGTGGGCACGGCCCCCGAGTGTCTTCCGGCGACTTCGACATGGGGTGCCCCTGCCGTGGCTGGCACGGATGGCGAGCTGGCCGGCAGGGAGGTCTGTTGCGCGTTCAATGCGGATGATTTTGGGGCTGATAGGGCGAAGCTGTCCGCTGGCGCCGCAGTGCGGCCCGTATCAGTGTCGCGCTTCAGGCGTTTCAAATCGCTGCGCAATTCCGAAGCATGCTGATAGCGGAGGTCGCGGTCCTTCTCCAGGGCCTTGCTGATTATCTCTTCGAGCTTGGCTGGCAGGTCGGGATTCAGCCGAACAGGCGCCACAGGAGCGCGATTCAGAATCGCTTCGGTAACGACGCCCGAGCTTTCGCCCCGGAATGGCAGTGAACCCGTGGCCATTTCGTAGAGCACGACGCCGAAGGAAAAGATGTCCGTGCGCGCATCGAGTTCCTTGGCGCGCACTTGCTCCGGCGACATGTACGCAACGGTGCCGAGAGCGGTGCCGGGGCTGGTGAGATCGGCGTCTGTGACTCCCTGAGTGGTCGAGCCCTCGGAAGCCACGCCGACTTTGCTGGAGCTAGCAACCTTCGCCAAACCGAAATCGAGAATTTTTGCGTGGCCGCGCTTGGTGACAAAAATGTTGGCTGGCTTGATATCGCGGTGGACGATCCGTTCCGCGTGAGCCGCGTCAAGGGCATCCGCCACTTCGATCGCGATCTCAAGCAAGCGATCCATTTCCATCGGCTTGCCGGTGATGATGTGCTTGAGAGTGGCGCCATCGAGATACTCCATCACGATGAAAGGGTGCCCATCCTGCTGGCCGATCTCGTGAATGGTGCAGATGTTTGGGTGATTCAGCGCCGAAGCGGCGCGTGCCTCGCGGCGGAATCGTTCGAGGGATTGCGCGTCGCGCGCCACGTCATCGGGGAGAAATTTTAGAGCAACGAAACGGCCAAGCTCTGTGTCTTCGGCTTTATAGACAACGCCCATACCACCGCCACCGAGTTTTTCTACGATGCGGTAGTGCGAGACTGTGCGGCCGATTAGAGGCTGGGAATCCTGCATGCGCGCCGTTATCTTAGGCTGCGCGGCGAGGCAAGTCAACGAACGGAACTCGGGTAGATAGCTGCTAGGAACAGGGTCTGCCAGCAGCCAATCG
>Ga0307473_10000261_pt1 | contig 11111 bp, 13 predicted proteins | sample atmos_gasesAM5C__FD_203744 | JGI IMG/M metagenome (GOLD analysis project Ga0307473, IMG submission 203744) | Hardwood forest soil microbial communities from Morgan-Monroe State Forest, Indiana, United States - atmos_gasesAM5C_515 | ecosystem: Environmental > Terrestrial > Soil > Temperate...
TCCCCGTGGCCTGGAGAGGGTGCGATTCCCGGCCCCCGGGGATGCTAGTCGAGTGTGAGGAGCCTATAGAGGCGGGACCTCTGCCTGTCAACCCTCGACCGGGGCTGGCGCGTCGACCCTCCCCGCATCCAGCGCGTGAAAGAGGCTCGACTCGCGCTGATAGAACCCCTGCGTGTGCAACGAGTCACGCAGGCGGAGCAGATCGTAGTCGAGATGGTGGCAGAGCTCGTGGAGGAGCGTGCGGAGAAAGGTCCGGTAGGCGACCACCTGGCCGCGCTTGGCCGTCAGCATCCAGACCGTGACGCGTGGACGGATGCGGCCGCTCGCCGACTCGTAAAGTCCCTGGAGCTCGCCGCCGCGGAGCGGCGGGCGACGCCGCTCGACGCGAACCGCGACCGGCGGAACACCGAGCGCGCGACAGATGCCGTCCGCGATCTCCTGGGCGACCGTCTGGACGGGGCCGGGACGTCCGGTAGCGAGCGCCGGCGGCAGACCGGCGACCAGCGCGCGCAGGCTCGGCCCGGCGCGCAGCGGAAGGCTCGGCACCCGGTCGCTCGCCGCGGCGATGCGCCGGAGGGCTGGCGGCAGGCGACGATACCAGGCCGGCGGTGGGACGGACGACCCGGGGACGGTCGGCATGGCGGGTGACGGAGCTTACTCCGGACGCGCCTCCCATCCAAATCTGTGCTAGGCGGCGAGGACTCCATGGCTGACGCGGTCGTCCAGCTGGCGAGCACGATCCACGAGCTCGTGCGGACTCACGCGGCCGCCTCGCCACCGCCGCGCGGCCTCTCGTATCTCGCCCTCGAGCACGCGAGCGGCACGGGATTCCACCTCCTCGACCGGCTGAGCGCGCGAGGCATCTTCCGGAAGTACGAGTTCGTGCTGGAGCTCGGCACAGAGCTCGGAGCCCGATCGCGCTGGCTGGCCGCACGGCTCGGATGCGACGTGGTCGCCACCACGCCGTCGCAGGACGAGGCCGTGGCCGCCGCGGAGCTCACCCGTCGCGCCGGCCTCTCGGCGCAGGTCCGTCTGACGGTCGCGCGCGCGAGCGCCCTCCCCTTCCGGGCGGCGCGCTTCACACACGTCTGGATCGTCGAGGCCCTCGCCCGCGTCCCCGAGCCCACGGCAGCCCTGGCGGAGGCCTACCGCGTGCTCCGCCCCGGCGGTCACCTCGCGATGCAGGAGATCGTGGTCGGGACGAGCGCCCACGTCGCCGTGCCGGGCTGGCGACTTGCCGACGAGACGAGCCATGCCGCGGCACTCGAGCATGCGGGGTTCGTCGAGCTCGAGGTGCGTGACGTGAGCGGGGAGGCGGTCGAGCGCTCTGCGCGGGTCCAGGCCGCGCGTGCTCAGCTCCTCCGCCGGCTGCAGCAAGACGCCGCGCAGCAGCCGGCCCTTGCGGCGCTGGTCGGGCAGCGCGAGGTGCTGGCGCGCGCGCTCACGAGCGGGATGGCCCGCGTCGTCCAGTTCACGGCCCGGCGGCGGGCGTGAGCCGTCAGTCGCGCTCGACGGGGTATCCGAGCTCGGTCCAGCGACGCCACCCGCCGTCCATCGAGCGCACGTTCCGGTACCCCATCTGCTGGAGCGCATCGGCCGCCAGGGCCGAACGAAAGCCACCCCCGCAGTAGAGGACGATGTCCGCGTCGTGGTCGGGAAGCGTCTTCTCGATGTCGCGCTCGATGATGCCCTTGCCGAGGTGCGTCGCCCCTCGAGCATGTCCGCGCTGCCACTCGCCGTCCTCGCGTACGTCGATCAGGTGAAACCGCTCGCCCACTTCCTGCCGACGTCGGACCTCCTCCGGCGTGGTCTCCCGGATGCGCTGCTTGCTCTGCGCGACCAGCCGGAGAAATCCGGGCGAGTGCTCCATCCGTCGACGCCCTCTAGCCCGGGGGCACGCGCCGGTGCCAGTCCGTGGACCGCTGGTAGGCGTGCCCCACGGCGAGAACGTCGGCCTCGGCGAACGGCCGCCCCACGAGCTGGAGGCCGATCGGCAACCCCCCGCCGGTGAAGCCGCAGGGGATCACCAGCGCCGGGAGACCGGTCAGATTGAACGGACCCGTGAGGCGAGTGATCGCGTCGGTCGTGCCGACCTCCACGCCGTCGAGACGGACCTGCAGCTCCCCGATGCGCGGCGCCGGTAGCACGGTTCCGGGCGTGGCGAGCAGATCGACGCGCTCCAGCACCCCCAGCATCTCGGTGTAGAGACGGGTCCGCAGTCGCTGCGCCGCGACGTAGTGGCCGCCGGTCACCACCTTGGCGAATTCGAAGTAGACACGGGCCTCGAGACCCAGCCGATCGCGCCGCGTACCGATGAGCGGCTCGAGCGCTGCGTTCGCCTCGGTCAGGATGATCGCACCCAGCGCCGCGGCGGCGAGCGGTGTGAGCGTCGGCAGCGAGACGTCGGTCACGGCGACGCCCGCGCTGCGGAGCTCCGCGAGCGCACGATCGAAGCCCGCAGCGACCTCGGGATCCGCCACCTTCAGGCTGTAGTCGCGCGGGACCCCGATCCGTACGCCCCGGAGCCCCCGGTCGAGCAGAGCGCCGTAATCCGGAACGGGCAGCCGCGCGCTCGTCGCATCCGCCGGGTCGTGGCCGGCGAGCACGCCGAGGAGCAGCCCCAGGTCCTCCACGGAGCGCGCCATGGGGCCGACGTGGTCGAGCGTCCAGGAGAGCGGCGTGACGCCGGCCCGGCTCACGCGCCCGTAGGTCGGCTTCAGCCCGGAGATGCCGCAGAAGCTCGCCGGGATGCGGATCGAGCCACCCGTGTCGGTGCCGAGCGCTCCCGGGACGAGGCGCGCGGCCACCGCCGCCCCCGAGCCGCTGCTCGACCCGCCCGGGACACGGTCGGCGCCCCACGCGTTCCTGGGGGTACCGAGCTCGGGGTTGACCCCGGTCGGCCCGAACGCGAGCTCGTGAAGATGAGTCGTCCCGACGATGACCGCACCCGCGGCGCGGAGGCGAGCCACGACCGTGGCCTCGCTGGTCGCTGGCGCCTCGCCCTGGAACACCCGGCTACCGTTGGTACGGGCGACGCCCCTGACCGCCATCAGATCCTTGACGGCGACCGGCAGTCCCGCGAGCGGCCCACCGCTTCCGCGAGCGAGTGCTTCGTCCGCGTCCCGCGCCGCCCCGAGCGCGGCGTCGGCCGTGACGCTGGCGAAGGCATGCACGTGTCCGTCGCGCTCCTGTACTCGCGCGAGCACGGCTTCCGTGACGGCGCGTGCCGTCGTCTCCCGGGCGCGCAGTGCGCGCCGGAGCTCGGCGAGGGAAAGATCGGCGAGCGCGGCGCTCATCGTGCCGCGTCGGCCGGAAGACGCGTCGTGGGAGAGAACGGCTCGGCGTCCCCCAGATCGAGCGCGGCGAGCTCGTCGAGCGCCCCGATCAGGGGACCCGCGGCGAGGAGGACCATCTCGGCGAGCGTATCGGGAACGCTCACCCCCGCCGCCCGGAGGCGGCCCTTGAGGATCTCCGGATCACCCATCGCCTGCCTATAAATGGCACGCGGAGGCGCCGTGCAAGCGGCTCAGTGAATTCCGACTTGCGCCCTCGCACCCCGGGGAGGGTGGTCGGGGCGCCCGCCCTCGGGATGGCGCACGCCAGACCGGGGAGCACGCATCGGAAGGGGCGCGGAACGGACGCCGCGCGGCACGACCGCAGGTGCCCGCACCGTCTCGAGGCCGGGTCGGAGGATCGGCCGGGCGGGCTCCACCTGAACCGGCGGCGGCACGAAAGGAGGCTCCAGGCGGCTGGTCACCGCCGGCGGTGCCGCGCCCAGCGCCTCGGAGGCATGCGGATGCAGTGTGGGACGAGCGAGGCGAGTGCCCACGGAGAGGAAGCTGTTCGGCGGCCTCCGCTCGAAGCGGACGATCTGACCATGCGTCGCCCCCTCGATCTCGCGGCGCGGCGGAGGATGGAAGTCGTGGCGCATCCAGTCGTGAATCACCGGATCCGGGACCAGACGATGATCGACGACGACCGTCGCGAGATGCGGATGACAGAAGTCGGCTGCGTGCACGAAGACGAATTGATCGATCACCACCAGGGCTCCGAACGGCGGCAGCGGTGCCCATCCGACGAACCCGTCGCCCCAGAACCAGTCGACCCAGGCGGGTCCCCAGACCGAGCCGGGCACCCATACCCAGCCGAGTGCGGGTACGAAGCCCCACCGTCCGTAGTGGAGCGTCCACGCCCAGGGCTCCGAGGAGACCCACGTCCAGCCATAGGGCGTCCACGCCCAGTACCCATCGACGTACGGCCGCCAGCCATAGGCGACCTCGGGACGCCACACCTGTCCGTAGGTCGGGTCATCCGCCCACTGACCGTAGGGAGCGAGGGCGTTCTCGTAGTCGGCAGGAGTGATCGGGGGTGCCGCGTCCGCGTCGTCGGTCGCTTGCCAGGCATCGACCGGCGGGTCGTCGGGGAGATACTCCTGCGCGACCGTCGGCGTCGTGGCTCCCAGGAGGAGGATGGTGGCGAGCACGCCGCGCGCGAGGACGGCCATGGAGATGGCAACACGCGGGCGGCGTGCGGGTTGCGCTACGGGAACGCACCCTCGTCGACCACCTGCAACCCGGCGAGGAGACCGTGCGGAAGGCCCTCGACGAAGCGCGAGGGCTTTCCCAGCACCATGCCCGTCGCGCGGTCGTAGATGTCGATGGGGTAGCTCAGATAGAGGTGCTCCTTGGCGCGGGTGACCGCGACGTAGAGGAGCCGCCGCTCCTCCTCGACTTCCTCGGTGTCGTGGATGTTGTGGTACGACGGGAAGCGTCCATCCACCATCCAGATGACGAACACCGTGTGCCACTCGAGGCCCTTGGCCGAGTGGATGGTGGAGAGGGTCAAGAGGCCCTCGTCGACGTCGGCGGCGAGCACGTCGCCCACGCTGTCCTGCGGCGGCTCGAGCGCCATGTCGGAGAGGAGCGAGGCGAGGCTCCGGTAGCGGCCGGCGATGGTGACGAAGTGCTCGAGGTCCTTCTCCCGCTTGGGGAAGTCCTCACGGTGGATGTGGCGGAGCATGGGGGCGTAGAAGGCGACGACCTGTGCCACCTTCTCGCCCGGCGATACCGTGTCGGGGGCGATCATGCGCAGCATGGCCGCGAGATGGCCGAGCTCCTTGGTGTAGGCTCCGCGGCGCGGATACGTCAGCAGGCGCTCCGCGGCCTCCTCCACCGTGGCCGGCGCCGCCAGATGGCCCACCAGATCCTCCGCCGTCCGCGGCCCGAGCCCCTCGAGCAGCAGGATCACGCGGTGCCACGAGACCGCGTCGCGCGGGTTCGCCACGATGCGCAGGTGCGCCAGGACGTCCTTCACGTGGGCCGTCTCGAGGAACTTGAAGCCGCCGCGCTTGACGAAGGGGATGTCGGCGCGCTGGAGCTCGAGCTCGAGGTCGAAGGAGTGAAAGCTCGAGCGGAAGAGGACCGCCATCTCCTGGAGCGGCACCCCTTCCTCGCGCAGCTCGAGAATCCGCTGCACGACGAAGCGAGACTGCACCGTCTCCTCGGCGCACTGGACGAGCAGCGGCACCTGCCCCTCGGGGGTCCGTCCGCGCAGCACCTTGGTGTGCTTCTCGGCGGCGCGGTCGATGATGGCGTTGGCGAGGTCGAGGATCGGCTGCGTCGAGCGGTAGTTCTCCTCGAGCTTGACCAGGCGAGCGTCGGGGAAGAGCGTCGGGAAGTCCATGATGTTCCGGAAGTTCGCTCCCCGGAAGGAATAGATGCTCTGGCTGTCGTCGCCCACGGCCATGACGTTCTGATGGGCGACGGCGAGTCCCCGCACGATCTCGGCCTGGAGCTTGTTCGTGTCCTGGTACTCGTCGACCATCACGTAGCGGTAGGTGCGCGAGAGCTGGTTGGCGATCTCGGGCTCGTCGTGGAGGAGGTTGCGGAGGAGGACGAGGAGGTCGTCGTAGTCGACCACGTTCTTCTCCCGCTTGTAGCGCACGTACTGCTCCCCCAGGCGCACGAGGTCGTCGAGGTGATCGTAGAGATGTGGGAAGCTCGTCGTGAGGACGTCGGCGACCGTCATGCTCCGGTTCACGGCCATGCTCAGGATCTCGCCGATCGCGTTCTTGCGCGGGAAGCGACGCTCCTTGCGGTCGAGGCCCGCCCGCGCGCGCAGGAGGTTGATCGCGTCCTCGCTGTCGCCACGGTCGAGGATGGTGAAGTTGGGCTCGAAGCCGATCCGCCGCGCGGTCCGGCGGAGGACGGTGTTGGCGAAGGAGTGGAAGGTGCCGCCCGCGACCCGCTCACAGCTCGCCCCGACCAGCGTCGCCGCTCGGCGCAGCATCTCCTCGGCCGCCTTGCGGGTGAAGGTGAGAAGGAGGATCTGTCCCGGGTTCACGCCCGACTCGACCAGACGCGCGACGCGATAGACGAGCGTCCGGGTCTTGCCGCTTCCCGCACCCGCGATGACGAGGACCGGCCCCTCGAGGGTGGTGGCCGCCTCGTACTGGGCCGGGTTCAGCTCTCCCGCGTAGTCGATGCGATAGCGATCGGACGGCACCGAGGCCGCCCGCGGGCGCAACCGGTAGGTCTCCATCTCCAGCACGGCGAATGTATCGTGGGGGCCGGAGGCCGGCAAGAAACATCCGCTCTCAATGTTCGCTCGCCTGCGCGGGGTCGTGCTTGCGGTGCGCCATGGCGCGAAAGTACGCGACCAGCGCGTCGAGATCCGTCGGGGTGAGATCGGGATGCGCCGGCATGTTGCCGTAGCGGAACGTCTTCGGATCGTGGATGTAGGCCTTGATCTGCTCCGGCGGCCGATACTCGACGATGCTCTGCGGCACGTTGAGGTCGGGACCCGTGGTGCCGCCCTCGCGATTGATCGCATGGCAGGCGATGCACTCGCCGCGGAAGACCTCGAAGCCCTGCCACGCCGGCGAGTCGCGTGGCTCACCCGTCGGGGCAACGTGGGGATACTTCTTGCGGAACTCGACCACCTCGAACTCGGCGACCTGCCACACCCACGGATACGCCGCCTGATCACGCTGCGCCGGCTTGGACCAGACGAGATAGGCGGGTGCGGGGTCGATGGCCTTCGGTCCGATGGGATCCCAGCGCAGCTCGCTACCCGTCGACCGATCCGCGTCGGCGAAGGCGAGCCAGGCGCCGTCCTCCGCGAGACGCTCGGCCTCGACGGGCCGGTCGTACCCGTCCCAGGCGCGGATGAACACGTCCGCGCTGCCGAGCGCACGCGGTGACGCACCGAAGCCGAAGGCGAAGACGTCGGCGAGCCGACACGCACGATACCGCTTGTGCGCACCGTAGTTCGGATCGTCGACCTCGATAGTGGTGACGGTGCACTTTCCGACGAGGCTCGGCACGTCGACGTTCTTCACCTCGGCTCCCTCGCGGAGGAAGCGGATCTCCGCGGCGTGAACACCGGACGCGAGCACCAGGACGAGGAGAACGAAGCACGCAGCGCGCATCGCGGCGAAGGTAGCGGTTCTCCCGGGACGGGCCAAGCGCCGGCCGGCGCGGCTCCGCGCCGGATCAGGTAGCGAGCGTGGGAACGAAGCGCGCGACACGCGCCATGTAGTCGCGATACGCCTGTCCGAACTTCGCTGCCAGCAACTCCTCCTCGGCCGACGCCTCTGCGGAGAGACCGGCGAGGTAGAGCGGCCAGAGGACGAGGAGCAGCACGTTCAGCGTGCCGAGCGTGGCGCCGAGCCAGAGGGCCAGGTCGCCCGAGTACACCGGGTGTCGCACGAGGCGAAACGGCCCCCGCACGACCAGCGTGTGGTCCGGGAAGACGACGGCGCGCGGCACGAGGAAGCGGCCGAGGGTCGCGGCCGCCCAGGGGAGAATGACCGCGGCGTAGAGTCCGAGGACGAGACCCAGCAGGCGAACGGGGTTCCAGCTCGCTGCGAGCTCACCCACGCGGAGGAGCACTACGCCTGGCGGGACGAGAAATCCGAAGGGAAGGAGCAGCGCCGGCAGGTATCGCCGTGCACCGGTCGCGCTCCGCTCCGCCGACCCGAGACGGCCGAGCGTCGGCAGCACGCGGACCAGTGTCACGATTATGACGATGAGGTAGAAGCCGAGGAAGAAAGTGCGGAGCGCGTCGCCCATCCCTCCTCTCGACTCTAGCGCGGCGGCCTCGGGTCGGGAAGGTTGCGGTATCGAGCGTGGATTCTGCCGAGGGCGCGGCTCTTCCGCTTGGAAGAGGAGCCTGGCATAGTCGATCGAGGAGGTACGTCATGCGCGAAGTCGTGGTCGTCGACGCGGTCCGCACCCCGGTGGGGAAGGGTCATCCGGAGAAGGGCATCTTCAAGGACGTTAGGGCCGACGATCTGGGCGTCGTCTGCGTGCGCGCGCTGCTCGCGCGCCGCCGCTTCGATCCCGCGACGATCGAGGACGTCATCTTCGGCTGCGCCAACCAGCAGGGCGAGCAGGGCTTCAACATCGCGCGCATGATCGGCCTCCTCGCCGGGCTGCCGATCGAGGTCGCGGGAACGACCGTCGACCGGCAGTGCGGGTCGAGCCTCCAGGCGGTCAACTTCGGCGCCTACTCGATCGCGACCGGCAACGCCGACGTCGTGATCGCGGGTGGCGTCGAGCACATGGGCCACATCCCCATGGGGAAGGGCGCCGACCCGAACCGGAAGCTCTTCGATCGCTTCCCCCCCGCAATGATGTTCATGGGACAGACGGCCGAGATCCTCGCCGAGCGGAAGAGCATCAGCCGCGAGGACTCGGACCGCTTCGCACTCCGCTCGAACCAGCGTGCGGTTGCGGCCCACGAGGAGGGGCGGTTCAAGGACGAGATGGTGCCCGTCGCCCTCCCCGGCGGCGCCACCGCCGACCGCGATCAGGGACCCCGCGCCGATACGACGTTCGAGAAGCTCGCGGGACTCGCCCCGTCGTTCAAGGAGGGTGGGCAGGTGACGGCGGGCAACTCTTCGCAGATCAGCGACGGCGCCGCGGCGGTGCTCCTCATGACGCGCGAGCGGGCGAAGGAGAGCGGCCTTCCCGTGCTCGCAACGATCCGTGCCACGGCCGTGGCTGGCGTCGACCCCGAGATCATGGGCTGGGGCCCGGTGCCGGCCAGCCAGAAGGCGCTCAAGCGTGCGGGGCTGCGCATCGATCAGATGGACCTGGTCGAGATCAACGAGGCGTTCGCGTGCCAGGTCCTCGCCTGCGCCCGCGAGCTCAAGATCCCGGAGGAGAGGCTGAACGTGAACGGCGGCGCGGTGGCGCTCGGGCACCCGCTCGGCTGTAGCGGCGCGCGCCTGACGGCGACACTCCTCCACGAGCTCCGGCGCCGCCAGGGCCGCTTCGGCCTCGCCACCATGTGCATCGGCTTCGGGCAGGGCATCGCAACCGTCTTCGAGCGAGAGTGATCCGGCGCGACGTACTGCGCAACTAGGCATTGCGTCGCTCCCGGGCGTGGCGTAGCGCGGGAGGGCGATGCCAGTGGACCGGAAGCTGCTCGAGAAGGCGCGTCGGAGCCCTCATACGCTCCGCTTCGAAGAGGCGGTCCAGCTCGGGCGGGACCTCGGCTTCCAGAAGGTCCGCCAGGTGCGCGGCCATCGCATATTCCGCCATGCCACCCTGAGCGCCTTCAGCCTCCAGGAAGGTGCGAACGGACGCGCCAAGGCGTACCAGGTGCGGCGCATGCTCGAGGCGACGAAGGGTCGTCCCCATGGCTGATCTCCCCGCCTACGCCTACCGGACGTCGTGGTCCGACCGAGACGGTGAGTGCGTCGCCACCTGCGACGAGATTCCAGGCCTCTCCGGTCTCGCGCCCACACCGGGACGTGCCATCGAGCAACTCGAGATCACGATCCGCGCCTGGCTCGACTACCTCGCCACCCAGGGTCTTCCCGTCCCTCCACCGTCGGCCGTCCCCTTCCGCCGCCATGAGCGCTGAAGCGACCCGCCCCCTCCTCGACCTCCGCGGCATCAAATGTCCGCTCAGCTGGGCGAGGGCGAAGCTGGCCCTCGAGACCCTCTCGCGCGGCCAGGAGGTCGACCTCCTCCTCGACGACGCCCAGGGCGCACGCGACGTCCCCCGCGCCGCCGAGGCGGAGGGACATCACGTCGCGCGCGTGATCGCCGAGCCCGGCCTCTGGCGCATCACGATCGAGGTCTAGTCAGCCGGCCGGATCAGTCGCGCTCCGCCTGCGCCGCCGGCTCGCGCCGTACATCCCTCGCCCGCTTGTCGTCCCGCAGCCCGAGGAACACCGGATGGCGGACGGCGCCGTCGCCCGTCCATTCCGTGAAGCGCACCTCGCAGACGAGCTCGGGGCGTACCCAGTGGTGCTCGCGTCCCCGCGGCAGCTCCCCGCGCGTGAACGGGCACGCGTCGATGTCGAGCGCGTGGAGTCGCCGGTGGAGGTCGCGGAGGTCGGCGGCGTCGAGGCCCGAGCCGACGCGACCGACGTAGACGAGCGCGTCCCCGTCGTACACCCCGAGGTGAACGGCGCCCAGGTGCGCACGCGTGCCCTTTGGATCGGTATACCCGCCAATCACGAACTCCTGCCGCCGCTGGCACTTGATCTTGCGCCAGTCGGGACGTCGGCCGCCACGGTACGGACAGTCGGCGCGCTTCGCGATCACTCCCTCGAGTCCGGCCTCGCAGGCCGCACGAAAGAAGCGCTCGCCGTCTCCGGTGAAGTCGTCGGTGTAGCGGAGCGGATCGACCGCCGGGACGAGCTCGCGGAGGAGCGCCTTCCGATCGCGGAGCGGGAGCCCGCGCAGGTCGCGTCCCCACAGGGCGAGGCAATCATAGAAATAGGCGATGATCGGGACTCGACCCGCGTGGCGGCTGGTGTGCATCCGGCGCTGGAGGAGCTGGAAGCGCGGCCGTCCCTGCTCGTCGAGCGCCACGATCTCTCCGTCGAGCGCGAGATCGCCACCCGCCAGACGATCGATCGCGGCGGCCACCTCGGGATAACGGTCCGTAGCCTCGAGGCCATTCCGCGACCAGAGGCGAGTGCGATCGCGCGCGCGCAACGCGAGCACACGGACACCGTCGAGCTTCGGCTCGAACACCCAGTCCGGACCCGCGGGGACCTCGTCCACCAGCACGGGCAGCATGAGGGGAAGCGTGGCGAAGCTCAGCTGGGCGCGCGGCAGGCCGAGCTCGTCCATCCGCGTGGCGCCGGT
>Ga0307473_10000262_pt1 | contig 11107 bp, 7 predicted proteins | sample atmos_gasesAM5C__FD_203744 | JGI IMG/M metagenome (GOLD analysis project Ga0307473, IMG submission 203744) | Hardwood forest soil microbial communities from Morgan-Monroe State Forest, Indiana, United States - atmos_gasesAM5C_515 | ecosystem: Environmental > Terrestrial > Soil > Temperate forest...
TCCATTCGGTATCTCACTGAGTGCTCTCAGGGGATGTCGTAAGCCGTCATATTCGCTAATCTTGCCTGCACGGAAACGGGTGTTAGCTAGTAAATGCTCGTAGGCGAGTAGGTCGGCGGCCTGGAAAGCAACGCTCTGATTCTTCGTTAGAAACACGGGGGCTCTCTTGCGATCGCGCTTCATTCGTCGCATCAGGTCGCTCTTATCTTCACTGCCGTCTTCGAAAAAGAAGGCGATGTGGTCTTCGTGGATGTTGAAATGTTCCGCCCAGTCGTAAGCTTTGCCAACGCAAGTACGTGCGGCGAGAGTGTACGGAGTTATAACTTCATGGAGCTTGTATTTGCTATCAGCCAAACGGTAAGCGTCCATCAGTACCGCACACGCGAAACTGTGATGAGTGCGTATTTTAATGGTTCCGATCAGGCGAGAAAGAAAATCTCTGCGCCGGTTCTCGTTACCTTTCCATGAGACATATTCCCCAGTGCTATGAGCGAAGTGCCTCATGTGCAAGCTGTTCACGCCGAACATGGAGAGGATACTTTTCCAATCGCGCTCGAATGCGAGCCATTGCTCGGTTGGCGCAATGAAGCCAGCGACAACAACTGCCTGTGTATCTGCCTTTGTGCCGCTCTCGTCAAAATACGCGCTGAAATCGCTGCCTGCCATAACGACTGATTTGGCGGTTGGCCCGTGCCTGTGACGCATGGTAACCGAAAGATGTGAAGTATGTGAATCCTGGAATAACGGGAGAACCCCGTCTCGCGTTTTCGAGACGTGGGCTTCTTCTTTACCTTGGTATCGAGTTTACGAACTCTCATCAATCCTTCCGGGAGGACCGTCGCCACTCGTCGGCCCCGAATCTTCTCAGCCCGACTGGACGGGCGAGACGCCCGTCGCTCCACGGAATCGGAAAGTGAATGTTAAGAAAATTTGATGGGAAGCCGCTAACGGACAGCGGGATGTTCGGACGAACTTTGTCCGGCGGAAGCGGCGTGCGAGGAGTGGAGGGATTCGGCGCGGGCGGCGGCCAAGTCCGACAGCAGCGAGTCGAGCACGACCATGGGAAGCTCGGCGCCCCAGCTGTCAATCTCTTCCTCTTCCCAGTTTCCGTTCAGGCGGATGACTCCGTTGAGATCTTCCGGAAATGCCAGGCGGAAACTGCCTTCCCGGCTCAGGATGTCACCGATCTGGCGGCCCGTGTGCATTTCGTAAACGCGCCGCGTGGAGCTGGTGTTCCCGTTCACAAAGGCCAGGAAGACCTCGCCGGCTTCGCCGAATGAAGGCTGATAAAACCAGGCTTGCTGGGAGTCGACCTTGGGACGGGCGCGGCGCTTGGTGGTGAAGTTCGTGCGCTCGATTTTTTCTTCGTTGGCGGGATTGAAATACAGAATGCGCTGGCAGGATTCGCACTCAATAATTTTCTGTCCGGCGCGCACTTCGTTGTAGGTTTGCGGCCGCAGCATCACCTGGCAGGTCATGCATTTCTGATCGCGCACTTCGGAGAGGCCGGAGCCGCGGAACTTCATGACGCGCTCGTAGTGGCGGAGCGTGTCTGGGCTCACGCCGGCGCGCAGCTTGTCACGCTTGGCGTTCCATTCCGCCAGCAGTTTCTCGTCTTCCGCGGTGCGCTGGCGGGCCTGCTCTTTTTCTCTTTCGATTTCGGCGGTTTCTGCCTTGAGTTCGGCCTCGGCGGCCTTGACGTCCTTTTCGCGCGACTCGGCGTTGACCATCAGGTCGAGGATTTTGTCCTCGTTGGCGCGAATTTCGTGCTCGGCGAACTGGATCTCCTGCATGAGCGCCTTGTACTGGTCATTCGTCTTGACAGCCAGTGATTGGTCGCGGTATTTGGAGATCTTTCCTTGCACGTCGAGGATGGCGGCTTCGTACTTCTTGCGCGCGGCTTCGTCGGCTTTCGCGGTGGCTTTGGCTTTTTCGAGATTGGCTTTGGTCGCAGCGAGCTTGTTTTCGATCACGGCTACGCGCTTGGGAAGCGCGGCCACTTCCTCCTTCAAACGCAGGATTTCCTTGTCGGCGACCTGGAGTTCGACGAGGTTTTCAAGGTCCTGCAGCATGAAGATCAATTCATTCTAGCATGTGACGACGGTCAGCCAAATGGAGCGACGGGCGTCCCCGCCCGTCCATCACGGCCCTCCATGAGTGCCAAACGATGGCGATTGCTCAGCTTTTGCCCCACTTACTTTATTTCTCTGTGTCACTGAAGGCGAACTTGGCGAGCAGGAAGGGACGGGAGGTCGGTGGTGCGCTGTTCATCATGTCGACGGGATAAGGGTCCTGCGTGAAGGTCGGAAATCCCCAGACCTTGCCATTGCGCAGATCGACGACCATCCGACCGTATACCTGTCGGCTGCCGTCGGGAGCACGCAGCGACACCACGCCGGGTTCAATATAGAAGGGATAGCCCTCCTGGGATTGTGCGTTCACCGGCGGCGGCATGAGAAGCGGGCGAACGGCAATGACACCAAGGAAAACTGCGATGGCGAGAAGAAGCATCTTGACGAACCAGTCGATCTTCATAGGAACTCCTCACTGAGCGGAACGATTCTGCGCGAATGCCGGGGAGTACGCAAGGACCTCGGAGTCGCAGATTCCTCCGCCGCGCTCGGCGTCGGAATGACAAACGGTACAGAAGAGCCGTAATCGTCAAATCTTGTCACTCCTATGCCGCACGGCAGAGGAATCTCGCTTCCCGACGTGCGGTAAATCGGGAAGCAATCCTGCACGATTTGCTACAGATCACACCGTTTCGCCTACCCTCCGGTGTAAACTTTCCCGCTCTGCCAGTCTTCCTAAATTCATCTCCATGGAGGGTGATCTTGAAAGACCTTTGCACGACTTTGATCCTGATCCTGTGCTTCTCGACTGCGCCCGCTTTGGCGCAAGGGTCCGCCGGAGATCAGACCAGGAAGCCTCTCACCATTGAGGCAATCTTTGCAGAAGGAGGAATTACGGGGCGTCCGCCTGAAGCCGTGCAGTGGAGTCCGGATGGCACCAAGCTTTCGTTTGTGCAGCGCGACGATGCGGGCGAGCACGGAGAATTGTGGTATGTGGACACGGCCAATGGTGAGAAGAAGGTGCTGGTGAGCGAGGCCAAACTCGCTGCCTTGGCTCCAGATGCCACCAAGATCAAGGATGAGCGGGAAAAGGAGCGCGTCACGCGCTATCACGTTGCGGCCTACGTGTGGGGTCCGGATTCGAAATCTCTGCTGTTCAATTCCCAGGGACAGCTCTGGATTTATAGCCTGGAGAATGGGACTGCGGTGCAGTTCACGTCATCGCCCGATCCGACTCAGGATCCCAAGTTCGCGCCCGATGGAACTCACATCGCCTACGTGCGCAAGCACAACCTCTTCGTCCAGCCGATGGCTGCGCAGGATGGCAAGCCCCTGACCGAGGACTCGGACGAGAACATCCTGAACGCCGAAGTGGATTGGGTGTACGCCGAAGAGTTGAGTGTGCGCAGTAACTACTTCTGGTCGCCGAACAGCAAAGAAATCGTCTTCCTGCAGATGAATGAGAAACCCGTCCCGACCTATCCGATTGTCGACTGGCTGCCCACGCATCCCAAAGTAGATCAGGAGAAGTATCCCAAAGCAGGGGACCCCAATCCAGCGGTGCGGGTGGGAGTGGTTGCGGCGAAAGGCGGCAAGCCGAAGTGGATCACGCTCACCAACGACACAGACATCTACATTCCGCGTTTCGGCTGGGTACGCGACGGAATTCTTTGGGCTGAGGTCTTGAACCGTGCCCAGGACACGATGGATTTGTATTTCGTGGATGCGAAATCCGGGCACTCGCGCAAGATGCTCACCGAGAGCAGCCCGGGCAGTTGGGTCGATGTCAACGACGTGTTTCGTGTTCTTAAATCGGGCGATCGCTTTCTATGGTCGAGCTGGCGGGATGGCCACACGCACCTTTATCTATACAGCTTCGACAAGCAAGATCCGCTGGGCGCGGAGGCGAAGCTGGACCGGCAACTTGAAAAGGGAGACTACGAAGTTCTGTCGGTCGAGGCGGTAGACGAGAATGCGGTTTACTTCGTCGCGAATCAAGGGGACTACCGGCAGCGGAATGTTTTCGCCGTGAACCTCGATGGATCTGGATTACGCCGGCTGTCGCAGCAGGACGGATGTCATTCGGCCTCGTTCCCGGAAAACGGGGCGCACTGGCTCGATCGCTATTCCAACGTAACAACGCCGCCACAGTGGGCGATGTGCGCGGTGAGTGGGCGCTGTAACAAAGTATGGGAATCGCGCGGCGTGGCGGACTACGGGCTGGTTGCGCCCAAGTATCTGGACTTCAAGGCGGATGATGGATCGACGCTTTACGGGCAATTATTTCTTCCTCCGGATGCCCCGGCGGGGAAGATTCCTGTGATTGTGCATGTGTACGGCGGGCCCGCAGCGCAACTGGTCACGGACGCGTGGGAAGGAACGACCGGCCTCTTCCATCAGAGACTGTTGCGCGAAGGATTTGCCATCTTCACAGTGGACAATCGGGGCACACCCAACCGCGGGCGGGCATTCAGCGCTTCGATCCGGCATGAGTTCGGCGCGATCGAGTTGAAGGATCAACTCGGATCGCTGACCCAGGTGCTTGCTCAATATCCGCAGCTCGATAAGGACCGGGTCGCGATGTGGGGGTGGTCGAATGGCGGGTCGATGACGCTTTATGCGATGACGCATTCCGATGCTTTCAAGGCCGGAGTGTCGGTCGCACCCGTCACCGATCAGCGCAACTATGACACTATCTATACCGAGCGCTATATGGGGTTGCCGAAAGACAACGCCAAAGGGTACGACGAAGGCGCAGTAACGAAGACGGCCGCTCAGTTGCATGGTGCGCTGCTGCTAGTGCACGGCAGCAGCGACGACAATGTGCATTTCCAGAACAGTGTTCAGATGATCGATGCGCTGATCAAGGCCGATAAGCATTTCGACCTGATGATCTATCCCAACAAGACGCACGGCATTGCGGGAAAGTCGGCGCGCATTCATCTGTTCCAGATGATCGAAAAACATTTCGAGCGCGAACTGAAGTAGGTGGGATGCAATGCAACAGATGACACTGGGCGATTTTGAGCTGAGCGTGTTCTCGGACGGCACTTATCCGCTCGACGGAGGCGCGTTCTTCGGAGTTGTGCCCAAGGTCATGTGGTCGCGCAAGGCGCTCGCGGACGAGAAAAATTTCGTCGTCGCCGGGCTCAATTCGCTGCTCATTCGCACCGGCAAACAGAACGTTCTCGTTGAGACTGGGATCGGCAACAAGCTGTCGGAAAAAATGGTGAAGATTTATGGCCAGCCCGCCAAGTTGCTCGACAATCTTGCGGCCGGCGGCGTGGGTCCGGAGGACATCGACGTCGTCATCAATACCCATTTGCACTTCGATCATTGCGGCTGGAACACTGTGCGGCAGGGTGACCGGGTAGCGGCCACATTTCCCAAGGCACGCTACTACGTACAGGAGGGAGAATGGCGGCACGCCCAGGAACAGCATGTTCGCGACGCGGTCAGCTACATCAGCGACAACTACAATCCGCTGATCGAGAGCGGCCAGATGCGTTTGTTGCACGGCGACCAGGAAATTGTGCCCGGGGTTTCCGTGCAAATCTTTCCCGGGCACACGGCCCATATGCAGGCGGTGATTGTCCGCAATGGCGGAAAGACAGCTTGCTATATTTCCGACCTCATCCCCACTTCCGCTCACATCGATCTGACCTGGGTGATGGGGTTTGATTTGTATCCGATCGAGACGATCAATAGCCGCCAGCGCTATTATTCGCGCGCGTTGCCAGAGAAGTGGCTCACCGTGTTTACCCATGACGACGCCGTGCCCTGGGCCTACGTGGAGAAGGATAGCGCCGGGAAATTGCGGGCGCGAGTGGACGCGCAGTCTTCGAAGATCGCGTAGGAGCAGCCGCGCTCGGCTGCGCCGCCCATCAGGGCAGGCATGATCCGTTGCCGTCAGATCAGCCCTTTACGGATCTTCAGCAGGAAATCCTCAGCCTCCAGACGCGCGCTCTCCATGACTCGTGGGTCGTTGCGATGTTCCAGCGCGATTTCTTGCATCACCAGTTCCACTGCCACCTTTGGCCTGTAACCTGTCCGGATCAGCGTCCGTGCACGCTCTGCGAGCGTTGGGCCGGTATTCTTTGTCGGCGCAGCCGAAGCGCTCTGGGTTGCGCACTCGTGCTCACGGAATTTCGCGGCTGCCAGGCGATCGTAAGCATCTTTGGCTTCCTTGTCTCCAAGCAGAGTGGGGACCGGGAATCTCCATCGACAGCTCGAACACGCCCAGCCCACGTCCGCATCGCCCTGAACCCATATCAATGAGCGTCCCATGTCCGCCAACCTTTGCAGCAGTGCAGCCCAATTGCGGATCGGATTTTACCGGTTACTTGTTGTTTACTATTTTCGCTCCAGAATCGAACTTGCGCCACGTCCTTCTTATCTGTCTGAGGCAGCGCTCCTATCGCGTCCGGCTGAGGCGCATCCATAACATGAAGGTGTGCCGCCACTCATGAACAGATTTGTATTGCCTGTGCTCACAATTCACTCAACCAGATGTAAACGGCCCCCCAGGCGCAATGCGCTTCTAAAAGGTGTCCACTCTTCCAAGTTCTAATACCCTGTCATCTTGAGCGCAGTGAGGCGCCAGCCGAACGGAGTCGAAAGACCCCCTTGCTGTGTGGATCTCGCGAGAAACTAGATATGCATTTCCACCACGAAGCGGGAAGCCATATTTAGGCATCATGCTCAATCCATGGGCCAAGCCAGCATGCCCCATTTAAGATGGATCTATGCCTCCCCACCACGCGCGTGTGGCTCACCGACCAATAGTGCGGGAAAGCGTCGCACCTCCCGCCGGGCCAAAAGCCGTGATCTCGCTTCGCGCCGTCGACCGTCTGAAGTCCGGCCACGTCTGGGTTTATCGTTCTGACGTCCTCTCCAGCGCGAGCGCAGCTCCGGGCGCGGTCGTCGCGGTCACTGACGAGCGCGGCCGCCTCTTCGGTTCAGCTCTCTACTCCAGCAGTTCCCAGATCGCTCTCCGGATGATTTCCTCCGGCCCGGTCGCGGACTTTTCCGCTCTGTTGCGCGAACGGGTCCGCAAGGCCCTCGCTTACCGCGCAAAGCTGGTTCGCGACACCGACGCCTATCGGCTCATCTTCAGCGAAGGCGACTTTCTTCCCGGCCTCATCGTCGACCGCTATAACGACATCCTTTCCCTCCAGATCCTCACCCAGGCTATGGATGCAGAGCCTGCCCGGGGCGCCCTGATCGACGAGCTGTCCAAACAACTGAAGCCGATCTCCATCGCGGAACGCGTGGACGCCCATATCCGCGAACTCGAGCAGTTGCCGCCCCGAGAATCCGGCCTCCTGATCGGTGAACAGGCGTCTACGGTTTTCACCATGAACAGCGTGCGCTTTCATTTCGACATTCGGGAAGGCCAGAAGACGGGCGCATTTCTTGACCAGCGCGAGAACTACGCCGCTGCTGCCCAGTACGCGCATGGCGAGGCCCTCGATCTCTTCTGCTACCAGGGTGCGTTCGCCCTGCACCTCGCGAAGACCTGCAGCCAGGTAACAGGGGTTGATAGCTCTCGTCCTGCCCTGGAAGTGGCCGACCGGAATGCCCTCCTCAATCAGCGCGAGATTGAATGGATTGAAGCCAACGCGTTCGACCTTCTTAAGGACTACTCAGCCGCTGGCCGCCAATACGACACGATCGTCCTCGACCCGCCCGCCTTCGCCAAAACCCGCAAAAACCTCGAAACCGCCCTCCGCGGCTACAAGGAACTGAACCTTCGCGCATTGAAGATGCTTCGCCCCGGCGGGATTCTCATCACCTGCTCGTGCTCCTACCACGTGAGCGAACCCGATTTCGTCGCAATGGTCGCCGAAGCCGCCCGGGACGCCCATAAAACCCTGCGCTTGCTGGAGCGGCGCACCCAGGCGAAAGACCATCCCATGCTGCCTTGTGTACCGGAAACTGCCTATTTAAAGTGCCTAATTTTCGATGTAGCATACTGAAAATAAAAGAAATCATCTGCTTGACAATGCTACACTCAACTTTTATGACCTATTTGTGCTAATCGCTCATCTAAATGAGTGACTGCAGCACCACTCAATCCAAGATCAGCTATTAGGAGGTTTTTGGCTATGACTGTGATTGCCCGTTGGGATCCCTTCCGTGAGTTTTCCACTCTCCAAGATCGCATGAACCGCCTGTTCCGTGAGTCGTATGGACCGGAAGGCCGGGACGAGTCTTTGACCACCAGCCAGTTTGCTCCACCGGTAGATGTCTACGAGGACGAGCACAATGTCGTCCTGAAGGTTGAAGTCCCGGGCATCGACGAGAAGGATATCGATGTGCGGGTCGAGAACAACGTCCTGACCGTGCACGGCGAGCGCAAGGTCGACAAGGAAGAGAAAGAGGAGAATTTCCGCCGCATCGAGCGTCAGTACGGCAGCTTCACCCGCACGTTCACCCTGCCCTCTACCGTCGATGCGGAGAGGATCCAGGCTGACTACGACAAGGGCATCCTGAAGATCGTCCTGCCCAAGAAAGCGGAAGCCAAGCCGAAGTCGATCAAAGTCAACGTCGGCAGTCAGAAGACGCTGGAAGGCAAGGGCCCCAGCAAGGCTGCCTAAGCAAAATCGCGTCAAAAGCGCCGAGCTCTGCTCGGCTGGGCAGACCAGGCGTTTGCCCCTGTGCGGGAGGCGGCAGAGGTGACCGCCTCCCTTTCATTTTGTGATTTTGTAATCGGGTAATTTTGTAATTTGATGTCGTCCTCAGGCTTTTCAGGGGCATCGAACTGGCATCGGACTTCAAATTACTCAATTGCCAAATTACGAAATTACCAAATGAGGTTTTCACCATGGCTATTCGCTGGGACAAATTCACGGTTAAAGCGCAGGAAGCGGTTCAGCGCGCCAACGACATCGCGTCCGAACATGGCAACCCTGAGTTGCTGCCCCTGCACTTGCTTGCTGCCCTGCTTGAGGATAAGGAAGGCATCGTTCCGCCTATTCTCGAGAAGCTGGGCATTGGTCCGCAGGTCGTTTTGAACGAGGCGTACCGCGAGATCGACAACCAGCCCAAAGTTTCGGGAGAGGGCGCGAACCAGGCCACCATGTCGCCCGCGCTCACTCAGCTTGTTGACCGGGCTTTTAAGGAAGCTTCCAATTTCAAAGACGAGTACGTTTCCACCGAGCACCTCTTGCTCGCGGCCACGCAAGCCAAGAGAGATTCCGCGCAGACCATCCTTGCCCGCCATGGCGCGAGTTACGACGCCATCCTGAAGGCACTGACCTCAATTCGCGGCACGCAGAAGGTGACCGATCAGAATCCCGAGGCAAAATACCAGGCGCTCGAGCGCTACGCTCGCGATTTGACCGAGCAGGCTCGACGCGGCAAGCTCGATCCCGTCATCGGGCGCGACGAAGAAATCCGTCGCGTCGTCCAGGTCCTTTCCCGGCGTACGAAAAATAATCCCGTGCTGATTGGCGAGCCTGGCGTGGGCAAGACTGCCATTGTCGAGGGCCTCGCGCAACGCATTGTTTCCGGCGACGTTCCCGAAGTTCTGAAGAACAAACGCGTGGTCGCCCTCGATCTTGGTTCCATGCTGGCAGGGGCGAAGTATCGTGGCGAGTTTGAAGATCGCCTCAAGGCCGTTTTGAAGGAAATCGAAGAGTCTGAAGGACAGATCGTGCTCTTCATCGACGAGCTGCACACCCTGGTGGGTGCCGGCGCGGCCGAAGGCGCAATCGACGCGTCCAACATGCTGAAGCCTGCGCTGGCTCGCGGCCAGTTGCGCGCGATCGGCGCCACCACGCTTAACGAGTATCGCAAGTACGTCGAAAAGGATGCTGCCCTCGAGCGCCGCTTCCAGCCGGTCTACGTGGGTGAGCCCACAGTCGAAGACACGATCGCCATCCTGCGCGGACTGAAAGAGCGCTACGAGGTGCACCATGGCGTGCGCATCAAGGATTCCGCTATTGTTGCGGCCGCTACCCTTTCGCATCGCTACATCACCGACCGGTTTTTGCCCGACAAGGCCATCGATCTGATCGACGAAGCCGCTGCCTCGCTTCGCATCCAGATCGATTCAATGCCGACGGAGATCGATCAGCTTGAGCGGCGAGCCATGCAGCTGGAGATTGAGAAACAGGCGCTCAAGAAAGAAGATGACCCCAACTCGCGCGAACGATTGGCCGCGATCGATAAAGAACTGGCGGAAATCCGCGAGAGATCGAACACCCTGAAAGCCGCCTGGAAACAGGAAAAGGATCTCATCGCCCGACAGCGCGCGCTCAAGGAACAGCTCGAACAGCTTCGCATCGAAGAACAGACTGAGGAACGCAAGGGGAACCTTCAACGCGTCGCGGAGATCCGCTACAGCCTGATCCGAAAAGTGGAACAGGAGCTCAACCAACTCACGGCGCAGCTGGAGAAGACCAGCGCACGCCGCATGCTGAAGGAAGAAGTAGACGAGGAGGACATCGCGCGCATCGTCTCCAAGTGGACCGGCATCCCGGTCTCCAAGATGCTCGAGAGTGAGGTCAAGAAACTCGTCACCATGGAAGATCGCCTGCGCCAGCGCGTGGTTGGGCAGGATGAGGCCGTGCAACGCGTTGCCAACGCGATTCGCCGTTCGCGCGCCGGGCTTAGCGATCCCAAGCGCCCAATCGGTTCGTTCATTTTCCTCGGACCCACCGGCGTGGGCAAGACCGAACTGGCCCGCGCGCTCGCGGAATTCCTGTTCGATGACGAGCATGCCATGGTGCGCATCGACATGTCCGAATACATGGAGAAGCACGCGGTCGCCCGGCTGATTGGCGCACCTCCAGGATATGTCGGCTACGAGGAAGGTGGCCAACTCACAGAGCAGATCCGACGCCGTCCGTACGCGGTCGTGCTCTTCGATGAAATCGAGAAAGCGCACCCCGACGTGTTCAACATCATGTTGCAAATCATGGATGATGGGCGTCTTACCGACGGCCAAGGCCGGCAGGTCGATTTTCGAAACACCATCATCATCATGACTTCGAACATCGGTTCCTCGTTCTTGACCGCGGAAAACCTGC
>Ga0307473_10000263_pt1 | contig 11102 bp, 13 predicted proteins | sample atmos_gasesAM5C__FD_203744 | JGI IMG/M metagenome (GOLD analysis project Ga0307473, IMG submission 203744) | Hardwood forest soil microbial communities from Morgan-Monroe State Forest, Indiana, United States - atmos_gasesAM5C_515 | ecosystem: Environmental > Terrestrial > Soil > Temperate...
CCGAGCGATCGGGTGTCATCAACATCGCGCTCGAGGGCCTGATGCTGGCCGGCGCGTTCACGGCGGCCGCGGTCACGTTCTACACGCACAGCGCGTGGGCCGGCGTCGGGGCAGCGATGATGGCCGCCGCGTTCTTCGCGCTGTTGCTCGCGGTCGTCTGCATCCGCTTCAAGGCGAACGAGGTGGTCGCCGGAACCGGCATCAACATCCTGTTCCTCGGACTGCCCGCGGTGCTCAGCGGCGCGCTGTTCCTGTCGTCCGGGTCGACACCGCAGATACCGCAGGAGGAATTGCTGCCGACGCTCGCGCAGATCCTGCCGGTTGCGCCGCAGTGGCGAATCCTGACCGACGTGTCGGTCATCTCCTTCCTCGCGCTGCTCGTCGTCGGTCTCACCTCGTACGTGCTGTATCGGACGCCGTTCGGCCTGCGCTTGCGGTCCGTCGGCGAAAACCCGGAGGCCGCGGACGCGGCCGGCGTTCGCGTGAAGCGCATACGCTACGTCGGCGTGGTGCTGTCAGGCGTGCTGGCGGGCGTCGGCGGCGCGTACCTGTCGATCGGCCAGTCGTCGCTCTTCACGCGCAACATGACCGCGGGGCGCGGCTTCATCGCGCTCGCGGCGCTGATCTTCGGCAAGTGGCGTCCCGTGCAGACGATGCTCGCGTGCGTGCTGTTCGGGTTTGCGGATGCGCTGACGATCCAGATGCAGGGGGTGGTGAAGCTGCCGTCCGGCGAAGACGTCCCCGTCCAGTTCATCCAGATGATTCCCTATATCGTCACCATCGTCGTGCTGGCCGGCTTCATCGGCCAGTCGCGCGCGCCTGGCGCGCTCGGCGTGCCATACGATAAGGAATAGGGAATCGTGAGCGCGCCCTCGCTGTGGGACCGGGTCGAGGAGGCTGCGTCCCACATTCGCCGCCGCTGCCCGGCGCTGCCGGAGACGGCGATCGTCCTCGGCTCCGGCCTCGGCGATTTCTCGGACACGCTGCTCGACGCGATTGCGACCCCGTACACCGACCTGCCCCATTGGCCACCCTCGACCGTCGCCGGCCACGCCGGCCGCCTCGTGGTGGGCACTGTCGCCGGCAAAAGGATTGCGGCGCTGTCCGGGCGCGTTCACTATTACGAAGGGCACGACCTGGCGACCGTCGTGTTCGCCACGCGCGTGATGGCAAGGCTCGGCGTCCGCCGTCTCGTCCTGACGAATGCGGCCGGCGGCATCAACACCGCGTTCGCGCAGGGCGCGCTGATGATCATCGACGACCACATCAACATGCTCGGCAGCAACCCGCTGATTGGCCCCAATGACGACCGCTTCGGCCCGCGATTCCCGGACATGAGCGAGGTGTACTCCGCGCGGCTGCGGAACGTGGCGGACGAGGCGGCGCGCGCGAGAGGCGTCCCCGTGTCGCACGGGATTTACGTCGCGGTACACGGGCCCAGCTACGAGACTCCAGCCGAGATCCGCTTCTTCCGGAAGATGGGCGCCGATGCGATCGGGATGTCCACGGTGCCCGAAGCGATCGCCGCGCGCCACATGGGCCTCGAGGTGCTCGGCATCTCGTGCATCTCGAACGCCGCGGCAGGCGTCCTGCCGCAGCCCATCGATCACCAGGAGGTACTGGCCACGATGCAACGCGTCCGCAGCTCGTTCGTCTCGCTGCTCGAGGGGATCATTGAGCGACTCTAAGGCGGCTTCAGGCCGGGATTCGGGATCCGGGATCCGGGATTCGTCCGGCCAGGGATCAGGGATCAGGGATCACGGATCGGTGAGCGCGACGGGCGATCAGGGACTCGAGGCGCTGATCGACGCGGCGCGGAAGGTGCGCGAGAACGCCTGCGCCGACTTCTCGCATTTCAAGGTGGGCGCGGCGCTCGAGGCGAGCGACGGGACGGTCATCACCGGCTGCAACATCGAGAACGCGACCTACGGGCTGACGGTCTGCGCCGAACGCGTCGCCCTGTTCAAGGCGCTGTCCGACGGGCACCGGACGTTCCGCCGCATCGTCGTGGTCGCGCCGCCCGACGCGCCGACGCCGCCGTGCGGGCCGTGCCGGCAGCTACTGTGGGAGTTTGCCGGTGACCTCGAAGTGATCCTTGCCAACCTCAACGGTGAGACGGGACGTCACCGGATCGGGGAGCTGCTCCCGCAGCCTTTCGACGCGCGCCTGCTCAAGTAGGATCGAACCAGTGCTGCCGACGATTGAATGGCGCGATGACGCGATCATCATGATCGACCAGCGGAAGCTCCCCGGCTCGGAGATCTACGTCTCCTGCAAGACCGCCCAGGAAGTCGCCAGGGCGATCAAGACGATGATCATTCGCGGGGCGCCGGCGATTGGCGTGGCGGCGGCGATGGGCATCGCGCTCGGGATGCGGAGGAGCAAGGCGACCGGCACCAAGCAGTTCGCCGTCGAGTTCCAGAAGCTGTGCGACCTGATGGCGGCGACGCGGCCGACGGCCGTCAACCTGTTCTGGGCGATCGAGCGCATGAAGCGGGTGTTCGCCGACGCGGCGCAGGGCGGCTGCTCGGTGGACGAGATCAGGCAGCGGCTCGAGGCGGACGCGCGGCGGATTCATGACGAGGACGTCGAGAGCTGCCGGACGCTCGGCGCATTCGGCGCGGACCTCGTGCCGCAGGAGGCGCGCATCCTGACGCACTGCAACGCCGGCGCGCTCGCGACCGCCGGGTACGGCACCGCGCTCGGCGTCGTTCGCGCCGCGGCGGAGCGCGGGAAGAAGGTCGCGGTGCTCGCGGACGAGACGCGGCCGTTCCTCCAGGGCGCGCGGCTCACGGCGTGGGAGCTGGTGAGGGACGGCATCGACACCACCGTCATTGCCGACAACATGGCGGCGTCGATGATGCGGCTCGGGCACGTTGACCTCGTCGTGGTCGGCGCCGACCGGATTGCCGCCAACGGCGACGTCGCGAACAAGATTGGCACCTACGGCGTCGCGGTGCTCGCGCGCGAGCACGGCATCCCGTTCTACGTGGCGGCGCCGGTCTCGACCATCGACCTCAACACCGCGGACGGGTCGACGATCCCGATCGAAGAGCGCGACGGACGCGAGGTCACGCACGTCGGGCCCAACCGGCTGACGCCCGAAGGCGCGCGCATCCGGAACCCCGCGTTCGACGTGACGCCGGCGAAATTCGTGACCGCCATCATCACCGAGCGCGGCGTGGTGCGCGCGCCGTACCACGAGTCGCTCGCCGCGCTGGTCAGCGGGCAGCTGGCAGTGGGCAGCCGGCAGTGACAACCAGCTGCATGCCGGTTTTCGCCGGGTCCGCCCCCGCACGGAACGATGGCTCGGCGTGCCCACTGTCATGATCGTCCTCGGCATCGAGACATCCTGCGACGAAACATCGGCGGCCGTTGTCGAGGAAACCGGCAGCCGCGATCGCCCCTGGCGTATCCGGTCGAACATCGTCGCCTCGCAGGTCGCGATTCACCGCGAGTGGGGAGGTGTCGTGCCGGAGCTGTCGGCGCGGCAGCACGTCCGCGACATCTGCGGCGTCGTCGAGCGCGCGCTCGCCGATGCCGGCTCACCCTCGCCCGGCGCGGTCGCGGTCACGCAGGGACCGGGCCTGGTCGGGTCGCTGCTCGTCGGCGTCCAGTTCGCGAAGGCGTTCGCGTGGACGCGCGGCGTGCCGGTCGTTCCGGTCCATCACCTGGCGGGCCACATCGAGTCGCTGGTGCTCCACAACGGCGAGATGCCGATGCCGGCGATCGTCCTCGTCGTGTCGGGCGGCCACACGAGCCTCTACCGCCTGGCCGCCCCGGGTTCGTACGAGCTCCTCGGACGTACGCGAGATGACGCGGCCGGAGAGGCCTACGACAAGGTCGGCAAGCTCCTGCATCTCGGGTATCCCGGCGGGCCCGCGATCGATCGGCTCGCGCGGACGGGAGACGACCGGGCCGTCGCGTTCCCGAGGATGCGGCTGACGCATGCGGATCGGAACGCGCCGGACCTTCCGGGCACGCGCGACTTCAGCTTCAGCGGCCTGAAGACGGCGGTCATGCGTCACGTCACGGCGCGCAGAAGCACGCTCGGGCTTGCGCCGGCCGAACCGCTGCCCGAGCGTGAGACCCTCGACATCTGCGCCAGCTTTCAGCGCGTCGTTGTCGACACACTGCTCGATCGGCTGTTCGACGCGGCGCGCTGGTATCGGGCCGCGAGCGTCGGCATTGCCGGCGGCGTTTCGGCCAACAGCCGGCTGCGCGCCGAGGCCGAGGAGCGCGGCCGCGCGAAAGAATTGCCGGTCTTCGTGCCCGACCTCGCGCTGGCGACCGACAACGCGGCCATGATCGCGGCGGCGGGGCTGCGGCGGTTGCGCGCCGGGCACCTCGGCCCGTACGAGGAGATCAACGCGGAAGCCAGCCTGGTGTTATGAATGGTTGGCGGAATGCATTTCTTCACGGACTATCTCTGGTTCAACACGAAGAAGCGGCAGGAGTTCATCCGCATCACGAACGAGGTGGCGAAGATCGTCGAGAAGAGCAAGGTCACGGAAGGCATGGTGCTCGTCTCGGCGATGCACATCACCGCGGGCGTCTACGTGAACGACTGGGAGAGTGGCCTGATTGACGACCTCCAGGTCTGGCTCGAGAAGCTGGCGCCGTCCGGACTCGACTACCGTCATCATCAGACCGGCGAAGACAACGCCGACGCGCACCTCAAGCGGACAATCATGGGCCACCAGGTGATGCTGCCGATCACCGCGGGCAAGCTCGACCTCGGGCCATGGGAACAGGTCTTCTACGCGGAGTTCGACGGCCAGCGGCGGAAGCGGGTGGTCGTGAAAGTTATGGGGGAATGAGGGAGTTCGAACGCCGAACCCCGAACAATGAACGCCGAACGGCGAACATTGAACCGCGAACATAGAACCGTGAACATTGAACCGCGAACATAGAACCGCGAACGTGGAACCGCGAACGTAGAACCGCGAACGTAGAACCGAACTTGAACACGAACGGAGAAGCGAGAACTCGGAACCGTGAACTGCCGGCGCGTGCGAGCATGACCGATAGCCGCCAATATCCCGAGCGTCCCATCGTCGGCGTCGGCGCCGTCATCATTCACGAGGGGAAGGTCCTGCTCATCCGGCGCAAGTACGAGCCATTGAAGGGGCACTGGAGCCTGCCGGGCGGCATGGTCGAAATCGGCGAGCCGCTCGAGTCGGCGCTGACCCGCGAGATGCAGGAGGAAACCGGCCTCGCCGTCGACGTCGGCCCGGTCATCGAGGTGTTCGACCGCATCATGCGCGACGAAGAGCGCCGCGTCCGGTATCACTTCGTGCTCATCGACTACCTGTGCTGGCCGGCCGGCGGTGCGCTCTGCGCCGGCTCCGACGTCGATGCGGCGATCTGGGCGGACCCGGCGGCGCTCGCACAGTATTCGTTGACCGAGAAGGCCACCTCCGTGATTCAACGCGGCCTGACGCTGGCGCGCGAGGCGCCGCGGCCGGTGAGGTAGGGATGGACGCGCTGCTGACCCGCGACGCGGCCTGGGCGCTGCTGACCGAGTGGACCAAGAGCGAGAGCCTGCGCAAGCATGCGCTGGCGGTCGAAGCCTCCGTGCGCGGCTACGCGCGGCTGTTCGGCGAAGACGAGGAGGCCTGGGGCGTCGTCGCCCTCCTCCATGATTTCGACTACGAGCGGTACCAGACCGCCGAGGATCATCCCTTCCGCGGCTGCGAGGAACTGACGCGTCGCGGATATCCCGAATGGGTGACCCGCGCCATCCTGTCGCACGCCGACTACTCCGGCGTCACGCGCGAGAGCCGCCTCGAGAAGACGCTCTATGCGTGCGACGAGATGTCGGGCTTCGTGACCGCCGCATCGCTCGTACGCCCGTCGAAGAGCGTCCTCGACCTCGAGCCCGCGTCGGTCATCAAGCGGATGAAGGACAAGGCGTTCGCGCGCAACGTCTCGCGCGACGACCTTCGCCGCGGCGCCGAGGAGCTGAACCTCCCGCTCGAGGAGCACGTCGCCAACGTCATCAGGTTCATGCGGGAGCGCGCCGACGCGCTCGGTCTCCGCGGAACGTCGTGAACACCCAGCCGGCCGTGTCCCTCGAGGGCGTCACCGTCAAGTACGGGGCGCACGAAGCGCTGCGCGACGTCAGCGCCGAGTTTCCGTCCGGCGCAACCGGCCTGCTCGGCCCCAACGGCGCCGGCAAGAGCACGCTGATCAAGGCGCTGCTCGGCCTGCTCCCGCCCGCGAGCGGACGCATGCGCGTGCTCGGGTACGACGTCAGGGAGTCGCCGCTCGCCGTGCGCGCCCGCGTCGGCTACATGCCGGAAGGCGACGCGCACATTCCCGGCATGACCGCCGTCTCCTTCGTCTCGTACTGCGGCGAGCTCGCCGGGCTTCCGCGCGCCAACGCGATGCAGCGCGCGCACGAGGTGCTGTTTTATGTCGGCCTCGGCGAGGCGCGGTATCGCAACGTCGAGACCTACTCGACCGGCATGAAGCAGCGCATCAAGCTGGCGCAGGCGCTCGTCCACGACCCCGACCTGCTCCTGCTCGACGAGCCGACCAACGGCCTCGATCCGAACGGGCGCGACGAGATCCTCGCGCTGGTGCGCGACATCGCCGCGACGAAAGCCATCTCGCTCATCCTCTCGTCGCACCTGCTCCCGGACGTCGAGCACGCCTGCAGTCACGTCGTCGTCCTGCACAAGGGCGCCGTCGCCACGCAGGGACCCATCACGGCCCTCAAGGGCACGTCCGGGCGCCTGTTCGAACTGCGCGTCAAGGGCGACGAGGCGGGCTTTGCAGACGCGGTGCGCGCGGAAGGCCTCGAGTGCCACGCCGACGGCGGGGGCGTGCTGCGCATCTTCGTTCCAGAGGAGCGCGGATCGCGGCTGCTGTTTCAGCTCGCCCTCCGCCACGGCGTGCAGGTGCGCCATCTGCGCGCGAGCGTCCCCTCGCTCGAGGACGTCTTCGCGCGCGCCCTCGGCGAAGAAGAGAGGTAGGGGTTGCCGATTCACGACCAGGGCTACCGCCACTACACCGGCGAGCGGACCCTGCACGGCCGCGGCTGGTGGGTCATCGCGCGGGCCGGCATGCTCGAGCGGCTGCGCGAGCGGCGGTTTCTTGGACTGCTCCTCCTCGCGTGGTCGCTGTTCGTCGTCCGCGCCGTGCAGCTCTACTTCGGCGAGACGATCGCGCGCGCCGTGTTCTTCGCCCCGTCGGAGCGGACGTTCCAGCTGTTTCTCGACCAGCAGCGGCTGTTCGTGTTCTTCATCACGATCTACGCGGGCGCCGGGCTGATTGCCAGCGACCGGCAGTCGCATGCCCTGCAGATCTATCTCTCCAGGCCGATCACGCGGAACGACTACATCGCGGGAAAGCTGATGACGCTCGCCATCTTCCTGGTCGGCGTCACCTGGGTGCCCGCGATGCTGTTGCTGGTGCTGCAGGTCCTCTTCAGCGGCAGCCTGGCGTTTGTCGCCGATCATCCGCGGCTCGTGCCCGCCATTACGGCCGCCTCCGCGCTGCAGGTCGCGCTTGCGGCGGTGACGATGGTGGCGCTGTCGTCGGTTTCGGCGAGCCGGCGGTTCGCGGCGATTCTCTATGCGGCAATCGCGATCTTCGCGGGCGCCATCGCCGCGGTCCTGCGGGCGTCGACCGGCAACGCGGGATGGGTGCTGGTGTCGCCGGCGAACACGCTCCTCGTGGTGAACGACGCCATCTTCGGCGGCTCGTCCGAGTCAGCCGTCCCGCTCGCCGTCGCGGTCGGCGTGCTGGCCGCGATCTTTGCCGCCTGCATCGTCATCCTCGAGCGGCGCGTTCGCGCCGTGGACGTCGTCGCATGATCGTCGCGACCGAGCACCTGTCGAAGTGGTACGGCCACGTGTCGGGCCTCAACGACGTGACCGTGTCGCTGCCCGCGGGCATCACGGGCCTGCTCGGCCCGAACGGGGCGGGGAAGTCGACGTTCATGAAGGTGGTCACGGGCCAGCTTCGGCCGAGCACCGGCAGCGTGCGCGTGTTCGGCGAGCCCATCTGGGGCAATCCCTCGCAATATCGCCGGCTGGGCTTCTGCCCGGAGCAGGACGCGTTCTACGAGCACATGACGGGTCTCGAGTGGGTCGAGGCGCTGGCCCTGCTGCACGGCATGGACCATGGGTCCGCGTCCGCGGCCGCGCGTCGCGCGCTCGACGCGGTGGACCTGCTCGACGTCGCCGGCCGCAAGATTGGCGCGTACAGCAAGGGCATGCGGCAGCGCGTGAAGCTGGCGCAGGCCATCGTCCACGACCCCGAGCTGCTCATCCTCGACGAGCCGTTGAGCGGGATGGACCCGATCATGCGGCGCCGCACGATCCGCTTGATCAAGGACCGGGCTCGCGCCGGCACGAGCGTCATCGTGTCGAGCCACATCCTCCACGAGATCGAGGCGATGACGGCGAACATCCTCCTGATGCACAACGGCCGCGTCGTCGCCGAGGGCAACGTCCACCAGATTCGCGGGCTCATCGACGCGCATCCGCATCGCGTCTCGATTCGCGCGGAGCAGCCGCGCGCGCTCGCGCAGCAGCTGCTCGCCGGCGGCGATGACGTGTCGAGCGTCCGGTTCGACGGCGACGCGGTGATCGTCGAGACACCGCGGCCCGATTCGTTCTACGCGCGGCTCACGGAGATTGCGGCGTCGGGCGATGCCGGCGCGGTCGACGAGGTCACCTCGCCGGACGACAACCTCCAGGCGGTCTTCAGCTACCTGGTGAAGCCATGACGGCCCCGCTCTTCGGCCCGACGCGGCGCGTCTTCGAGCTTGCGCTCGGCGAGATGTTGTGGGCACGGCGGACCGCGTTCATGGCGCTCGCCGCGGGTGCGCCGATCCTGATCGCCGTGATGACGCGCCTGGCTCTCGTCAACGGCTCGGCGGTGCTGACCGTCAACGGCAGCCGCATCGGCACGCAGGCGATATTCGAAACGGCGGTCTCGCTCCTGTACCTGCGCTTCATCGTGCCGGCGCTCGGCGCCTTCTACGGCACGTCGCTCATCGCCGACGAGGTCGAGGACAAGACGATCACGTATCTGTTCACGCGGCCGATTGCGCGCGGGGCGATCGTGCTCGGCAAGTACCTGGCCTACCTGCTCTGCGTGGTGGCGATCGTCCTTCCATCCCTCGCCCTGGTGTTCCTCATCATGGTTCCGTTCGCGAACATGGGGCCGCTCTTCGGCAAGGTGCTCACGGACCTGGGCGTCATTGCGCTCGGACTCGCCGCCTACGGGGCGGTGTTCCTCTGGGCGGGCGTCTCGTTCAGGCGGCCGCTGGTCGGCGGCCTCGTTTTCGTCTTCGGCTGGGAGCAGTTGGCGCTCGTCCTCCCGGGGTACCTGCGCTACCTGACGATCGCGCACTACCTGCAGGCCGCCACCTCGAGTGTGACGTCTGTAATTCTGATTACGATTGCGGCGGTCGTGCTCGCGATGCGCACCATCGAGCGCCGGGAGTACGTGTTGGAGCAGTAGACGGTTGCCGCCGAAACTCTTAAGGTGGGCCTTGAAACTCGCCACCAGACCCCGCTCGTATAATCACCGGGACGAGGAGCCCCTCTCAGATGACCAAGCGCACCCGCATATTTCTGTTCGCGTCGGCCGGCGTCCTGATCGCGGGACTGGCAACCGGCCTCGTCGCATGGGCCTCGGGCGCTGCCGCCGTCGGGGCGGCCGGACCGGATGAGCTTGCCTATGTTCCGGGAAATGCGCGCATGGTGGCCTACGCCGACGTGCGGCAGGTAATGAACTCGCAGCTCCGCGACCGCTTCCGGCAATACCAGCGCGGCAATCCGTCGGGGCCCGACAGCCTCGAGGCGCGCACCGGCATCGATTTCGAGAGGGACGTCGACCGCGTGCTCGCCGCGTCCATCGACAGCAACGGCCGGCTGCTACTGCCTCCGGCGGCGGGCGCCGGCGCAGCGGGTCCCGGCCGCGGCTGGTCGCTGCTCATCGCGCGCGGCCGTTTCGACGCCGTGCGGATTGAAGGCCTGATGCAGCAGCAGGGCGCGCGCGTCGAGCAGTACCGTGGCAAGCGGCTGCTTTCCATCAAGGACGAGTCGCACGACGCGGCGCTCGCCTTTGCCGAGCCGGGCCTCGTGCTCTTCGGCGCCGATGCGGGCGTCCGCGGCGCGCTCGATGCCAAGGCGGGCGCCGTCAACGCGATCGGCGGCAATCGCGAGTTCATGGCGATGATCGACGGCGTGGCCGAGGGAACCGCCTGGAGCGTGGCGAAATTCGATTCGCTGGCCGGCAGCACACCCATTCCCGAGGCGGTCGTGAACCAGCTTCCGCCGATCAACTGGCTCGCCGCGAGCGGCCGCATCGACAGCGGGGTGCACGGGCTGGTGCGCGCCGAGGCGCAGGACGAGCAGTCCGCGCAGAACCTGCGCGACGTGGTGCAGGGCTTCCTCGCGCTGGCGAGGCTGCAGAGCACGCGCGAGCCCGCCTACAAAGGCGTGATTGACTCGGTCGCGCTGAACGCTGACGGGAAGTCGGTCTCGCTGTCGTTCGACGTGACGCCTGCCGCGCTCGACGCGCTGACGTCGGGGAACGCGGCGCGGCGCCCGGTTGCTCCTCCTCGTCCTTGACGAGGTTCATCTTTTTCTATGGGACCCTGATGACGCCCTTCAACAGGCCGGGGCGTCGCCAGATCGACCCGCATCTCCACTTCAAGGGGCGCGGAACGATGGCCGCCGCGCTCTTCGATCTCGGCACGTATCCGGCGGCAGTCCCCGCCGACCGGGAGGACGCCCGCGTCCGCGGTGAGGTGTACGAGATGGCCAACCCCGCGGCGGTCCTCGACGTGCTCGACCAAATCGAGGGCTACACGGCACAGGAACCCGGCACGAGCCTCTACACGCGGCGCCTCACACCGGTCGCGCTGGACGATGGCGGAACGATCGACGCGTGGGCGTATTTCTACAACGCGCCGCTCGGGCACGCCGAGCCGATTCCGGCAGGGGATTACCTGGAGTACTTGAAAGCGCGCTAGCGGACGACAGTGCGCGCAGAGGCTCCACTTCACACCCCGCTGCGATGTGCCTTCAGCGTCTCCAGGAATTCCGAAATCACGGCACGCACGCGCTCGGATGGCT